>Ga0172378_10004795_pt1 | contig 12649 bp, 13 predicted proteins | sample GrowelOW332metaG_FD_119755 | JGI IMG/M metagenome (GOLD analysis project Ga0172378, IMG submission 119755) | Groundwater microbial communities from an aquifer near a municipal landfill in Southern Ontario, Canada - Pumphouse #3_1 metaG | ecosystem: Environmental > Aquatic > Deep subsurface >...
CCCACAGTGAGAACTTGAGAACTATCAGTAAGAGTGCGATGAAGAAGATCAGTCCGCCCCAGTTACCAAGTGAAAGCTTGGATGAAACATCTATGATCGTTCCAAGGCTTGTTCCGTGTACGGTTATTACTGCGAATACAGCTAACAGTATACCAACGATTCCTTCGCCGGCGATCATTCCTGATGAGAACAGTACGCCACTTGTGATGACGTTGTTTCTCGTCTTCTCGTTGTTGAATTTTCTCTTCTCGAACCACAGCTTGAGAAGTCCGCCGCACATCAGTGGTGTTGACAGATGGATAGGCAGGTACAGGCCGATTGCTACCGGCAGTACAGGGATCTGTAGTATCTCGATGATAACCGCTACGAATACTCCTACGAATACCAGATTCCAAGGAAGGTTTCCGCCCATAACGCCTTCAACTACGACCTTCATCAGTGTAGCCTGTGGTGCTGGCAGTTCCTTAGAACCGAAGCCCCATGCTGCATTGAGCAGATACAGAACTCCTGCGATAGCAAGTCCTGAAGCAACAGTACCGATCAATTCGCCGACCTGCTGTCTCCAAGGAGTAGCTCCTACGATGTATCCTGTCTTCAGGTCCTGTGACATATCACCGGCCATAGCAGCTACGATACAGATTATAGTACCTATCATGATAGCTGTTACCATTCCGGATGAACCTGTGTCTCCTGTTGCCTTGAGCAGGATAGTAGCGATAAGCAGTGTAGCTATTGCCATTCCTGATACAGGGTTGTTGGAGCTTCCTACAAGACCAACCATTCTGGATGATACTGTAGCGAAGAAGAATCCGAAGATTATGATGATCAGGCAACTGCCGATTCCAAGTGGAATTGCAGGAACCAGAAGCAATATAGCCATTACGATGATCAGCAGTCCGATCAGGTATTTGCCTGACAGGTCTGTGTTAGTTCTTGTAATAGCAAGATCTGAACCTTCTTTATTCTTAAGACTTGACATACTCTCTGAGAATGTCTTGATGATCAGAGGCAGTGATTTAACCAGGGAAATGATTCCGCCGGCAGCAACTGCTCCTGCTCCGATGTATCTTACATATGATGACCAGATTCCCCATGTGTCCATCTGACTGATAGGAACATTCGATGGGAACATTACCATGTCTCCTCCGAAAGCCTTGATCATAGGCATAATGATGAACCATGCCAGTGTACCACCGGCCAGCATGTATGATGAGATCCTGGCTCCGCAGATGTAACCAACGCCTGCCAGTGCAGGAAGTACATCCATACCGATTCCAGATCCGTCATACTTCTTGAATGACCAGTCGATCTCACTTGGGAATAATTTGATTCCGTCTGCGATGAACTTGTAAACTGCTGCGATGCCCAGTCCGATAAATACTGTGCTTGCTGCTGTTCCGCCTTCTTCTCCAGCCATGAGGACTTCTGCGCATGCAGTTCCTTCAGGATAAGGAAGAACGCCGTGTTCCTTAACGATAAGCGCTTTTCTAAGAGGTACCATGAATACAACTCCCAGAAGTCCGCCTGCTATACATACAAGAGCCATTGTCATGTAGTTAGGCGCTACTGCCTTACCTTCTGCAACCCACATAAATACTGCAGGTAATGTGAAGATAGCTCCTGCTGCCAGCGACTCGCCGGCTGATCCGATTGTCTGAACCATATTGTTCTCCAGGATCGAATCCTTCTTCATAATTAGTCTGATAATACCCATCGATATTACTGCTGCCGGAATAGATGCCGAAACAGTCATACCTACTCGCAATCCCAGGTAAGCATTAGCTGCACCAAATACGATTGCGAGAACAACGCCTAGAATTATAGATGTTACTGTAAATTCTGGCATTATTTTGTCAGCCGATATAAACGGCTTGAACTCTCCCTTATTAGGGGCATTGTTCTCCATACTTTTTATCTCCTTTCATAATAAAGCACATAGTGGGTCTAAGCCCACGATGCCTATTATAACACCTATCTATAAGTCATTCAAACTAAATTAAACAAAATTCATAAATACTAATCAGATAATTGTATTTTTTTAAGTGCAGCACAAACAAATTACATGTAATTTGTTGCGTCGCACATTTTCATCGGAATAAAGCAGTAAAGTATTTTGATAAAAACAGTCATACAAAGAGGAGACCATACTTATATGATCTCCCCAAGTGTTCACCCTTAAATTCCGTAGTGACAGTCTGTCCTATTCTTCGGTTTTCTCTGCAGACGCATCATGAGCGTCGTCCATAGCGCTCTCATCACGGCTGTAAGTGATAAGATCCTCGGCGATCTCGTGAGCCGCAATTGAAACAGGCTGATCCACAGCCGTATCCGTCAAAGCCGGTTTGCCGTCGATTAGATCGCGTGCCCTCTTGGCAGCCAGTACTACCAGCGTATAACGGCTATCAGCCTTTTTTCTGATTTTATTGATCGATGGATATAACATTATATCTCCTCCTTATACTTGTCTATAAGTTTATAAATGTTCTTCGACACTCTGGAATGCTCAGCTGTGACAATGGCCTTGACCCTGTCCACTGCTTCCGAAAGTTCTCCGTTCACTACTACATAATCATATTTATCTATATAAGATATTTCCTTCAGAGTCTGAGACAGCCGCATATTGATGGCCTCTCTGCTGTCAGTGCCCCGCCCGGTTATTCTCTTACGCAGTTCTGCCATAGAAGGTGGCAGTATGAAAATAAATATGCCGTTTGGATAGGCGTTCTTCACATTCAGCGCACCTTGTATATCTATTTCCAATACTACATCTATGCCCTGCTGAAGTTTCTCCAGAACTTTCGCCTTAGGTGTCCCGTAACAATTACCGTAGACCTCCGCATGTTCCAGGAATCCATCTTCTTCAATAGTAGCCTGAAATTTCTCCTTAGTGGCAAAATAGTAACTTTCTCCGTCTATTTCACCCTTGCGGGGTTGCCTGGTAGTCATGGATATAGACAGGCTCATTCTGTCAGGATCGCAATCCTCCAGCAGGCCCTTGCATATAGTGCCTTTGCCTGCGCCCGATGGTCCTGAGATTATAAATAATTTTCCGGAATGCTGGTCGTATAGATCCATATAAATCTCCCTTTGATTTCTATTTCGAAAGAATATTATATCAGTTTATGGAAATTTCTTCAAGGACATTTCCCCTATTTATGAGATTTTATTCGGATTTATTCGATATTCTGGACCTGCTCCCTGATTTTCTCGATTTCCGCCTTTACCTGCAGCATCAGATTGGTGACCGTAAGGTCGTTTGCCTTGGAGCCTATGGTGTTTGCCTCGCGATTCATTTCCTGCACAAGGAAGTCAAGCTTCTTGCCGTCAGCACCTGTGCTCTCGTTGATTATCTCCTTCATTTGGTCCATATGACTCTTAAGTCTGGTGAGTTCCTCTGTAATATTGCACTTGTCTGCAAATACTGCCGCCTCTATCATTATTCTGTCTTCCGGGATTTCCACACTGCCTTCAAGAAGCTCAGAAATGCGTTCCTTCAGTTTTCTGGCGTATTCTTTAGGAACATCCTCCGACTTGGCCTCAATCTGAGCCACCAGATCCTTGATCAGATCAGCGCGCATGAGCAGATCCTTGGAAAGTTTTTCGCCCTCGACCGCTCTCATAGCCTCCAGATTCTCAGCAGCTTCCTTAGTCGGCGTCAGTATGCAGCGGGTCATTTCCTCCTCATCCTCTACATCAGGCACCTGCCTCAGCACCTCCGGCATGCCGGCGATAAGCTTAAGATCAATGTCGCCATCCAGCAAAAACTCCGACTTCAGATCATTCAGGTTGGAAATATACTGCTCAGCTACCATTTTGTTCAATGATATATTCACGTCGCTTTCGGTAATGTTCTCGACCATGATAGACACGTCCACCTTACCGCGCTTGACATTGTTTTTAACTGCTTTCTTAACTTTGTTCTCAACGAAGGAATAACGGCGTGGCATCTTCACGGAAATATCGCTGTAGCGATGATTCACGGACTTGATCTCCACTGTTATATTTCTTTTTCCATCATTGAATTCCCCACGGCCGAAGCCTGTCATACTTTTAATCATAATTGCCTTCTTACCTCCCACTGTTTCTCTGCTGATATTCTACCATATCAGGCCCTCGTTGACAAACATTACCGTCACAGAGTAGAATATAAGGTATCACTTTTAAGGAGAAACAGAAATGGCATTTGACGGCATAATCACTGCAGCCATGACTAAGGAACTGCAGGACAATATAATACTTGGCAAAGTGGACAAGGTCTATCAGCCTGAGGCTGACGAACTGGTTCTGAACATACACACCCGCGAGGGAAATAAAAGGTTATACGCCACGGTGGACAGCTCGGCTGCCTGCCTGCGTCTTATGGAAACGAACCCTGTGAATCCGCCTTCGCCTCTGGCTTTTTGCATGCTCCTCCGGAAGCATCTCCAGGGCGGACGTATCGTCAGCGTTGAACAAAGGGAATCCGAGCGCATTATAGAAATCTCTCTGGAGACTCTCAACGAGCTGGGGTTCACAACATCCAAGAAGCTTATATTCGAGATCATGGGCAAGCACAGCAACATCGTCCTGGTGGATATGTCCACCGGTAAAATCATAGACAGCATCAAACGGATTTCTATAGATGTGAACCGCGTCAGGCAGATCCTGCCGGGCAAGGTCTACGAATATCCGCCGGCTCAGGACAAAGCTCCATTCAAGGATGCGTCTGCCGATATTCTTAACAATGCAGGCGACACAGGCAAGGCCATACTTTCAAAAATCGGCGGCATATCCCCGGCTGTAGCCGCGGAATTAGTCAATAAAAAAGACCGCCGCGGTTTCCTCGATGCCATCATGAGCGAAATCGCCTGCGGTAGCTTTGTTCCAAGAGTTTACGAGGACGAGAAGAAAACACCCCGGGAGTTCCACATTATGGCCCTGGCCGAATACGAAGACAGCTGCGACTGCCTGACCTTCCACAGCCTCAGCCAATGCCTCACATATTACTTTGAGCATAAGACCTCATCCAACAGAGCCCGGCAGAAATCCCACGACCTGGTCAGGTCGGTGACGGCAGCCCTAGACAAGGACCTGCTGAAAAAGCAACGCCTGGAAGAGGACCTTTTGTCAGCGGAAAATTCCGAAGACCTGCGGCTTTACGGAGAACTTCTGACGGCCAATATACACCTGATGAAGTCCGGCATGAAGGAGATCACCGTAACTAATTACTACGACGGCAGCGACATTACCATACCGTTGGATCCGCGCTTCACGGCTAATAAGAATGCCCAGAGCTACTTCAAGCGCTACGGCAAGTCTAAGACAGCCATTAAGGAGAAGAAAATCCAGCTTCAGGAGAATCAGGGCAGTATAGACTATCTGGAATCTGTCCTGACTTACCTGAACAATACGGACAGTATCAGGGAAATCGAAGAACTGCGAACGGAGCTGGAGGAAACAGGCTATGTACGCAGGCGCAAACAGTCGGCCCGCAATAAGAATAAGAAATTCAAGGCCCAGCCTCGCCAGTATGATACCAGCGACGGGTTCCATGTGCTGGTTGGTAAGAATAATAAGGAGAACGACCAGCTGACTCTGCACACGGCCACCAAGACCGACTACTGGTTCCATACTAAGGACATACCAGGTTCTCACGTAATCGTCCAGACTGAAGGACGGAGAATCACAGAAACGGCTATATTCGAAGGGGCTGCTTTGGCTGCCTTCCACAGTAAGGCCAGAGATTCTGAAAATGTGCCTGTCGATTATGTACCTGTCAAATATGTAAAAAAACCAGCCGGTGCTAAGCCCGGCATGGTCATTTTTACCAATAATAAAACTGTCTGGGTCAACCCGGCAGAACCTGAAGCACCGTCAGATCATTGATGATTATCGACGCTGCTGCTCATGGTTTTCGAAAACTGATCCCTGCTGCGGCCGCCGTCGTGTCCGATTTTCTCCCGGATGGCCAGCATCTTCATATCTGTGTCGGCTATGGTGTCGGCGCAATCCTTCAGAGCTTTAGCGATTTCCTCAGTCTTGTACTGAGGAATATCTTTCTTATATCTCATCTGATGTTCCAGACTAGCCCAGAAGTCCATGGCTACTGTTCTTATCTGGACCTCGACTCTCATAGGCCTCTTCTCATTGGAGAAGAATACCGGCACCTCGACTATCATGTGATAACTGCGGTAGCCGTTAGGCTTAGGATTCTTGATATAATCCTTAACCTCTATAAGTGTTATGTCATCCTGCTGGACCAGCATTCTGGCGACTTTGTATATGTCGTCCACGAATGAACAGATGACTCTGATCCCTGCAACATCGTTGAGATTTTCCTCTACTGAGCCAAGGGTGATCTCGTTTTCCTGCTTGATGAGTTTCTCATAAATGCTCAGAGGTTTCTTACGTCTCGAACTAATTGATGATATAGGGCTATTGTCGCCGATAAGTGATAACTCATCGTTGAGGATCTCAAGTTTCGTCCTCACTTCTCGTATGGCTGAGTCATACCTCATCATCAGTATGTCGAAATCCTTGAAAGATGTTAGGACATCCTCAGGATGCTCCGGCATCTTGTTCTTCAAAATATTCCCTATAGGCTCCTCTTTTTTGGTGTCATTTAAGTTACTCATTTCCCCCTCCTTACAATAAATCCCCGAAATCGTACATTAAAAGTCGAAATATCGACATCAGGAAAAATACTTCTTGCTTTCCCCATACAACGGTCTTACTCTATTAATTACAGGACAATTCTGTTACACATGATCATCATTAAAAGGAGGAAGAACATGGAAAAGAACTGCTCACTTTGCGGAAACATTTGTCATAACACCGTCTTTAAAGGTGGGTATGTATGTGAAGACTGCCTGACCTTCATCAAAGCTATAGACGTTGATAATAAGGCGCAGTCTGACAATATCCGTTAATGGACAATTACATTTATTACCGACACCCAAACAACGCAACTACACGACAAATAATTGATTCAATCACTACAATCTCATACGTTTATCACTGTTTGCTGATGTGGCAGAATAGTCAACGGCGGGGCTTCCTTCGGGAGTTCCGCTTTTTCCTGTTTCTGTCCATGGCCTCGCGATTGACTCTTCTTCTCGTCTTAGGCTTCATGATAGAGTATCCGAACTTTCCTAAAGGCTTCTTTTTGATGCCGTAGTATTCACCGTGACAAAATGTGACCAGGCCGGCATCCTCCAGACACAGTCTGCCTGTCTCGTCGAAGAGTTCGTCAGCCGCGTGGACCTTGACGATCTCAGCTACGAACATATCGTGGGAAGGATAATGCCTGACTTCTTTCACTATGCATTCAAGGTTCACCGGCGCCTCGTCAATAAGGGGCGCAGCTACAATATCAGCTGCTACAGCAGTGAAATCGCAATCCTTGAACTTGTCCACGTCTCTTCCTGATCTTACGCCACAGTAATCCATATCTTTAGTTTGAGATTCTGAAACCATATTTATAACATATTCGCCGGATTTTTCTATCATATCGTGAGAAAATCTCGATTTTCTTACGGAGATATATGTCATAGGCGGCTCGGAATTCACTATTCCCGTCCAGGCTATAGTGATCAGGTTGTTCTTGCCGCCAGACCTGCAGGATACTACGACGGCAGGCACCGGATTCAGCATTGTTCCTGGTTTCATGGTTCTTTTCTTCATATAAGGCCTGCTTCCTTTCTCAATGTATCGAGGATCTCCTGAAACTCTTCAGGCGGATCCCTGTGAAATTCCATATACTTACCCGTAGTCGGATGAATGAAGCCTATGGTTCCCGCATGGAGCATCTGCCCCTTTATATCAAAGGGTTGTTTTTTGGACCCGTACAAAGGGTCACCGACCAGTGGATGCTTGATGTATGCCATATGGACCCTTATCTGATGGGTCCTTCCTGTCTCCAGCCTGCATTGGACCAGAGTGTACTCACCGTATCGTTCAATGACTTTGAAATGGGTCACGGCGTTCTTGGCGCCGATGCCATTCACGGCTTTCTTCAACCTGTTCTTAGGATCTCTGCCAAGAGGCAGATCTATAGTACCTGAGTCTTCCTTGATATTATCCTGTACCAAGGCTGTATATATTCTTGTTATAGTGTGCTTATACAGCTGGTTGGACAGAGAAATGTGTGCCTTGTCCGTCTTGGCTGCCATAAGAAGGCCGCTGGTATCCTTATCTATCCTGTGAACTATGCCTGGGCGTACTACGCCGTTTATTGACGAAAGCCTGTCCCCACAGTGATACATAATGGCGTTTACAAGGGTACCGTCTGTATTGCCTACGGCAGGATGCACTACCATGCCGCGTGGCTTGTTGATAACGAGCATATCGTCATCTTCATAAACTATGTCGAGAGGTATATCCTCGGCTTCTATTTTCAGCTGTACAGGATCGGGGACGGAGACTTCCACTACATCTCCGAGAGCGGTCTTAGTGTTCTTGGCAGTGCACTGATTGCCGTTAATACGTATTCCGCCCATGTCAAGAAGGCTCTGTATGTGAGACCTGGACATGCCATCCATAAGTCTTGCAAGTACTGAGTCTATCCTCTTTCCCGTTTCATCAGCTTCTATTTCATATCTATACTTATCGATAAGTTTATCTTCCTTTCTTCTCTGGTCTATCCAGAAAAAGTATATATAGGATCAACAGGGCGCAACCAAATGTCACACATACATCTGCCAGATTGAATATCGGCGGAAATATGCTCAGAGAAAACATATCTGTAACCTGTCCGAATAAGGCTCTGTCAATAAGGTTTCCAAAGCCCCCTGCCATGATCAATGTCAATGACAGTTTGCAGGTCCAGTGTTCGTCTTTGTGTCTGAGCAGATACCACAGGCATACGGCTATTACCACTATGGGTACAATAATGAGCACTATTCTCTGCCCTGACAGTACGCCCAAGGCGGCGCCGCTGTTGCTCAGGGGTGTGATCGTAAAGAAATCACCTAATATGCGTATGGTTTCTCCCGGTTCCAAGGCTGCCCTGACCCAGTATTTGATTAGTTGATCTGTTACTATAGCTATGATGGCTATAATTAAATATATCATACATAAACTACGGGGCAACTAGTGCCCCGTCGACCTTTCTTATTTGATTATTCTCGTTTTCTTAGACAAAAGGCCCTGTGCATCATTTATGACCATAGTCTTTGCCTTATCGTCGAAATCGCTTCCATTAAGCTCATCGAATACTTTCTCTGTAAGAGTAGCGCCATCCGGCGGTTGCGTATTCACATCTTCTTCTATTCCAAGATCGCTGAAGGATAGCTCGCTGGTCTTTCTCTCATCTTCTTGTTTTTCCTTATGTGCCACTTTAAGAGCTGACCCATCTGTCATTGAGGCAGGGAAGAAATCATCTCTCAGATCTTCAAAGAAACTGTCTGAAGTACCGTCAAGTCTATCTAACTCGCCAGTAAGCATCTTCCTGTAATTATCCTTGAAGGTACCGATATTTTTCTTCATCTGCTCGCTTTCTTCAGTGAGTACAGATACGGATTCCCTTGCTTCTCTGGTGATTTTCTTCGCTTCCAGCTGGGCATCCTTGATGATCACCTCTGCACGTTTCTCGGCACTGGCAGAAATATCGCTCATAAGGCTCTTAGCTTCTTCCAGAGTCTTCATGACAGAAGCCTCTGACTTCTTATTATCTGCTATCTGCCCATTGAGTTCTTCCACCTTACGTCGCAGCTTGCCGTTCTCATTGATGAGTTCCTGATAATCCATCATTATCTCATCGAGAAAGACATCCACTTCTTCCTTCTTATATCCTCTTACAGACGATGCAAACGCTTTCGTCTCTATTTCCTGTGGTGTAATCATTGCATTTCCTTTCTACATTCAGATCAATATGCAATGCCATATATGATCAATGTAATGACCCTTGCAACTATTTCTATGAGAAAGAATGCAAGGAGTACAGAAAAGTCAAACATACCCGTATTGAATCTGCTGAGCAGTCTTCTGCACGGCGAAACAATAGGTTCTGTGATCCTAACGCTAAGATCGTACCATTTCCTTGCAGGGGAATACGGATTCTGAGCAAACCAGCTCAAAATCGCCCGTGCCATTAAAATCACAATAAGTATCTGTGCAAACCAGTTAACGGCTCTTGCTAATATGTAAGCCAAATATTTCTACCTCCATGGACTGGATGGAGCATCGTCTGTTTCATCTCTGGTGAACTCGAATCCCGGTTTTTCTTCCGGCTGTCCACCTGCGATATCAACATTCTCCGGTGCGAAAATAAATATATTATTTGCTACCTTCTGAACATTTCCGTTGAGAGCATATGTTGCTCCGCTCAGGAAATCGAAAATTTTCTTTGCTACCTCTGTTTCCAGTTTTTCTAAGTTTATAATTACCGGTCTTCTGCCTTTCAGACTGTCGACCAGTTTAGGGCATTCCTCGAAAGTCTTAGGCTCGATCAGAACAAGTTTAAATGAGCTTGTTCCCGTTACAGAAAAACGCCTGTCGCCTGATTTTACCGATGTGCTGCTTGCTGAATGTTTATCAGTTATAGTCTCGCTCATTGGGCTGCGTTTAGGAGCCTGCTTGGCTATTTTATCTCTTGCCGCACTGACTTCTTCTTCAGTAATTTCGTCATCGTCCTCAAGCTCCTCGATACCGATCAGCTTCTTCATTGAATCTCCAATGCTCATAATGTTCCTCCTACTCAAACTGTTTTAACTACTTTTCTACTTTTCTTCTTGTCTATAATCTCTGTAACCGAAGATTGCCGTTCCTACTCTTATAAGATTGGAACCCTCCTCTACAGCTACTTGGAAATCGTTTGTCATGCCCATGGACAGATATTTGAAGTCTACTCTTTCTGTCTTCTGAGCCGCGTATTTATCGTATATCTTCTTAACTGCTGCGAAGTATGGTCTGGCCATATCCACATCGTCCTCGTAAGGGGCGATGCACATAAGCCCTCTGATCCTTACATTAGGACACTGTTCTGAGATATCCTTGATCAAAAGATCAGTCTCATCGGTAGTGATACCGAATTTCTTTTCATCCATAGCAGAATTGACCTGGATCAGAATGTCCATAGTCAGACCGCTCTGAGCTGCTCTCTTGTCTATTTCCTTAGCCAGGTGAAGACTGTCCACTGAATGTATCATGCACACCTTGTCTATGATATATTTCACCTTGTTAGTCTGCAAATGTCCAATGAGATGCCATCTTACAGGTTTGACCTCATCGTATTTGTTCATGATCTCCTGAACCTTATTCTCTCCTATATCCGTTACGCCTGCATCGATAGCTTCATTGATCTCTGCCGGCGTATGGAGTTTGGTCACTGCTACCAGAAGCACATCCTCAGCCTTCCTGCCGGACTTCTCCGCTGCCGCTCCCTTAAGTTCATTTACATAATCAATGTTTGATTTGATTGACATACTATCACCGTCTTTTCCTTTATTTAGCTCGTCTTAAGATTTCGTCATAACTCTTGACAGAGCTTATGCTGTTTCCTTTTGCGTCGTAAAAGTACGACTGTTTTATTGCGGATTTCTTGCCATCCGTCGAGATCACCTGGATCCTTGTAAACTTATATTCACCGGTCTTCTGCTTGACGTAAACGCCCTCGTGGCCGTTCTTCCTGGTTATGCTTGTATTGTATATCAAAAGTCCCATAGCGTCTGATGTTATAGCCTTGACGCTGGCGACCCTTTCCGTAGCGAACTTTTTATAATAATAGTCTGTCTTAAATATTACCTTTGCCTTACCGCTTTCTCTGGTAACGCGATACACCTTTCCGTATATGGATACGCCGTCGTCAGGCTTCAACATGATCTTGTCGCCAACGACATACCTGCTCTTATGGCTGCTAGGCACATAGCAGACTATGTACCACCCGGACCTGTCAACGATCTTGAAGACCGGGTCCCCCTTGGAGATGCTGGTTCTGGTCAGATCAACCAAGTTCTCGTTCTTAAGGGATTTATAATAATCGTAGTTTTTCTTTTCCATAGTAGTCGGCGTCAGTTTGCCCTCATAACCGTCTGCCGTATAGGATACTATTCCTTCAGCAAGAGCAGTGTAGGTTGTGGTGCTTACGCCATTATCTCCTATAGCCGTCCTGATATCGTCGAATTTCGATTTTTCCTTGGCGTCTGAGTTTCCCGATACTGCCATAACGGTAGCCCCCTTGCGGATAAGCTTGCCCTCCGACATGTACCTGTTAGCGCTGCCGCCATTTCCGGCGAAATACACCTGCTCGTTTTTCACCAGGTAGCCATCGACCTTATCATAGGTCTGCAGCTCGCCGTACTCAGTTGTATAAGAAGATTTCAAAGCGCCTGTAACCGTTGGAATAATGTATATCACAACATATAAGGCAACTAATACGACCAGGAATATTAAAATCGGACTTTTTTTAATCTTTCTCATATAACCCTCTCGTAATTATTCTACAACATATTGATGACTTTTTCCATTACTTTCTGTTCATCTTTATTCAATTCTCTATGATTCTTCACAAATTCTTCAAAGAGGTCCGGCCTTAAGTCCCTGGTCAGCTTCAAAGCCTCCTCGAAATTCCAAAGATGAATGAGTTTATGGTTTCCGTTGGTTAGCACCTCCGGCACTTCCATACCTTGATAATTTCTCGGTTTGGTATACTGAGGATACTCCAGAAGCCCCG
>Ga0172378_10004798_pt1 | contig 12644 bp, 13 predicted proteins | sample GrowelOW332metaG_FD_119755 | JGI IMG/M metagenome (GOLD analysis project Ga0172378, IMG submission 119755) | Groundwater microbial communities from an aquifer near a municipal landfill in Southern Ontario, Canada - Pumphouse #3_1 metaG | ecosystem: Environmental > Aquatic > Deep subsurface >...
TAACCTTTTCTGATTATTATAACCATGTTAAGCCTGTAAACTAGTGAAACGCCGTATACCGAACGGTACGTACGGTGTTGTGAGAGGGGCGAAACATATTAATTGTTAGCCTCTACTCGATTAAATCAGGGTTGATTTACGATTAGTAAATTTCTTCAATTGACAAAAGTTCCTGCCTATTCTATTCTATATACGAGGAATACTGCACGTTAGTGCACTATAGGAGGAGAATTATGTCAGATATTCATAAGTTTCTGGTAGATGGTCAGGAATTTGTAATTGATGTTAATACCGGTGCTGTTCATCAAATAGATGAGTTAGTTTACGATCTTTTAGATGAAGAAGGATTAAAATCATTAGAAGAACTTAAGAAAAACTATCAGAGAAAATATAGCGAAAATGAAATAGAGGAAGCCTATCTTGAAATAAATGAGCTTATAGATGAAGGACTTTTATATACAAAAGATGTATATAAGGATATCGCCAAGACTTACGAAAAGGGTGAGGACTATATAAAAGCCTTATGCTTAAACGTTGCCCATGACTGCAACCTTAGGTGTAAATATTGTTTTGCAGATGAGGGAGAATATAGGGGAAAAAGAGAGCTTATGTCCTTTGAAGTAGGAAAGAGAGCAATAGACTTTGTTATAGAGCGCTCCGGTCCAAGAAAAAATATTGAAGTTGACCTGTTTGGCGGAGAGCCTCTCATGGTATTTGATACGGTAAAGAAGATAGTTGACTATGGCAAAAACGAAGGTGAGAAAAACGGGAAAAATATCAGATTTACAATGACAACTAACTGTACACTTTTAAATGATGAAATTATGGACTACCTAAATAAAAACATGGTAAATATAGTTTTAAGCTTAGACGGAAGAAAAGAGGTTAATGATAAGGTAAGAGTAAGAGCCGATGGAACAGGAAGCTTTGATGATATAGTGCCTAAGATAAAGAAGATGATTGAAAAAAGGGACAAGGATAAGGCTTATTATGTAAGAGGAACCTTTACAAGAGAAAACCTGGACTTTTCTGAAGACTTAAAATTCTTAGCAGAAGAAGGCTTTAAGGAAATATCAATTGAACCTGTTGTTCTTCCGGATGAACATCCTCTTTCAATAAGGGAGCAGGATCTTCCTCAAATTATGGGCGAATATGATAAAATTTATAAATTCCTTTTAGATAGAAAGAAAAATAATAAGAAAATCAATTTCTACCACTTTAATATAAATTTAAACGGAGGTCCCTGTGTGTATAAAAGAATATCAGGCTGTGGAGCAGGACACGAGTATGTAGCTGTTACTCCATCAGGAGATATATATCCCTGCCACCAGTTTGTAGGAAATCTTGATTTTAAAATTGGAAATATTTTTGAAAATGAAATGAGAACTGATATTGGACTTACATTAAAGAAGGCTCATATATACAATAAGCCAAAATGCCGGGAATGCTGGGCCAGATTTTACTGCAGCGGCGGATGCCAGGCAAACAATTATAATTTTAACAAAGACTTTAATACTCCATATGCAATAGGATGTGAAATGCAGAAAAAAAGAATCGAATGTGCCATTGCTTTAAATTCTATAGATGTTTAGCCTGCACATATAGTGCAGGTTTTTACTCTATAGGAAATTATAAAATTTAAACTCTGTGGATAACTAATACTAAAATTAAAAGTATTATTGAATTTTTTAGGGAGTAAAAAGGATGGGTGCAGGGAAGGAACTTCCCGCTGTTTTCAGGAAGGTGCTCAGGCACGATAGTGCCGCCTGCGGGAACCTAAGGTTCCCTTAGATCTCTGCGATAGCAGATTTTTTTACATAAAATAAATATTTTTTTGCTTTATGAAGGAATTTCAACTATATTATAGAATATTAACAGAGATTATTATTAATGTTGTTGTAATATAATGGGAGATAGTATATTATTTAATTATATTATATGATTTTAATGTAAATGGGGGTAGCGAAGGGTATGGAATACACAGATTTTGAAGGGATAATTTGTAAAATTCAGGGTGTTACCAAATGTAAATTAGTATCATCAGGAGATGAACTTACAGAAATACACGTATTAGCAGGCAGCAATAGATCACCAAAGCAGATTTCAAGGGATATAGAAACCGCCCTGCTTACATTAAAGGATTATAAAGTAGACAGAAAGATAATTAGTATTGCTCAGATAAATACTGATATGGAGCAAAAATTAGGCAGAATAAAACTGGAGGGAATATCACTGACCTCCTTTGAAAATACAATTAAATGTGAAGTCAGCTTAGACTTCGAAGAGGAGAGCTATCAGGTAGTTGAAACAGGCATAAAAAGTTCAGCCATAAAGAAAAATATAGTTGCCCGTTCTACCTTAAAAGCAGTTGAAAAGATATTAGGACAGGAAAATCTATTTGATGTTATGAATGTATTTATTACAAATTATGGGGATGTTTCCTTTGTAAGTGTCCTGGTTACTATGGTTCTTAACCATAGTGAGGAAACAATGATAGGATCATCGATTATTAAAGATGACGTAAATGAGTCTATTGCAAAAGCATCACTGGATGCAATAAATAGAATTGTACAAAAGACAACCAATTAGATATAAGGGCCGAAGATTTGGTTTTTAATTTCCCTTAGCGAAGCGATATAACGCACAGGATTATAGCGAATCTCTTGTGTAATCGCAAAGGGGGTAATTTAAATGAAAAGAAAGTTAGTTGCTGTTTTAATGACAGTTTTAGCACTGGCTGTTGCTGGTGGATCTTGTTTTACATGGGCTTAAATTTTTATTAGAATCTTCGGCCTTTATTATATAGGAGGGAAAATGGGTAAATTACCAATAAAATTTAAAACATTTTTAGTAATTATATATATATTATTTATTTTATCAATTTATCATTTAATTAGGTCTAATAATTTATCTTTAAATTATTTTTTTATAATTAAAATATTGTTTTTCAGTTTACTTGCTGCAATAACAGAATCTTTTACAGTGCTATACAAAGATATATCTGTTAGTACAGGTTTTGCTATACAACTAGCATGTTTTATGTTGTTTGGTCCTATAATAAATATTATAACATTTATTATAGGCTTTACCTTTAGAATTATAAAAGTGAATAATAAGCCTTCTCATGTTCTTAATACACCAATATATAAAACGTTATTTAATTACAGTATAGTAACTATTCCAATAACTGTTGGCAGTATTGTGTATTACAATGTGGGTGGTAAAACTCCTTTTGCTTTTAGTTCTGGCGAATGGATACCATTATTTATATTTGTTTTAGTTTATTTTCTTTTAGAGACTCTAATTATATCAATGCTTTTCTCTTTACTTTATAGTAAAAACTTAATAATAGCATATATAAATAATCTGAGGTTAGCAGGACTAAATATTCTCGCTATGGTACCATTTTCTTTAATTCTTGTTCTTTCTTATAAAGCAAACAACTATTTGGGAATAATATTGGTGATATTCCCAATTTTATTGGCAAGATATACATTCCAATTAAATATAAAAAATAAGTCTCAGTACTTTGAGACCATTACTGCCCTTATGCATGCCATGGAAGCAAGGGACAAGTATACAGAAGGTCATTCAGAAAGGGTTTCGGAGTTGGCTATAAATATTGCTAAGGAACTTAAGTTCTCAGAGCCTCGTATTGAAGAACTGAAAATAGCTGCTATGCTCCATGATGTAGGTAAAATAGGTATTGATGATTCCATACTAAATAAAAAAGGAAAATTAACCAACGAGGAATATGAGCTTATTAAGAAGCACCCTGATATTGGTTTTAATATACTTAAGGATATACTTGGAATAGACACCGTAAGATTTATAGTCCTTCATCATCATGAAAGATATGACGGTACCGGGTATCCCACAGGTCTTAAACCTGATCAGCTAAATTTAGATGTATTTATAATAGGACTTGCAGATTCAATAGACGCCATGCTTACAGACAGACCTTACAGAAAGGCAAGGAGCATGGATTATATAATAAGTGAACTGAAAGCTAATAGGGGAACACAATTTCACCCGGATGTGGTAGATGCGTATTTCAGATATTTAGAGAAAACCGGAGGAATATAGTTTAATGTTTATCGAAGTAATAATATTTGCTGTTATTATTGGATATTTATTAAAAGGAAGACTGAAAAATATAGATATAATGAGCATAAAAGTTCTGTATCTTGTTTTAACAGGATTCCTTATTAAATTTATCATTGTCATGTCCATTCAGCATGGACTTATAATCAGAGGAACATTAACATATATTTTATATTCAATTCAGTACTTATTGCTTCTTATATTTGTAATAATAAACAGGAAAAATAAATATATATTAATCATGGGCATTGGATTTTTAATAAATGCTTTGCCAATATTTATAAATGGAGGAGCAATGCCTGTAAGTGCTTCAGCAGCTTTAAGTGTTGGACTAACAAAACCTATATGGATGGAAGGATTATACAGGGCAATAGATGGTACAACCAAGCTTAATTTTCTTGGAGATATCATTCCATATAATATCGGAAGAGCATATGTTATTTCCATAGGAGATATTATTTTGGCAGTTGGTCTATTCTTATTTATAGTAACTGGGATGAAAAAAAAGGAAGCTTAGTTCTAAATTTTTGTACTTGTATTTATAGAAAATCCATAGTATAATACTCATTGTCGATAAAATTTTAAGCTTGAGAGCACATGGAGAGATGTCCGAGTGGTTGAAGGAGCACGCCTGGAAAGCGTGTGAAGGGGAAACTCTTCCAGGGGTTCGAATCCCCTTTTCTCCGCCAAGCAGACTTTGTCGTGCTAGATGGGGAGTCAGCGGTGCCCTGTAACCTGCAATCCGCTACAGCAGGATTGAATTCCTCGCCGAGACTTTAGAGTGTGAGGTCGGGCCTGTATAAGTGACGTTGATAACTGGGCCTTACGCAATGAAAATTCATGAACCCCGTCAGGTCCGGAAGGAAGCAGCGGTAAGTGAAACCTTTCGTGTGCCGTGAGTTTACCTGGTTTGAGTTAACTGTATAGGTAACGCTCATATTCTAACTTCAGAGCGAGGTGCACGGCTTTATATGTTGAGACGCAAGAGCGTCTTTTTATTTTACCCAAAATAGGATATAATGATTTATATATAGCTGAAAGAGGTGGTTTTTTTGTCTTATACAGCTCTTTATAGAGAGTGGAGACCCCAGAATTTTAACGACGTGGTTTCTCAAAAACATATTACTACTACTCTTAAAAATGAAGTTAAAGGAAATAAGATAACCCATGCTTATTTATTTTGCGGTACAAGAGGTACAGGTAAAACCTCTACAGCTAAAATATTTGCAAAAGCAGTAAACTGCCTTCATCCTATAGATGGTGAACCCTGCAACAAATGTGAAAACTGCACTAAGATAAATCAGGGTACATTTTTAGATGTTACTGAGCTGGATGCTGCTTCAAATAACGGAGTAGATAAAATAAGGGATATAATAGATGATGTTATTTATCCTCCAAGAGAGGGCAAATACAAGGTATACATAATGGATGAGGTTCATATGCTCTCCACAGGAGCAGTTAATGCCTTTCTTAAAACCTTAGAGGAGCCCCCCAGCTATGTAATATTTATTCTGGCAACCACAGATCCTCAAAAGCTGCCTGTTACAATTTTGTCCAGGTGCCAGAGATTTGACTTTAAGAGGATAAAAAGCAGCGAAATAGAAGCAAGGCTTAGAAGGATAGTAGATGAAAAGGGTGTTGAAGCTGATGACAGAAGCTTAATGTTAATATCAAGAATGGCAGATGGTGCCATGAGAGATGCTCTTTCCATACTTGATCAGGCAATTTCCATGGGAAATTCAAAGATAGATTATACTGATTTGCTTCAGATTCTGGGATTGGTTACAAATGAAAATATTAATAACCTTATGGACTTATTAATTGACAGAAATTTAGAGGGAGCACTAAAAGAAGTAGATAATATAATTTTCTCGGGAAAAGACGTAAATGTAGTTATTAAAGACCTTATTTCCCAGTTTAGAAACCTTTTAATGACAAAGATAACTCAAAATCCGGAGCAGGTAATAGATGCCTCCTTAGAGGATATTGAGGCTCTTAAAAAGCGGGGCGAAAGAATAAGAGTTGAAGAGATAATGAGAGACATACGCATTCTTGAAGACTCGCTGAGCCAGGCAAAGTGGAGTACCCAGAGCAGAATATATCTGGAACTTTCTATCATGAAGCTCTGCAAGATAGAATATGATACATCGAAGGAAACAATAATAAACAGGCTTAATCAGCTTCAGGAAATGATTAAATCAGGCTCCTTTAAAGTTACCCCGGGTAAAAATGAAGAACCTAAAAAAGAAAAGAAAGAATCAGTTAAAATTGTAGAAAAAAAGGAAGAGCCCAAGGAAATAATACAGGAAAATACCGAATCATCTGTTACCTTTGAAAAGGCTGAAAGTATTTTCCCGGATATATTAGAAACTCTTAAAATCAAAAAACTTATGATAATATATGCTTCATTAGTTACCGGTGAAGTTTCCGGTTGCAAAAATGGTGAAATTACAATAAAATATCCTAAGGAATATTCTTTTAATAAGGGAAGGCTTGAGAAGGAAGAATACAGAGTCAAGGTGGAGGAAATTTTCTCAGAAGCACTTAAAGAAAAAGTTAGAATAAAATATATTGTGGAAGAGGAAATCAAAAAAGACAACGAGGAAAAGCTTAAGGAATATTTCGGAGACACTTTAGAAGTTTTTGATGATTGATTAATATTTTAAGGAGGAAGAAAATATGGCAAAAGGCGGTTTCCCGGGTTTAGGCGGTGGGAATATGAATAATCTATTAAAGCAGGCGCAGTTGATGCAGAAGAAGATGCAGGATATGCAGGAGGAGCTGGAGAAAAAGCAATTTACAGCAACCAGCGGCGGCGGAGTAGTTGAAGCTGTTTCTAATGGAAAAAAGGAGCTTCTGAGCATAAAAATAAAGCCTGAAGCAGTAGATCCGGAGGATGTTGAAATGTTGGAGGATCTTATACTTTCTGCAGTAAACGAAGCATTTAAAAAGGCAGAGGCTGAAACAGCAGATGAAATGAAAAAGATAACTGGCGGTATGAGTATGCCAGGTATGTTTTAACTGAGGTGAAATAATTTGGAATTTTATCCTTTGGCTATAGAAAAATTAATAGAAGAATTTGCAAAGCTTCCGGGTATAGGCTACAAGACAGCTCAAAGACTTACACTATATACATTAAATCTGCCAAAGGAAGAGGTAGAGGGGTTTGCCGGGGCACTTATAAAGGCTAGGGGAACTATAAAATACTGCTCTGTATGCGGTAATTACACAGACACAGATCCCTGTGCCATATGCAGCAACCCAAATCGTGATAGGAGTATTGTCTGCGTTGTAGAGGAACCAAAGGATGTTTATGTAATGGAAAAGGTAAAGGAATATAATGGAACTTACCATGTTCTTCATGGAAACATTTCTCCAATGACTGGAAGAGGACCTGATGATATTAATCTTAAAGGTCTTGTAAAGAGGATGAACGGCGAAGTAAAAGAGGTAATAGTTGCTACAAATTCTACAGTTGAAGGGGAAGCAACCTCTATGTACATTTCAAAAATATTAAAACCCCTGGGAGTTAAAGTTACCAGAATAGCACACGGACTGCCTGTGGGTGGAGATTTAGAGTATGCAGATGAGGTAACAATCCTTAAAGCCCTTGAGGGAAGAAAAGAAATTTAAGATAAATGTATAAAAATCCCATTTTGTGTCAACAATTTAAATGATTCAAAATGGGAGGTTTTTTTATGAATCTAATGAATTTATTTAGTAAAAAAGTAAAGATGACTAAAGAAGAGATAATAGAAAGAGAAGAAATCCTGCTGGCCATAAAAAATGCAGCAGAAGAAATCAGGTATGCTTCTGAGTATATTAATTATGTTAAAGAACCAAAGCTTTTAGACTATGCTATTTATAATGAAAATGCTGTAAGGTGCAAGTATGAGTATCTTATTAAGCTGGCAAAGGAAAAAGGAATTGAAAATTGGGCGTGAAATTTCTTCATATACTGTTATAATTAGAATATAATTATTTCAGGAGGGGATTATTATGGGTCCAGAAGTTATATTAACCTTTATAATAGCAATAGCTGTTTTATTTTTAATAGGAAAGTTTTTAGCTTTTCCTCTTAAGATTTTAGGGAAGCTTGTACTTAACGGGATTCTTGGAGCAGTTTTACTTTTTATTGTTAATTTCATTGGGGGGTTTTTCAATTTTTCTATTGGAATTAACATATATACAGCTTTAATTGCCGGTTTTTTTGGGATTCCAGGTGTAATATTTTTGATATTCTTTAAATTTATTATTTAAAGAAATTGCATAATAACCTTATATGATACAGCTGCCTGTTTTGAAAAGATGGGCAGTTTTTTTTATCTTCTAAAAATTTTTTTATTTGCCTATTGACAAATAAAGCCAACAGTAATATATTATAAGTGTACTAAACAAACTAATACACTTAGTACAATGAATACACACAGTAGGAGGTGGAAGTTTGATTAATATCGATAGCAGAAGCTCTACGCCAATATATCAGCAAATAATCGATGGAATGAAAGAAAATATTCTAAAAGGAATATTGAAACCGGGCGATAAGCTTCCTTCTGTTAGAGAATTGTCTGCCCTTATCACTGCGAACCCAAATACGGTAAGCAGAGCCTATATGGAGCTGGAGAGGCAAAATGTTATAGAAACGCTGCGGGGAAGAGGGACCTATGTATCAGCCCTTTACCAGCCCAGAATGGAGGAAGAGAGGATGAACGCTCTTAAAGATAATCTGAAGAAGATAATAATTGAGGCCCATTATTTGGGATTATCAAAGGAAGATATAATAAATTTAATGGAAAGCAGCTATTACTTTGATGAAGGCAAAGAAAATGATGAAAAGAGGTGATAATTTGATTAGTGTGATAAATGCAAACAAAGCATATCAATATAAAAAGGCTTTAAACGGTGTAAATCTAGAAGTAGAAGAAGGAAGTATATTTGGTCTTATAGGCCCAAACGGTGCAGGAAAAACCACACTTATTAAATGTATTTTAGATATATATAAACTGGACTCAGGTGAGATAAAAATAGGCGGTAAAAATATCAAAAATAACCCGGAGGCAAAAGCTCTGATTGGGTATGTGGCAGATGAAAACAGGTATTTTAATACATTTAAGATTGATGAAATGATAAAGCTTTACAAAATGACATATAAAAACTTTGATATGGATAGATTTAATGAACTAAACAGAATATTTAAGCTGCCGGATGACAGATCTATCGGAAGGCTATCTAAAGGAATGAAAATGAGGCTTTCATTAATGCTTAATTTAAGCATAAGACCTAAAATTCTTGTTATGGATGAGCCTACCTCAGGACTAGACCCGATAGCCAGAAAAAACCTGATTCAGATACTTTTAGATGAGGTAGCAGAGAGAAAAACCACCATATTAATATCATCTCATAACTTAGGTGAGCTGGAGAGAATCTGTGATACTGTAGCCATAATGAATGAGGGTGAAATAAAGTACAGAGATTCCTTGGAGAATATGAAAACCTCCATGAAGAAAATTCAGATAGCATTTAATGAAGAGCCAAAGCTAAAAATTGAAGAAATGAAAGAGTTCAGGTCTGTAGAGAGGATAGGAAGAGTATACACAGTTTTGACTAAAGATTTCAATAATCAGCTTATAAGTAAATTAGAAAAAGAAGGAATGGTATTTTATCAGGAAATAAATCTCACATTAGAGGATATATTTATGTGCTGTATTGAAAAGGGAACGGGGGTGATGTGATGAAATATTTCAGCAAGGGAATATTCTATAAAGAATTTAAGATGGCAAAATGGTTTTTATTTATTCTTACAGGAGAGCTGTTGTACCTTTTTAATCTGTCGTTTATGAATGATATTCGTATTATAAAAGATGCGGTAAAGAAAGGGAATTTCAATTATGACAGCTATGAATATGCCTTTAATTTACTGTTTAGAAATACAGATACAAGTCAGCTTCTGTTTATAATATCAATTATATTATTCGCCAGTATCATGGTAGGAAATGATTTTGTTAACAAGAAGTATGAGCTGATAGCTGCACTTCCCTATAAGAGGGAAGAAGTAATAATTACTAAATATGTAGTAACAGTAATAATTACAGTTATTTCATTTACTATATCCTTTATTGCTGTATTAATTGCATTTAAAAACAATCAGACTCTGTTATCCTGCTATTTAAGTTATGGCTTTTTATATGAATTTTACTTTATAAATCTGCTTATTTATGTATTTATAGTAACTTTTACTATGTTAATTCAGACTCTATGCGGGAAAAACATTTTGGGAGGAATTTTTTCAGGAATATTTTTAATCCTGCCTCTTGGACTTTCAGCTTTATTAGAGGAAGTATTCAGGACAATATTCTTCATAAAAATGAGACTTGGAAATTATGATTTTCTTACAAGTATATACAATAAGATAACAAGTATTGCTTATTATATATCACCTATAGCATATGGAACAGATTATCAATATCAATTAAGTTATGGAATCAGGGTGATAATTCTTATTGCATGTATTTCACTTTTAATTTATCCGCTGATAATAAGCTTTAAAATACTTCCCTTTGAAAGATGCGGATATATTTCAATATACAGCCTGGGAGATATTATTTTAAAAATTGGAATCAGCTTTTGTACCGGGCTTCTGGCAGCAGCTGTATTAGAGGCAAATTTGACAGGTGTGTTTGGTTTATATGAAATTGATATAAGTCTGGTACAGCAATATGTAAACTACACCATATTTTATTCTGCTTTATGTTTCATAGGTGTAGGAATATTCACTTATTTTATTACCAATAAAATTATCAAACTTAGTAAGTCTTAAGAAAGGGGATATAAAATGAAGACGTTAGAAGTAAAAGATGTAAAGAAACGACTTGGAAAAAGAGAAATAATAAAGGGAATTACATTTTCAGTAGAGGAGGGCGAAGTATTTGGATTTATAGGTCCAAATGGAGCTGGTAAAACTACAACCATCAGAATGCTGGTTGGCTTAATTTCTCAAAATTCAGGGGAAATTAAAATAATGGGACATGACATTCATATGGAAAGAGAAAAGGCACTTTCTTATGTAGGAGCAGTTGTAGAAAATCCGGAGCTTTATAAATATTTAAGCGGATGGGAAAACCTGATGCAGATAGCAAGAATAAGAAATATTGATAAGGAATATGTTCAGCAGATAGTTGATCTAGTAGAACTTAAGGAAAGAATTAACGATAAGGTTAAAAAGTATTCTCTTGGAATGAAACAAAGGCTTGGCCTGGCAGCTTCCCTTATATCAAAGCCAAAGCTTTTGATATTAGATGAACCAACAAACGGACTTGACCCAACAGGAATAATGGACTTTAGAGAGATAGTAAGAAAGGCAGCAAAAGGAACAGGAACAGCGGTATTTATATCATCTCATATATTGAGTGAAATTGAACAGGTCTGCGACAAGGTTGCTTTTATAAACGGCGGTGTTATACAGTCTGAGGAATATTTAAATGGAGACAAGAAGGCAAATAAGGAAGTTTATATACTTTCAACCTTTGATGATGAAAAGGCAAGAAAGGTATTAAACAAGCTGGAGTATGTTCAAAATATAATTTATAGAGATGGGAAATTTATTCTTGATATAGACAGCGAAAATATTTCAGATATGATATTTAAGCTCTCTGAGGAGAAAATTCCTATAGAGGAAGCTTACAAAAAACAAAAGGATTTAGAGGATAGATATTTAGAACTTGTTGAAGGAGGCAAAAGATAGTGTTTAAATTAATTTATAATGAAATGAGAAAGCTGGTCAGAAGACCAAAAACCTTGGTAGTATTAGTATGCTTCATAGCATTAGTAGGACTGGTATGTTATGGATCATATAAAAACAATGAAAATAATCTAAAATATCAAAGCAGTGAATATCAGATTCAGAATATGGAAGAGTCTGTAAGCTATATGAAAAATGACTTAACTAGATCCGGCATTACTGAAGAAGAAAAGAAAAGCATAGAGGAGAATATAACACAGACTGAAGAGCAGATTACAAAATTAAAGGCAAACAAGGATAAGCCCTATGATTATAAAGAAGATTTAAACAGCCAGATAAAAAATATTGATGATTCAATATCAAAAGCCACAAATGAAGATGATAAGAAGAGCCTTCAGCTTGAAAAGGAAAGACTTCAAAAACAGCTGGAGCTGGGGATAAGCCCTAAGGATCAGGAAAAATTAAATGGATTTGATTATATTAAAGTCCTGGTAATGATACTTGGAGCCATATTCCTGGCAGCGGGAATTGCAGTATTTTCATCAGATATGGTATCAGGAGAATATACTCCGGCAACCATGAAATTTCTTCTTATTCAGCCGGTATCAAGAGGAAAAATTTTGTTTGCTAAGTATATAACAATATTGATATCAGTACTCACTGCAATATTCTCAGTAGAAGGCTTGTCATTTTTACTCATGGGACTTAAATATGGGTTTGGAAACAGTAATAACCCGGTAATAACCGGAGCAAAATATATGTTTGATCTGTCAAAAACAGAAAATGGCGTTCATCCTATGAA
>Ga0172378_10004799_pt1 | contig 12641 bp, 9 predicted proteins | sample GrowelOW332metaG_FD_119755 | JGI IMG/M metagenome (GOLD analysis project Ga0172378, IMG submission 119755) | Groundwater microbial communities from an aquifer near a municipal landfill in Southern Ontario, Canada - Pumphouse #3_1 metaG | ecosystem: Environmental > Aquatic > Deep subsurface >...
AGAAAGTACGGATTTGCACTTTTTATTCTTGTTGCGATAGGAATGTTTGTTTTTGGGATTTTATCTAATTTTACAAGTGTTATCCAATCTTCTTTGAATGTTAGCAATCTTGAAATTATCTTTGGAAATAAAACACTATATTTCTTATTTATTTGTTTAGGTCTACTATTTCTTGGAACACTTTTATGTTTCTTTATTGGTGGAAAACGAGGAAAATTCTATAATACAGCTCGAGATTCTGCTAGTGATATTGTTATTTTAGATTACAACACTAAAGAGATTAAAAAAGTTAAAAAAGATACTCGAAAACAAAAAGAAAAAATATTTAATGCGACTATATATACTGTTTTTGGTATTTTCGCGATTGCTTCATTTTTAACAAACATTTTATTAATTTATATGGCAACTAATAATTTGCAATCTCAAAGTCTTTACAATAATTATGTTCCAGTAGTATTTGGTAGTAAGACTATGCAAAAAGGAACTCTAGAAGAAAATCCTAATCTTTCCAGACCACAATTTATTGAAGAAAACGACCTTATTGTTTTCGAAAGTATGACAAGTGAAACAAATATTGAAGTTGGAAATATTATCTATTACATTAATCCAGAAAATAGCCAAGCAATTATTGAAAAAGTTAAAGTTATTGATGGAGATAATTACCATATTGATGTTACTTATTACCCTAATGAAGACGATCAAGGTAAACTCGCAACGACTATTACCAAGCAACAAATTAAAGGCGTTCTTGTTTATGTTAATCGTCCACTTGGAGCTTGGATTACATTAAATAGTTCAACCATTGGAAAGATTACTTTTCTAATAATTCCACTTATTGTGATAATATTTTATGATCGTTTTAGAAGATTATTTATCGCTTATCGAAGAGTTGAAGAAAATGAATATTACTCAAAAATAGTATCACCAAATGATAGAATATAGAAAAAACCTTGATTTTTAAGTCAAAAATGTATATTTTTAATAAGGAATTGAAATGAAAAACTTTAAGAAGAATGTAGTTTTGTTTTATAGTTTATCGATAACATTACTAATTTTATGTTTTGCTTTTTTTGGTGTTTCATTGACGCTCTATTTGATTAAGTATAAAACCGAAAGCGAACATATTTATTTAGCGGCATCAATAGTATTTCTTCTTATATCCTTATTATTAATAATTGTTATTAGATTACGAAGAAGCAGAAAAGATACAAATTTCTTCAAATTAAATTCTCCAATCATCAAAGCTATTGGAACATATTTATTTTATTACGATTGTCAATCAGACCAAGTAACTATTTCTAAAGATTTAGCCAAGTTTTTTGGAACCAATAAAACTTCCTTATCAATGAAAGAAGTTAATGAAGTTTTTATCGATGGCAATTTTGCTGAAATTACTTATGATAATTTGGTTAATAATCATCAGGTTTCATTTAAGTATCAAGCTAAAAATGGAAAATATGTTTCGTTAACATATTTTGCTTCTAGTAAAGAAAATAAGAAATATATTGTTGGATATGTAACCGATTACACTCTTGAGTTTATTGAAGAACAATCTTTACTTAAAGCAGCACGTATAGATACCCTTACTGAAACATATCGTCGATCATATTTTGTGAAAAAAGTTAAAGAATATATGATCAATATGGACGATAAAGGTGCTCTTGTTTTTGTCGATGTTGATAATTTTAAAAGTATTAATGATAAATATGGTCACTCTTATGGTGATATTGTTTTAATGAAGATAGGTGCGGTTTTAAAAAATTATTTCCAAAATAAAAAAGCGATTATTGCTCGTAGTGGTGGCGATGAATTTTTAATCTATATACATGAAATTAGTAGTTATAGTGAGGTTTCTGCCTTACTAAATGGATTGATTTCAGCTATTAAATCCATTTCAATTTCAGAAATTAATTTAAAACAAGTTTACATTTCAATGGGTGTTTCTTTATTTCCATTACATTCAAACAATTATGAAACTTTATTCAAATATGCTGACGATTCTTTATATCAAGCTAAAAATGTTGTTGGTAGTGCTTTCAGTATTTATGATCAAGATAAAGTTTTTAGTGAGCTTAATATTGTTGAGGATGAAGTTAAAACAAACAAAATCGACAATGATATTTTCGCCAATCTTACACTTGATGAAGTAAGAGCAACACTTGAAGCATCGCTTGCTAAGCATGAATTTAAGATATATATTCAACCTGAAATTGCTGTTAATGGCAAACATGTTGATGGAGAATGTTTATGTCGTTGGGAAACTGAAGATAATGGATTGCTATATCCTTCACAATTTATGGCATATTTTGAAAGAACAGGACTTTTATATCCGTTTGATCTCTATATTTTTGAAGAATGCTTAAAAATTTCAAAAGAAGTTAAATCAGATAAAAACATTAAACCTATGCAATTGGCGTTAAATCAATCTATCAAAACTATTATTGATCCTAATTATCAAAACGACATAATAAAATTGGTTGAAAAATATGACTATAAAAAAGGCTCACTTGCAGTTGAGATTACTGAACGTGCAGTTTTTAGTGGTATGCGTCACATCATGAAAGCCATTGAAGTTTTTCATGGTTTAGGACTAAATGTTATTATTGATGATTTTGGTAATGGGTATACTTCACTTGCAATTATAAAAGATGTCGATATTGATGAAATTAAAATTGATCGTTCATTCCTTAAAAATCCAAGCAAAGACACTTCGAGATTTTTGGAAATTATTAGTTCAATTGCTTCACTATCTAAAAAAATCAAAACACTTACTATTCTTGAAGGAATAGAAACCGTTGATGATTTCCTACTTGGAAAAAATTCAAAAGTGGATTACGTTCAGGGGTACTTATTTGAATATCCAATTCCATATAAAGAATTCTTGGAAAAAGTTAAGAATAATGTTTATTTAGAAGATATAGTTAGAATTAATAAAGAAACTGAAGAATTAACTAAAAAGTAAAAAGATGAGTTGGTTAAATTCTGATAGGTAACTAAAAATAAAATTTTAAAGCTCAATCAGAATAATATGAGATAAAAATAGAGAGGAGCATATTTGCTCTTCTCTATTTTCGTTTAGAAACGTATGGTTATTTTGAAGAATACAGCTTCTTTTGAATCCAGTTCAATTGAATATTTATATTTTTCACATAACTCTTTTAGTATAGCTAATCCTAATCCAGAACCTTGAGAAATGTTACTATCTCTAGAAACTGAATCACGATAGAAACGATTAAAAATCATATTTTTATCAGAATCTTTTATATTACAACCAGAATTATAGATTGATAGAGTTGGATGATTCTTATCTTTAATTAAAGCAATTTGAATGATACCTTTTTCGTTAACGTATTTAATAGCGTTATCAATCAAGATTTTAGTTATTTTTTCAACATCTTTTATATTACCTATGATGGATAAACCTTCTTCAATTTTACTTTCGTATTCAATATTATTCTCGTAACATACTGCATCAAATGATAAAGCAATTGAGTTTATGATAGAAGATATTTCAATTTGTTCTAATGTAGTGGTTTTTTCTTCTACCGAAGCAAGTGAGAGCATATCGGTTATAAGGTCGCTCATATTTCTTGTCTCATCAAGGATATTGTTAACCCATTTATTATTTTCATTACCATTTTTAAGTATTGATGCATTTGCATTAATAATTGTTATTGGAGTTTTTAGTTCATGGCTAGCATCACTAATAAATTCTTTTTGCTTTTGTTGAGCATCTTGAATAGGTTTTAAGATTAATTTTGTTAACATAAACGAAATGAAGAAAACAAGAATGATCCCACCAAATAATCCACTAGACATATAGAAAATGTTTTGTTTAAGGGCAGTTATTTCTAAATTTTGATCAAAACCAGCAAAATATGTATCGTTATTAATTTCCTTATATCTAAAATATACATTCTCTATCGAACCATCTTTGATGAGGATTATTTTATCTAAATAGTCATTAATAAAAGAAGAAAAAACGTTTTCGCCTTTGATATATTCTATAGAATTATCATCGTTTAGTTTGAATGCAAAAACTCTGAAGTTGTCAATTCCAGGTTTGTTGAAATCTGGATTAGGTTTTTCTTCTCCAGATTCATTTTTCTCCATTGGAATATTTGCAAGAGTATTATCAAGAACCATATTTATAGTGTTTTGTTCTTTAATAATAGAATATGCAGAAAAAGAAGCATCTAAAGCGATAAATAAAAGTGAAACAATGGCAGTAGTCATTGTGACGATTTTTCTTCTAGTTTTCTTTAATAATTTTTGGTCTCTATTTATTGCTTTCATAAATTAGTTTATACCCAACGCCTCTAATAGCTATTATTTCAACTTTGCTTTTAAGTGCTTTTAGTTTTTTTCTTAAAAATGAAATATATACCTCAACACTATTATATAGAGTATCACTATCATAACCCCATATTTTCACACTAAGATATTCTTTTCCAATTTGACTTGGATATTTGTTCATTAACAAATCTAATATCTCAAATTCTTTTAATCCTAAAGTAATGTTGCTGTTCATGCAAGAAAGTTCATGAGTATCAATATTGAGAGATAAATCTCCAACTTTCTTAGTTTCTACTTTAATTTCGTCTTTTCTTCTAGTAAGTGCATGAATGCGCGCATCAAGTTCACGCATGGCAAATGGTTTTGCTAGATAGTCATCAGCGCCCAAATTAAGCCCTTTTACTCGATCATCAATTTCGTTTAATGCACTTAACATTAATACTGGCGTATTTATTTTGTGTTCTCTTAAATCTTTAATAATTGACCAACCATCTTTTTTTGGAAGCATTATATCAAGGATAATTGCATCATAAGTACCACTAAGAGCTTCTAAAAATCCTGATTCTCCATCGTTTTTTACTTCTAGTGCAATTTTTCTTTCTTTAAAGTATTCTTGAACCGCATCAGTTAGATTGATTTTGTCTTCAATCATTAAAATTTTCATATTTTTATTATAAATGATTTTAGTTTAAGTTGATAAATATTTATATTTTTTCAAGGTTCTTTCAAGGAATACAAATTATAGTAGGAATATAAGGAGAATATTGTTATGAAAAGAAAAATAAAATATATCGCATTATTTAGTTCGTTATTTTTAGTTGGTTGTGCAAATTCAAATGGTGGAACTATAAGCAATCCAAATGTAAACACAAATCCAACTGATTCAAACGAAATTCCTGATGAAGTTGATAATTCAGCTGATAAAGAAACTATTTTAACTTCAACAAATTATATATTGGATAGTGAAGACAATTTTTCTTCAATCCCTGAAAATGTTACAGAAATAAATTTAGTTCAAGATAATACGCTTGCAGGAAGTGGATACACTGTTGTTAGTAACGTTATAACGATAAGTACAAAAGGAAATTATCTTATTAGCGGAACTTTAAGTGATGGATATATTGTAGTTAAAAAGAATATCCAAGCTCATATCTTTTTAAATGGTGTTTCAATCACATCTTTATCAGGTTCACCTCTTATTTATAAAAAAGACACTACTGGTGGATTAAATAGCGTTATTACCTTAATTGAAGGAACAACAAATTATTTTACAGATGCAAATTCAGAAGAGTATACAAGTGGAGATTATGATGAAGATACCTTGGAATTTGATAATAATGCAGCTATTTTTGCAAAAAGAAACTTAACTATTAATGGTTCAGGTACTCTTAATGTTCGTTCATATTTTCATCAAGGAATTCGATCAAAAAATAGTCTTAAAATTCTTGGTGGAACAATAAATGTTAATTCATATAGTCATTCAATAAAAGGAGACGAAGCTGTTTTTACAAGTGGAGGAGTTATTAATGCAGTTTCAAGTGAAGGGGATGGAATTAAAACCGACGAACCAGATTTAGGAACTGATTATGATGCGTCACTATATAATGCTAAATTCACCGATACAACAATAACAATCGAATCAAAATACGATGGAATCCAAGTTTATAACATGTTGTGTATTGATGGTGGGTATTACAAGATCACAAATGGTGGTGGCACGAATAACCGTAAAGAATATTTAAATAATCCAGAGAGAGATGAAAACGGAAACATTGTCTACGAAGATGGAGAAATCTCTTATCCAAGTTCAAAATCATTTAAAACAAGTTTGGATTATTCTAATGATATTTCTAGTGGTGCAAGTAGTATTTATTTAATCGATGGAACTTTTGTTATTGATTCAGTTGATGATGCTGTTAATGCTAATAATGGATGTTATGTTGATGGAGGAGTTTTTACAATTAATGCTGGAGATGATGGAGTTCATGCTGATAGTAAAATTGAGGTCAATTCGGGTGAGATTAATGTAGTTAATTCTTATGAAGGCATAGAAGCTTCTAATATCGAAGTCAATGGTGGATCAATAAATATTACTTCAACTGACGATGGCATAAATGCGAGTAATAAATTATCTAATGTTTTGGATGGTTCATATGATGAAGCATGTCAAATGTACTTTAACGGAGGAAATGTTGTGGTTAATGCTGAAGGTGATGGCATTGATTCTAATGGATGTGTTCAATTTAATTCGGGAATTGTCTATATTAATGGCCCATCAGGAAGTGGAAATAGTGCGATTGATACTAATGGCGGATATGTTATTAATGGCGGAGAAATAGTAGCGCTTGGATCTAGTGGAATGCTTGAATTACCAAAGAGTAATAGTGCACAAAATAGTGCAACATTGTCAGCTTCAATAAAAAGTGGTGATTTAGTAAATGTCTATAATTCTTCAAATGATGAAATGCTTTCTTATATAGCTAACAAGTCTTCAGATTCTATTTCAGTTTCACTAAATTCATTAGAACTTAATCAAGATTATAAAATTTACATCAATAATTCTTTATTAAAAAGTTGGACTCAAGATTCAGTAGTTTATAGCGATATTAATGCGCAAAATGGTGTTGGCGAAGGAAAACCTGGTGGAACTGGACAACCTGGAGGAGGAAATAAGCCAGGACATTAAAAATAATCATGCCGTAAATCTCTTAAATATATTACAATATCCGTGGTAGGTAATATTATGGATAAAAATGAATTAAAGAAGATTAAACTTATTGATAAGTGTTATTTTTTAACCGGTGTAGATAACTGGAATACTAAAGAGTTAAAAGATATTAAATTAGGTTCAATCTTAATGACTGATGGTCCTAATGGAATAAGAAAAGAATTAACAAATTCTGGAATAGGTTTAAATGAATCAGTTAAGGCAACTTGTATGCCATGTAACGTTCTTTTAGGTTCGACCTGGGATAAAGAAATTGCCTATAAATTTGGTCAAATAATTGCTGAAGAAGCAAAAAATTATAATGTTTCAATGGTTCTTGGTCCTGGAATTAATATTAAAAGAAGTCCACTGTGTGGTCGAAATTTCGAATATTTAAGTGAAGATCCATATATTTCCGGAATTATTGGTAGTGAATATATTAAAGGTGTTCAAGATCAAAACATTGGTTGTTCTTTAAAACATTTTGCTAGTAATAACCAAGAGACTTATCGAGCTTCAATTACTGAGAATATTGACGAAAGAGCTCTTCGAGAGATTTATTTAAAAGGATTTGAAATTGCTGTAAAAGAAAGTCAACCAATGTCAATTATGACAAGTTATAATCGAATCAATGGTGTCTTTTCAAGTGATAATAAACGATTATTAACCGATATTGCTCGTAATGAATGGGGATTTAAAGGGATTTTTGTTTCTGATTGGTGTGGAACAAATGATCGTGTAGCTGCAGTTCGTGCTGGGCTTGATTTAGAAATGCCATATGGCGGAAAAGCAAATCCTGAAAAGTTATACAATGCAGTAAAAAATAAGGAATTAGATGAACAAGATCTTGATAATTGCGTTTCCAGATTAGTTGATACAATTAGATTTGGTCTTGATCACGTTGATAAAAAATATAAATGTGATTTTGCAGAGCATCATAAAATCGCCAGAGAAATTGTTAGTGATGGAATTGTTTTGCTTAAAAACCAAGATAAGGTTTTACCACTTAATAAGGATGAAAAAGTTCTTTATGTTGGAGATTTCTTAACTTTTGATAAGTATCAAGGTGGAGGCTCTAGCCACGTAAATGCAAATAATGTCGTAAGTATTAAAGAAGCACTTAAAGAATATAAGAATTCAGATTTTGCTCGTGGTTACGATATTAATTCAAATAAAGTATATAAAAATCTATTTTCTGAAGTTATCAGCAAAGCAAAAGTAGCAGAAAAAGTTGTTTTATTTTTAGGTCTTAGTGACCTTGAAGAAAGCGAAGGATATGATCGTAAAAATTTGAACATCAAAAATGTTCAAAATAAATTAGTAAAAGAGATTTTTAAAGTAAATAAAAATATAGTAGTAGTTCTAATTAACGGTTCACCTATTGAAATGCCATTTTTCGATAATGTTAAAGGTATTGTTGAAGCATATTTTGGTGGAGAAGCTTATGCTCAAGGTATCGTTGATATTTTATTTAATAAAGTTAACCCAAGTGGTCGTTTAGCTGAAACATTCCCATTAAGATTAAAAGATACACCATGCTATAAATTCTTCCCAGGCGGAAGTAATTCATGCGATTATCGTGAAAGTATTTTTGTTGGATACAGATACTATGTAACAAAAGAAATACCTGTTCAATTTCCATTTGGTTTTGGATTAAGTTATTCTAATTTTGAATACAAAAACCTCAATATTTATATGAACAAAGAAAGTATTGTTTTATCCTTTAAGATTAAGAATAACGGACCATATGATGGAAAAGAAGTTGCACAAGTATATGTTGGCGGTCCTAGTAATCGTGTTTTTAAACCTGGAAGAGAGCTTAAAGCTTTTGATAAAGTGTTTATTAAAAATGGAGAAGAAAAACTTTTGCATTTCGAGATTCCATTAGATGATTTAAGATACTATAACGCTTCTTTGAAGAAGTGGGTTCTTGACGGTGGAATTTATACAATTTATATCGGCGGGAACAGCTTTAAAGCAAACTTGCTCTCTGAAATTTCAATAAAGAGCAAAGAAAACGTTCCATCTCCATACGATGTTGAAACTTATGAAACATACTTAAATTACAACATCAAAAAAGTAAGTCGCGGTGAATTTAGCGATTTATATGGTGGAAAATTGCCAAAGTATAATATGAATCACTTCTTTAAATTTGATTTGAATTCATCTTTAAGAGTTTGTAGATTTACTCCAATTGGATGCATTGTTTATAACATTGTTAAACATAATAAAAACTTAAAAAAGAATAAAATTATTCTTGAATCAATTCTTAGTATGCCATTTAGACAAATATTCTTATTTGCAAAAGATCTTTTAGACGAAGATGATAAGAAAGCTATGTTGGCCATTATTAATGGCAGATTATCGATTAAAAATATTAAAACAATTAAAAAAGTAATGTCTAAATTAGATTAATTACCATTTATTTGTTACACGTTCAGCAAAACCAATTGCATCATTAAATTTGATTGTTTTTCGTTTGTATTTAATTTCGCCATTAAACTTTCCAAATATTTGGTGTTGTAATGAACAAAGCACATAAAGATTTGTGTCATCGTGTCGATCAAGAATTGGTGTGAAAGTAAGGTTGATATCACCGTTTTCACTAACGACTTTCCATGTATCTAAATAATTATAATTACCTTTTACATCTCGAGGAATTAAGAATTGTACGTCATTAAGTTTATAGGCTTCTTTTCCAAGGAAAACCATATTTTCACTTGCGGCGCTAGTGTCGCCAAAACCATATCCAAGATTAAATCCTTTAGTAACTCCATCTTTATCTTTATATGAACAACTAGACCAATACCATGTATTGTTGTAAGTCCAAACACCTCTTCCCCAATCTAAAACGCCAAGAGCTTCCTCCATTGGATATCGTTTTTCACCAATTATGAAGTAACCATTGCAAATTAGATTATTAATTTTTTGATTATAGTAGAAATGACGATCTTTTTTAAAAGGAGTTGCAATGACCATTGATTTTGGACAAGTTTCATAAATACGCAAATCACAATTGAAATCGCTATATTTTGTAAAATTCTTATAGGAACAAATCAATCTTCGTTCAGTTCCGTCATTTAGAAATTTGAATGAAAAGTCTTTTCCTTCATAGATAATATCGCCTTTAATACTAGAAGAAGGTAATTTTACTTTACCAAATGTAAAAGGTTTCATGATGGATTTGGTTATAAACTTTTTATATTTAAAATCCATAAAAGAAACGCTTACAAGTGACATATAAGAATTATCTGCAACTGTTAAAGCAATGCCGTAATCTTCATTATTAAATTCGTAATAATCCCATTCTTTAATTCTAGTCTTCATTCCTTTAATGTCTTTACGATTATAATCCTTAATAAAAGAATAACTAAAACCACATTCTTTTAGATTTCCGGTTTTATCTAATAATTTTCCAACAGTTAATTCTTTATCCATTTTAATTCTCCTTTATTGAGTGATATATTTTTTCAAAATCAGCCTTATTAAAAAGAACAGGGCAAGGATATAGAGGGACTGCTTCTTTATATGAAGTTCGTGCTAAATGAGGAATATCCTCTTTTTGGATTTCTTTTATTTTTTCTGGAAGAGCGAATTTTTTATTAAGTTCTTTAATCCAATCAATTAAAAGTTGAGCATTTTCAATATAAGTATTCTTTTCACTACCAACTCCAATATATACAGCAATAATTGACATCTTCTTTTTTGCATTATTTTTATATAGTTCAAGAATATGAGGAAGGATAATTGCATTTAAATATCCGTGAGGAAGGTTGTATTTTCCACCAATAGCATGAGCAATGGCGTGAACGTTTCCAACCATGCTTCTTGTAAAAGCCTTTCCAGCTAGGAATGAAGCAGTTAGCATATGTGATTTAGCTTCAAGGTTATCTTTATTGATATATCCAGCTTCAAGGTTATCTTTTATGAGTTTACAAGCATCGAGTGCATACTTGCGTGTCTTATGAGTTGTATCATGATTTAAAAAAGCTTCAATGGCATGGGTAAGTGCATCCATGCCTGTAGTTGCAAAAACAAATGGTGGAAGATCTTTTAGTAATCGATCATCTAAGTAAGCAAATTTAGGAACAACTTTTATTGATTCAATTGGGAATTTTTCACCAGTTACTTCATTACGAATTACGGCTGCAACTGTTGTTTCGCTGCCAGTTCCGCTTGTAGTTGGAAAAGCGACCATTGTTGGCATATTATGATGAACTTTAAATAAACCTTTATAATCTTCAATTTTACCATTATTTGTTACTAAAACTCCGATTGTTTTGCAACAATCCATTACGCTTCCGCCGCCAATTGCAATTAATCCTTTGCAATTATTGTTAATATAAATATCTCGACCATCATAGACATTTTTAAAGGTTGGATTAGGACTAACATCTAAATAAAGAGTATATTTTATACCAGCTTTATTAAGAGCATTTTCAATATATTGCGTAAGACCAAATTTATAAATATTTTGATCACTAACAATAAGAACATTATCAATTTCTCGTAATGTTAAAGCGTCGACTAATTCACTATATGATTTAAGAAGACGTGGTTCTCGCCATTTAATTAAATATTCAGCAACGGCTAATGCGTAATTGCAGATTCTAACCCCGATTTTTTGAAAAATGTTCATATTATTTCTCCTTTTTTATTTCATTAATAAATTTAATGCTATTGATTTGACCAGATATTTTGTTAAAGTCTTCCAAATATCCAATATTATATACCTTATTATTTTTAGTTTTGATTTTGATATTGCCTGAACTTCTCATAAAAACACCAAAGAAGCCAATTCCTATAGTTGATGATTCTATATCTAAAAAAGGTATAGTGATTTTTTTACGTTTTCTTCTATTTATTCGTAGTGAATCATCAGAAATTTCAAGTAAAATTGATGGCCTTGATAGATAGTTGATAAGAAAAGCTATATCAAGTAAGAAAAAAACAAGAAATAAACACAAAGAAAAGATATATAAAAAAGATGGACCGATAGTTAAAATTGGAATTAAAACTAGAATAATTAAAACAATCGATATTAAAAAACCTAGAATGTAGCAAAAAATATATGTTTTTGATTTCGTTCCAAAAGTCTGATATTTTTCCATAGAACCATTCTACTATATTTTTGTTGTTTTTTAAATTATAGAGAGATTAAATAAGATAATTGTTGATAACTAAATATAAAATGATTCCAAGGAAGAAAGATAAAGCGTTTGCAGCAATTGAAAGCGGAATTAAAACATATTGTTTTCTATAAATTATTTGATAAGTAACAACCTCAACTAAAGCAACTACAATTTCTAATATTATTTCCCAAACTATAAATGCACTTGAGTCAATTTTTATAATGCAGTAAAGAATAAAGTTTATTAATAAATTAGTAATAATATTTAAAATTACACATATTAAAATAAACTTTTTATCTTTAAATCCAAAGATCACAAAAAGAGATGTTTCAACGACTATAGTTAGAATTAATCCAATAAATATGTAGAGCAAATACATATTATTTTTTCTTCGAATGGTTAACGATAAGAATTGCAGCAACAATAGCAACTATGAAAATAACGATAGAAATTATTCCAATAACCCAAAATATAGGGCTAAATTCTCTAGGTAAAAATGCAACATC
>Ga0172378_10004800_pt1 | contig 12640 bp, 12 predicted proteins | sample GrowelOW332metaG_FD_119755 | JGI IMG/M metagenome (GOLD analysis project Ga0172378, IMG submission 119755) | Groundwater microbial communities from an aquifer near a municipal landfill in Southern Ontario, Canada - Pumphouse #3_1 metaG | ecosystem: Environmental > Aquatic > Deep subsurface >...
CCTGTTTTTGTTTTCTTTTTAAGTAAAGTGGGTATTTTGACGCCAGAATTTATGATTAAATACCGTAAACATTCTTATGTAATATTACTTGTTCTTTCTGCTATTATTACACCACCTGATGTGTTTAGTCAGATTCTGGTATGTATTCCTCTTGTATTCCTTTATGAAATAGGAATTATTATATCAAGGAATGTGGAAAAGAAAAATAAGGAAGAGATGAATGCAATGTAAATTAATATTTAAACAATAAGAACTAGTACGATTGATATACGTATGAGATGGGGAATACAAATTTCCATTAATTGAGACTAGGGAGTTTGAGCAAAACTTAAGAATATAAATAAAAACCAACATGAAACTGCGAGCTGAAAACATAGTTAAAAAATATCGAAAACGTACTGTTGTTAAAGACGTTTCCATCAATGTTAGTCAGGGAGAAATTGTTGGATTGCTGGGTCCTAATGGTGCAGGAAAAACAACTTCTTTTTATATGATAGTGGGGCTTATACGACCATTAACAGGAAAAATATTTCTTGATAATGAAGATATCACAAATCTGCCTGTTTATAAAAGGGCTCAGAAAGGAATCGGTTATCTTGCACAGGAGGCTTCTATTTTTCGTAAACTTAGTATTGAAGATAATCTGAGAGCTGTACTTGAAATGACTAAATTTTCTAAAAAAGATCAGATAGAAAAAATGGAGTCTCTGATTAATGAATTCGGTCTGGAACATATACGCCATAGTAAAGGTTATCAGCTTTCCGGTGGGGAAAGACGACGGACGGAGATTGCCCGGGCTCTGGCTATCGATCCAAAGTTTATTCTGCTTGATGAGCCTTTCGCAGGAGTGGATCCTATTGCAGTAGAAGATATTCAAAATATTGTCAGGACATTGAAAGATAAAAATATTGGTGTTTTGATCACTGACCATAATGTTCACGAAACTTTGTCTATTACTGACAGATCGTATCTGCTTTTCGAAGGGTCTATTCTTAAGGCAGGAACAGCTGAGGAACTGGCAGCCGATGAAGATGTAAGACGTGTATATCTGGGACAGAATTTTATATTACACTAATAAATTTACATTACACTAAAAAAAGAAGGTTCCGAATATTATATTTTTTATTAATATAAACATTGAGATTCAACACTAAAACTTAATTCTTAACCTTCCTATTGTAAAATATAGACTAAGTTTGTTTAATAGGTTAGTAACAACTTGGCAAAACCCAAAATTAAATTTATATTTGCGACTCAATAAAAGGAATGCGGGCGTGGCGGAATTGGTAGACGCGCTAGACTTAGGATCTAGAGCTTAACAGCGTGGGGGTTCGAGTCCCTTCGCCCGTACAAGGCAGGAATAGCCGTTCTGCCTGAATTATTCAGGCAGACGGTTTTCCCTTTGTAAAAGATTATTTTTTCGTAAAATAATGAATAATTTAAATATTACCTGAAAAGTTTTTTCCATCATAATATTATTAAGTGGGATTGTATGAATATTACTAAAGAAAGCATTGATGAGTTGACGGCAACACTGACCGTCAAAATCGAGAAGAATGATTATGAATCCAGTGTAAACGAAGAATTAAAAAACTATCGTAAAAAAGCTAAAATGCCGGGATTCCGTCCCGGAAAAGTTCCTGCAAGCCTGGTGAAAAAATTGTACGGTAAAGCAGCCATAGCTGATGAAGTCAATAAGGTTCTGTCAAAAAGTATGTCAAAATATATTATTGATGAGAAGCTTAATATTCTGGGCGAGCCTCTTCCTGATGAAGAGAAACAGAAAAAAATAGACTGGGACAAGGACGAAAATTTTGAATTTGTTTTTGATATTGCCCTTACTCCTGAATTTACTATACCGCTGGACAAGGAAAATAAATTACCATACTACAAAATAACTGTAGATGAGAAGATGATTGATCAGCAGAAACAGAATTATACTAATCAGCACGGAGAAAATATACCTATTGAAAAAGCAGAGGGTAAAGATACTATGAAGGGTAATTTCGTTCAGCTTGATGAGAATGGGAATGAAATGGATAATGGAATTAAAGCTGAGGATGTGTTAGTTGCACCTGATGTAATGAAGGACGAAGAAATTAAAAAAGAATTTTATTCTAAATCAAAAGGTGATGAGATAATTGTCGACCTGAATAAAATTTACAATAATAATGCTAATTTAATTTCCAGTCTGCTGAAAATTTCTAAAGAGGAAGCTGAAAAAATAGAAGGAAATTTCAAATTTTCTATTTCTGAAATTCTTCGTTTTACTCCTGCTGAAATAAATGAAGATCTGTTTAAGAAAATTTACGGAGATGATACTGATATAAAGACTGAAGATCAATTTAATGTTAAGATAAAAGAAGAGCTTGAAAAGAATCTGAAAATGTCTTCTGATTATAAATTTTCTATGGACAGCAGGGATAGTCTGGTAGAAAAGATAGATATGAAATTACCTGAAAAATTCCTGAAACGCTGGATAAAAGAAACTAACAAGAAATTAACTGAGGAACAAATCGAAAAGGATTTTGATAATTTCATGAAGGATCTTCGCTGGCAGCTGATTTACGGAAAAATATTAAATGATAATTCCATTGAAATCAAGGAAGAAGAAATAATGAATTCTGCTAAAAAAATTGCCTCAATGCAATTCCAGCAGTACGGACTTTTTAATATTCCGGAATCTCAGCTTGACGCTTATGCCGCACAGATTTTAGGAAACGAAGAAGAAAAGAAACGTATTGAAAGTCAGGTTGGTGTTGAAAAAGCTATTGATTTTATTAAATCAAAGGTAACAATTGAAGAAAAAGAAATCAGTCAGGATGATTTTAAAAAATTAATGGAGAAATAAATGACAAATTTGGGGAAGGAATTCAACAAATATGCAACAAAACATAAAGGGATCAGTAGTCTGAAGATGCATGATTATCAATCTATGTTCACTGATAGTGTTACTCCTTATATCATTGAGGAAAGACAGATGAACATGGTTTCTATGGATGTTTTTTCCAGACTTATGATGGATCGTATCATTTTTCTGGGTACTCCTATTTATGATGATGTTGCTAATATTATCCAGGCACAGCTTTTATTTCTGGAATCAACTGATCCGAATAAAGATATTCAGATTTATCTAAATACTCCGGGCGGTTCTGTTACTGCCGGACTCGGGATCTATGATACTATGCAATATATACGACCTGGAATATCGACTATGTGCACAGGTATGGCGGCGTCTATGGGTGCTGTTTTACTTACTGCCGGAGATAAAGGGAAACGCTCGGCACTGAAGCATTCAAGAATCATGATCCACCAGCCTATTGGCGGAACAGGCGGACAGGCTTCTGATATTGAAATTACAGCACGTGAAATCATAAAGATGAAAAATGAACTTTATGAGATCATTGCCCAACACAGCGGAAAATCAATCAAACAAGTGGCTAAAGATGCCGACAGAGATTACTGGATGACATCTGAAGAAGCTAAAGAATATGGAATGATTGATGAAGTAATGGTAAAAGGATAAAGTGGACAAACAGAACAAACAGGAAGTAAAAGTTATGGACAAATGTTCTTTTTGCGGACGTGAAAGAAAAGATGTCAATTTCTTGATAAGTGGAATTGATGCATTTATATGTGATCAATGTATTGAACAGGCTAACAATATAATTAATGAGGAATTCCATAATGATAAGGAACTCGATCTTGACGAAATAAAATTATTAAAGCCTAAAGAAATCAAGGCATTTTTGGATCAGTATGTAATTGGGCAGGATCAGGCTAAAAAAGTTCTTTCTGTTGCAGTATATAATCATTATAAAAGACTAAAACAGAAGATTGAGGATGATGAAATAGAAATTGAAAAGTCTAACATTATTCTGGTAGGTCAGACCGGTACAGGAAAAACCTTGCTGGCAAGAACTATTGCAAGAAAGCTTAATGTTCCTTTTACTATTGTCGATGCTACAGTTTTTACAGAAGCAGGATATGTTGGGGAAGATGTTGAAAGTATGCTTACCCGTCTTTTGCAGGCTGCTGATTATAATGTTAAGTCTGCTGAAAAGGGAATTGTTTTTATTGATGAAATTGATAAAATTGCACGTAAACAGGATAATCCTTCTATTACGCGTGATGTATCGGGAGAGGGTGTTCAGCAAAGTCTGCTGAAATTACTGGAAGGTGCTGATGTTAATGTTCCGCCTCAGGGTGGGCGTAAACATCCGGATCAGAAAATGATTTGTGTTAACACTAAAAATATTCTATTTATCTGTGGCGGTGCCTTTGACGGTATTGAAAAGAAAATTGCTAAACGTTTAAATACGACAGTCGTTGGATATGGTATGCATAAAGAAATGCAATCTATTGACAGGGATAATTTGTTGCAGTATATTTCTCCGCAGGATTTAAGAAGTTTTGGTCTTATTCCGGAAATCATAGGTCGTCTGCCAATACTGGCTTATCTTGAGCCTTTAGACCGTAAATCTTTAACTAAGATTCTCTCGCAACCTAAAAATAGTTTGGTGAAACAGTATACTAAATTGTTTAAGTTGGATGGCATTGAACTTACTTTTGAAAAGGATGCATTGAATTTTATTGTAGATAAGGCTATTGAGTTTAGTCTTGGTGCCAGAGGGTTACGTTTTATTTGCGAGACTATAATGAATGATGCAATGTTTGAATTTCCTTCGAAAAACATTAAGCAATTATGTATAACTAAAGAATATGCCGAATCGAAGCTTGATTTAAAAACATCAAGAAGACTAAAGGCAAGCTGATAACAGAATTTAAATATATATAGAAAAAGAGAGATGCATGCATCTCTCTTTTTCTATTTGGCGCTAAATAATTTTATTCGAATATTTTTCTGGAAGTTTTTTGCCGGTTTTGGCTCCAAGTTCACGTAGCTTCTCTGCAGAGTGAATGAGGTTTCCATGTCCTGTTTGTAATTTATTCATTGCTGCATCGTAATTTTTTTTAGTTTGATCAATGTTTGTTCCAATTTGCTGCAGGTCTTTTACAAAATTTACGAATTTGTCGTAAAGACGTCCTCCCTGACGTGCAATTTCCAGTGTATTGCGTGTCTGATTTTCCTGCTGCCATACTGATGCTACAGTGCGTAATGTTGCCAGAAGTGTTGACGGACTTACAATGACTACCTTTCTGCTCCATGCATAAGCAAATAATTCGTTATCGTATTGTATAGCTGCACTAAAAGACGATTCTATCGGTATAAAAAGCAAAACAAAATCGGGTGTGTTTAATCCCGGAATTTTTTCATAATGTTTTTCGTTTAATTCTTTTACATGACTTCTTATGCTCTTTAGATGTTCTTCTGTATACTGGTGCCGTTCTTCGTCACTCGTTGCATTCACTGCTTTCTCATAGGCGACAAGCGAGACCTTTGAGTCTACTATAATATGTTTTTCAGCGGGAAGCATGATAATTACATCAGGCTGAAGGATCTGCCCCTCCTCCCCTCTTGTGCTGTATTGCTTTTTATATTCCCTGCCTTCTGTAAGTCCTGAGAATTCAAGAACCCGATCGAGGATTACTTCGCCCCAGTTTCCCTGCTTTTTTACGTCTCCTTTTAATGCTTTGGTTAGATGATTGGCATCTTCACTGATTTGCTGATTCATATCACGGAGCTTTTTCAGCTCGGCTTTCAGATCTGTCTGATCTTTTAACCCTTTTTCGTAGGTATCAGTTACCTGTTTTTCGAACAGCTGGATTTTTTCTTTCAACGGATTTAAAATTTCTCCTATATTTTTCTGATTCAGCAATGTAAAATCTTCGGAGTTTTGTTTGAGAATTTTATTTGCTGCGTTTTCAAATTCAAGTGTAAATTTTTCACGCAGATTTTTCATTTCCTGCATCTGAGTTTCCAGCTTTTCAGAAAGATTTTCTTTTTCTGATTGAAGACGAATTTGTTTTCTTACCTGTTCATCACGTTCAGCTTTTGACTGTTTACATTCTTCTGCTTCTTTTTCGACCTGAAGTTGAAGATAATTTATTTTTTCATCTCTTATGGCAATAAGCTTTTCAGATTCTGAAAGTTGTGAAGCAATTTCCCTTTCACGTTTTTTGCTTTTAATAAGGGATAATAAACCTGCTGTTCCTATAATTGCCAAAATCACGGAAATTATCAAAACAATTTTGATTACTGAAATGGAATCATTCATATTAATTACAAATTATTTCTGCTGCAATTTTTAAGTAACTCTGAAAAAAAATTACCACAATACAGGTTTTTGCCCGTGCTGAATTAAATATTCATTTGTACGGCTAAAATGCTTATTCCCGAAAAATCCTCTTGAAGCAGACAAAGGTGAAGGATGAACAGAGGTCAAAACCAGATGTTTTTGTCTGTCTATTATATTTCCCTTTTGTATCGCATAATTTCCCCAAAGTATAAAAACAATATGATCTCTCTGCTTGTTAATTTCCCTGATTACTGCATCGGTATATGTTTCCCATCCTTTTTTACTGTGTGATCCGGCCTTCCCTTCACGCACCGTCATTACAGCATTTAACATAAGAACTCCCTGACTTGCCCAGGATGTAAGATCTCCCGACCGGGGAATTTCTTTGCCTGTATCATTTTTAAGTTCTTTAAATATATTCCTCAGGCTTGGTGGTATGCGTACACCGTTGTTTACAGAAAAGCATAATCCGTTTGCCTGTCCTTCGCCGTGGTATGGATCCTGTCCTATGATTACTACCTTAAGAGCTTTGAACGAACATTGCGAAAACGCATTAAAGACAAGCTCCCGGGGCGGATATATATTGAAATTATTATACTCATGCTGAACAAATAATTGCAACTTTTTATAGTAATCTTTTTGAATTTCTTCAGATAAAACGGATTCCCACATAGGATCAGATAGTATGTCCATTGTGTAATTTTTTTTAAATAAATTTCAGATAAATGATAAAAAAGAATAAAGATTAAAAATCAATATTTTACCACCTGTATACAATTGAATTGATTCCCATTCCTGCTCCTACAGAACAAAAAACTGAATAACTTCCTTTTTGAACGGAATGATCACCAACTTTTCCTTTCAAAAGTAAATCCATTAACATAGGAATCGTTGCTGCGGATGAATTTCCAAGTTTACTGATAACCATCGGCATAATCCCTTCCGGAATATCTTTCTTATTATAAAGTCCAAACAATCTTGTTAAAATAGCCTCATCCATTTTCTCATTTGCCTGATGAATAAAAATTTTCTGAATATCTTCGATTTGGAGTCCGGCTTTTTCGATACTGTCTTTTACTGTCGTAGGAACATTTCTTAAAGCGTAGACATATAATTTGTGCCCTTTCATTTTTAGTAGAAGTTCGTTTTGATCGTATTTTGGATTAAAAGATTTCCCAAAATTCAGACAATCGGCATAAGGATAGCCGTCATTACGCGAACTTTCTGAAATTATTCCAACAGGCTCTTCACTCTCTACTGCTTCTACTATAGTAGCTCCTGCACCATCTGCATAGATCATTGAATCACGGTCATGGGGATCGGAAACTCTCGATATGGTGTCTGCTCCAATAACAACTCCTTTTTTGTACATCCCGCTGCGGATATATGCATCGGCAACAATCATTCCCTGCGTCCAGCCAGGGCAACCACAAATAACATCATGTGCAACACTAAAAGGATTCTTGATTTGCATTTTATACTTTAACATACTTGCCAGACTTGGGATTGCGTTCATACGTGTATTTCCATAACTCACATCTCCAAAATTATGACAGAAAATAATAAATTCAAGATCTTCCTGATCAACTTTGGCATCTGCTAAAGCTTCTTTTACTGCTATAACTGCAAGATCAGAAGTTACCTGATCATCCTCAGCCCAACGCCGTTCTTCAATATTGGTAATGGCATAAAATTTATCAATAACTTCCCTGTTATCTTTTTCAAAAGGTTTGCCTGTGGCGGGATCATAAAAGACATTATTCATAAAATCTTCATTTCTAACAACCTTAGTTGGAACACAGCAACCTGTACCTATTATCATTGTGTATATTTTCTTTCCCATAATAATTTTTATATGCGGACCATTAGTCCTCTTTTTATCTTTATTCTGTATATCTTTTTAATTCAAATTTTTCTCCGTCAAATACTCCGTATGAGTTATAGGTTATCCAGTCTCCCAGCATTAAAAAATGAGCTTTATTTTCCATAATACGATTAACCATTAAATGCCGGTGTCCAACAACAAAATATTCAAACGATTCTTTTTTAGACAATGCTTTTGCATATTGATATATGCCGTCATCTTCTCTGAACGGATGATCCATTCCTTTGGTCAGTCTGCTTTTCCTTGACCATGATAGCGCAATTGCGAATGCTATATTTGGATGAATCATAGAGAAAAGTTTCTGAAGAATTCTATTGGTAAAAAGTTTCTTTAGAAAAAGATAATATTTATCTCCTGCATCCAGACCGTCTCCGTGTGCCAGAAAAAATTTCTTCCCATATATTGTCATCCTGCACTCTTCATGATAAACATGTACTCCTAATTCTGAAGAAAAATAATCAAATACCCAAAGGTCATGATTACCTGTAAAAAAATAGACCGGAATTCCGTCATCGGCTATTTCTGCTATTTTCCCCAATGTACGTGTAAAGCCTCTTGGTATTACGCTTTTGTAGTCATACCAAAAATAAAAAATATCCCCCATAAGGAACAGCATTCCTGCATCTTTCCTGATCTCTTCTAACCATCTGGAAAACTTTTTTTCTCTTTCCTGCATATGATCTAAAGATTGAGCTCCAAGATGAACATCAGACACAAAATATATTTTCTTTTCCTGCTTTGTCAAAGTTCCTTATAATTTCACAAGTTTAAATTTTTTCTTTCTGTCTTTATAACTTTCGAAGTTCTATTTATAACCTCTTTTTAAGAATATCTAGTATAGCCTGTCCTTTGACGTTTTTCCCTATAATATTTCCTTCTTTATCCAAAAGATAATTTGATGGTAATTCATTAATATTAAAAGTTAAAACAGCATTCTTACTTCCTTTCATGTCTCCAACATTTATCCAGTTCAAATGATCCTGATCAATGGCGTCTACCCATTCGTAACGATTTGTATCTACACTTACCTGATATATTTCAAAACCTTTTGAATGGTACTGCTTATATATTTCTGCCAATACAGGATTCATTATTCTGGAATCTTCATCTGCACCTGCCCAAAATTGTAGGAGCACATATTTACCCCTGAGTGAGGATAGGGCAATTTCTTTTCCATCCGTATTGGGTAAAACAATTTCAGGGCAGTTTTGTGCATTATCTTTAATAAATTTTTGAATTCTACTGTTTTTTTCTTCCGCCATCAGTTTTACTGTATTTGCATATAAAGCCTTAACATGTTCAGATTTAGGATAAAATGAATTTAATGCTGAAGCTGCTATTTTCAATGATTGTAAATCCTGAATTACATATGTGTTGTCGTCAAATTTTTGATATAAAACCAGTACATTGGCCATGGAAAATGCATGTTCTTTAACAAAATTTGAAGAATAATCTATCTGTGATTCTTTTACCTTTTGATATTCAATTTTCCATTTCTCCTTTTTGGCTTCGTAATTAATGTCGTTTCTAAAAGAGATACCAAGAGACTGAATAGAATCAAGCATGTGTTTTGTTTTGCTTAGATGATCATTTAATTGCTGTACCTGAGAAGAACCAATGGATCCTTTCACCCGGTAATTCTGGGAAAAATTGATGGCATCACCGTATATTTCTACATGTTCGGATGAATCTACCAAAAGGGTAATAAATTTTTCATCTCCTATTTTTAACAGAAAAAATGTGGGATAAAAGACAGTACCCTTAAATTCGAATTTCCCTTTTGTCTTCAGTTTTATGGAATCAATTTTTTCTACAGAAGAGACATTAAGCTTGTTAAAATAGACGTACTGTCCTTCTGTATTACTGATATGTCCGCTTATTGTAAATTGACCCTTATTGCTACAAGAAACAGTAAACAAAACTGTACAGCAAAAATAAATGAATAATATATATCTGTTCATGAGTTTATTTTTTCTAAATTAATTACAAATTAAAACTAAAACTAAAAGAAAAAAATTTTTTTGACATAACAAAAATAATAAAATACATGTCAACCTGATAAATTCAATTAAATCTTTTAGCCTCTGATCTTCTTTTTCTGTTATTTTTAAGAGGTGTCTGATCAAAAAATTCTATTTTTGGATTTTGAACGACAGAAACCGTGTTCCGGAAATATATAAAAAGATAATTGTACATATGAAAATTTATCGGGATATTAAAAATTTCAATGTTGCTAATTCTGTTATAGCAATCGGTTCTTTTGATGGCGTTCATCTGGGTCATGAAGAAATTATACGTAAAGTAAGGGATATTTCACAAAAAATCAATGGGGAATCTGTTATTTTCACTTTTTATCCCCATCCACGGCAGGTTTTATTTCCGAATGACAAAAATCTAAAATTAATTACCACTATAGAGGAGAAAGAAGAACTTTTTGAGAAGGCTGGTATACAAAATTTAATTGTTTATCCTTTTACTAAGGAGTTTTCAAATCTTAATTATAAAAGTTTTGTTAGAGATATACTTGTTAAAAAATTACATATAAAGGCTTTGGTTATTGGATATGATCACCATTTCGGGAAAGACAGAGAAGGTGGATGCGATATGCTTGACGAGCTTTCTAAGATTTATCATTTCCTTGTGTATAAAACCAATGCTCTTACTGTTGACAACCTGAATATTAGTTCTACAAGAATCAGGGAAACGCTGAAAAAAGGAGATATAGAAAATACAAACCGGTTACTGGGTTATCATTTCAGATTGTATGGTACTGTTGTGGAAGGTTATAAAACAGGACGAAAAATTAATTTTCCTACTGCTAATATTAAACCCCTCAACAAGAATAAAATTATTCCGGGAAGAGGAGTATATGCTGTAAGGGTATATGCAAATAATGAGTTTTACCCGGGAATGCTAAATATTGGTTTCCGTCCAACTGTAAACCATAAGGATACTGTTGAGAATATAGAAGTTCATATTATTGGTTTCCAGGGAAATTTATACAATAAAAATCTAAAAATAAATTTTTATAAAAAGATCAGGGAAGAACAGGATTTTAATTCTCTTGAAAATTTACAAAAGCAGCTGGAGACTGATAAAAAAAATATTATCGGCTTTTTCAGGTCTGAAAATTTTAAGGATTAATATTATGTCCTTAAATGATGCCGTATTGTACTAATTAATACCAAATTATCTTTCCCTTACTTAAGTATTTTTAACTTCGTTTTGCAGCTGTTAACTTTGTTTTACCCCATCTTTGTAGTGTAAAAAGTAATAATTTTTTTCATACATTTAAATGGTTAAGGTTAATAAAGGAAGAATGAGTGGTTACATTCTTCCTTTATTTTTTTTGGTACATATCGCACATAAAACTCTTACCTACCTGCTTATCTGTTTATTTTTGGTAATCAAATAATTAGCAAACTCAAATAGCGAAATTAATATTAGTGTATATCCAAAAAGTTCGTTCCCTTCTTCTGCTGCATTTTTTACTGCATGTTGTAATGGAGTGAATGTTTCTGTATTAAAGAAACTAAGCCAGACATTTTTATTCCCGAATAAACGAGAAAATATAAATATTTCCATGAAGGAGCATATTATTATTCCAAAAGAAGGAGTCTTTACAAATTCCAGGATATTCTCCTTTAGTTTTTCCCATTTTTTAATAATAAAATATAATGTTAATGTTGTTACAACCAATGCGAAAGGTAACCATGCTCCATGATATATTTCATCAAGTAAAAAATCCTGCTCTCGTATAAAAATCACCAGAAGAAAGCCTCCTATCAATAACAGCAGAGGTTTAAATTTTTTGAATCTGTAATATAGACATGACAGAAATACAATAGAGACCAGCAGATATATGGACTGTGCCGTTTCTACAAATGAAACTTCACTAAATTTATCCTGAATGGCGACTCCTGCATCCTTTAAAATAAGATAGTTTGTTAAAATTATGAGACAGCTATATCCTATTATGCGAAAGATAACACTTGTCAATACTTTTAAGAATGGATCTTTCTTTTTTTGTTCCATACCGTAATAATTTTGAGCTTTTTTTTATTGCATTAGCTTTTTCAGCAATATTTTATGACTTACCTGTTCTGTTACCATTTCTTTGATTTTTGAAATAGGTATTCTTTCCTGTTTCATAGAATCACGATAACGAACTGTTACTGTATCATCTTCGAGTGTCTGATAATCAAGTGTAACACAAAATGGTGTTCCTAAAGCATCCATACGACGATAACGTTTCCCGATGGAATCTTTATCATCATAGGTGCAGTTGAAATCAAATTTCAGATCATCGAAAATTTCTTTCCCTTTTTCTGCAAGACCGTCTTTTCTAACCAATGGCATTACGGCCACTTTTACCGGTGCCAGAACTGGTGGAATTTTCATTACTACACGAGTTTCTTTCTCTCCTTTTGCTGTGGTAACTTCTTCTTCGCAGTATGAAGCTGATAATACTTCCAAAAACATACGGTCAAGTCCAATTGAGGTTTCTACTACATATGGTGTATATGATTCTTTTCTTTCAGGATCATAATATGAA
>Ga0172378_10004801_pt1 | contig 12639 bp, 22 predicted proteins | sample GrowelOW332metaG_FD_119755 | JGI IMG/M metagenome (GOLD analysis project Ga0172378, IMG submission 119755) | Groundwater microbial communities from an aquifer near a municipal landfill in Southern Ontario, Canada - Pumphouse #3_1 metaG | ecosystem: Environmental > Aquatic > Deep subsurface >...
AAATTCCATTAATTAAGAATACTTTTTATAATGAATCTAAAGTAAAAAAACAAATAATTAGATTTGTTAAAAAAGAAAAGAAGTTTACTAAAGGCTTTTATACAGAATTATTTGAAAAAAAAGTATCTGAATGGCTAGGTACTAAATATGCTGTATTTGTTAATTCTGGTAGTAGTGCTAATTTATGTCTATTACAAGCGTTAAAAAACTTAAATATAATTAAAGAAAATGATAATATTGGTATAAGTGCTGTAACATGGGGAACAAATGTAATGCCTGTTATACAAATGTGCTGCAAGCCCGTACCGATTGATGTATCAAAAAGTACGTTAAATATTACACCCGAATTTTTACTAAAAACTTTAAAAAAGACAAAATTAAAAGCTTTATTTGTTACTCATGCTTTAGGATTATCAGATAATATAATTAAAATAAAAAAAATATGTAACAATAACAATATAATATTACTAGAAGACAATGCGGAAAGTTTTGGGAGTGAATATCAAAACAAAAAACTTGGTACTTTTGGATTAGCTTCAACTACAAGTTTATTTGTTGGTCATGTTTATTCATCAACCATAGAAGGCGGATTGATATTTACAGATGATTTTGAATTATATCAAATGCTTAAAATTGTTCGTTCTCATGGTTGGAGTAGGGATATTGTACAAGTTAATTGGTCTGGAATAAATCAATATCAATATAAAGATAAATTCTATGAAAAATATACATTCTACGACTTAGCTTATAATATTAGATCGACTGATTTACAAGCGTTTATTGGTTTACAAGTATTACCTTATTTATATGAAATGATTAAAAAGCGTGAAATTATATTTCATAGTGTGTTTGATGATATAAATGTAAAATATCTTGATGTATTAGACATAAAGGATTTAAATATATTTAGCGCATTTTGTTTGCCTTTTATATTTAAGAATAAAGAAGATTGTGAAAAATACAAAAGGCTATTTAAAAAGGCAGGAATAGAAATAAGACCTATTATAGCTGGTAACATAACAAGGCAACCATTTTGGAAAAAATATATTAAAAAGTCTTTTACTTTACCAAATGCCGATTATATATCAGATCATGGATTTTATTGCGGATGTTATCCAGAAATGACAAATAGAGAGATTAAATATATTTGCGATTTATTTTCTAAGGATTAAGATAATGAATAAGAGAATAGAATTAGATGGTTCAATAGAAACAGATTTAAAATGGTTAATTCAAAACAAGGGAATAAGTCCTGTAAGAAATGATTATAAATATATTTTATCTGATAAAGAATATAAGCGTCTTTATGATATATATTTTGATTTAATTATTTATGATTGATATAAGGAGAATTATAAATGAATGAAAACATAAAAATTTTATTGGGCGTTTTAATTAGTAATATATTATTTTGGGGTGGATGTGTTTTAACTCTTTTGTCTTTTAAGTATGAAGATAAAATACAAGTAATTGGTAATTATAATTTTTTTATTATAGGAATAATAGCAATATCATTATCAATTATTTTTAATATGACTTGCTTTATGATTGGTTATATTAATTATTCAAAATCATCATTAAAAATATTACTAAAATGATTAAAAAATTTTAAGTATTTTATGGGGTGGGTCAAGGTTAAACAATTGACAATGCAGGTTAAAATCCTGTCTGCTCCCGATAAAGAGCAGTGGTGGAAAGAACGGTCTACATTGTAGAAGCGATGACACACACCCATTGAATATTTAAGGTTAAGGATAAAAATATGGCTAATATAAGCAATAAGATAAACAATTTAATATCTGGTAAAAATATAAAAAGATTTTATAACAATAATGAAGAAGATGATGTATTAACATTTGAATTTACTGATAATACAGCGTTAAAAATTAGAGTTGACTATATATATGATTATGAATATAATGGGAAAGAAGTAAAATAATTATGACTAATGAAATGGGTTTTATTCTTATAGGGTATCTTTTTTTAATTACAATTGTGTTATCGGTAGTTATTTTTATTTTATTGGATAAATAAAAATGATTGAGTATTATAATAATATAGATAAAAGCGATTTATTGCAAAATTTTTATATAAAAGAATATAGTAAAAAAAATGAAACTGATAAATGTACAATTGATGATAAAGATTATATTGAATGGTTAGAAAGTAAAGTCATAGAGCTTGCAAAAATAATAAATAGTGAATTTTCAGGAGATATATTAAAATGACTAAACAAGATATAAGAGATAAATTTTTTAGATATAATGAGGATATTACAAAGCTTGATAAATTATACTTATTAAAGTATATAAACTTTTTAGAAGAAAATATTGTTTTCGCTATAAATGTAATAGATAATATAAGTCAGCGTTTAGATGTAATTGTTAAAAAATAATTGACGATTTTAAATTAAAGGATTATAATAAGGCTAGAGATAGGTAATGGCTAAAGAAAAAAAGAAATATAATTATACTAAAAAGACAGGAAGCCCTACTAAATATAATAAAAAATATTGTATTGATATTATAAGGTATTTTAATATAGATCCTTATAAAGAAATAACTGAAATAACTGAATATAAAGATGGGACTAAAAAAGAAACAATAAAGCTTGTTGCTTGTGATTTACCTACATTTGAGGGTTATGCAAATAAAATAAACGTTCATGTCGATACTTTATATGAATGGCGTAAAATATATAAGGACTTTTCCGTGTCGATGACTAGGTGTAAAGCTATTCAAAAGACAATTTTAATAATAAACGGACTTAAAGGTTTATATCAAAGTAACTTTGCGATATTTGTAACCTCTAATCTAACAAAGTTTAGGCAAAAGAAAGATATTCAAGCTGATTTAAAACATTCTGGGAAGATAACACAAAAGATTGAAGTAATGTCAAAAGAAGAAATAGAAAAACGTCTAAAAGAAATAGATGAAGTAGTAAATGAGCCTAAATGAAAAACTATTATTAAAGCGTGAGCTTGCAATTAGACAGGCAAGAGATAATTTTTGGACATACTGTAAGATACTACATAAATATAAAGAATCATGGAAACATTTAAAGGTATTATGTAATACATTACAGGCTTTTTATGAAGGTTCTTTGAAAGATGAAAATGGCTTAATATATAAAAAGCTAATGATAAATATGCCGCCGAGGTTTTTTAAAAGCCGAACATTAGTTTTATTTTGTACCTGGGTATTTGGTAAAAACGCTAAAAAGAAAATAATTGCTAGTAGTTATTCCGATGATCTTGCAACTTCTTTTAGCCGATATACAAGGGATGAGATATGTTTAGAAAAAAATAATTTTTATGATATTGTCTATTCTGATATATTCCCAGAGACAAAAATAAAACAAGGGGATGCAAGTTTTAACCAATGGTCATTAGAGGGATCATTTTTTAGTTATAAAGGTTGCGGTTTTGGATCGTCAATAACTGGTAAGGGTATGGATATAGCTATTATTGACGATGAAGTTAAAAATTATGAGGAAGCGGTTAATGAAACTGCTTTAGAAAAAAAATGGGAGTGGTATACAGGTACTTGGTTATCAAGGTTAGAAGAAGGGGCTTTAGAGATAATCTGCATGACTCGTTGGTCAGATAATGATATTTGTGGCAAGCTTATTAACAATGAAAATGAAGTTAAGAAATGGTATATATTAAAATTTGAAGCTTATGATAAGATAAAAGATGAAATGCTTTGTCCGGAAATGTTAAGTCGTGAAAGTTATGATGATAAAAAAAAGCTTATACAAGAAGAAGTATTTGAAGCTAATTATCACCAAATGACTATAAATAAAAAGGGAGCTTTATATCAAAAATATAAGACTTATGATAAATTGCCTCAAAACGATAAGGGTGAATATTTAGAAGATCGTAGAATCGCTTATATTGATACTGCCGATGAGGGCAATGATTATCTTTGTGCTGTTATGGGGATTGAGTATAAAAAGGATGGATATATAACTGATATTTATTGTACTCAACAACCACAAGAGATTACAGAAAATAAAACGGCAGAAATGCTGGTTAATAATAACATAAAAGATGTTTTGATTGAGTCCAATAATGGGGGGCGTGCATTTGCAAGGAATGTCGAAAGGATATTAAAAGAAAAATATAAAAGATATGATATTAGAATACATTGGTTTCATCAAGGATTAAATAAAATGAGTAGAATATTAACAAATGCAAGTAATGTAGAAGAAAGGATTTATTATCCTATTGGCTGGCATTATAAGTATCCAGAATATTCTAAATTGATTAAAAGCTTTATGAGAAATAAAAGTAATAAAAATGATGATTGTGCGGACACGGTTACAGGGTTTATAGAATACATAGATAAAAAACAAGTTATAAGCTCTGGGTTTGTATCGGCGGGGAGTTTAGGTTTATGAAAGTTAAGATTAAAAACAAGGTCTATTTATATACGATTTTTGATATTCTTTTAAACGATGATAAAGACATAGTATTTATTTTACAAAATAATTTAGAGATGATTGATTATAAAGATATTGAGGAAATATTTATATGAAAGAAAGTGATAATAAAAGATATTTAAGATTAAATCCTTTAGGTGGTGGGATGCAGCCTTTTTATACTAAATATGATAAATTCACTTTAGATAAAAATGGTAATGATTTATATGTGGATGATAAAATTAAAACTGATAATAAAATTGAAACAATAAAATATATTTTAACTGGTGGAATGATTGAAACTATTGAATGCAATAAATATTTTGGTAAAGATGTTGTATTATTAAATAAATAATATTTACATAAATGTATATGATAAAGTTTTGACTATTATATATATTTATCATATAATAAGGTAAAAGATGTTAGATAGGATTGATCTATTAACCAGGATAAAAAACGACTCTTTGTTATTGGCTCAATATTATTCTAACTACATTGAAATAGTTATCAATGTGAATAAGGATAAAAATAGTGCTGTGGTAAGCATTATTATGAAAAATATTTAACTCTTTAAAAAGAGATCTGTATTAAATATCGGTAAAAACTATCATAAAAGATAGTCCCGCATTTTGAGTATTGCTTGAAAGGCGATATTACAGCTAAAATCAAAATATTAGAATATCCACAAATAGACCCGTCAATATTAGATAGTGATCTCTCGTCTACAATTAAAACAATAATAGAAAATCATGCAATATTTATAGATAAGTTTGATGAAGATGAACAGTTTTATCTTGGCAATAATACATCAGTATCACACGATATAGATAAAGACTCTCCGGATAATGACATACATATACCTAACGCTAGAACTATCACAGAGACAGTAAAAGGCTATATGTTTAAATCTGGGAATATAAATTATAATATTGAAGATACGGGCAATGAAGAACTGTTTAATAGCTTGCTTGATATATACAGTAAAAATCACGAAGACAATCATAATGCTAAACTTGGAGAATATCAAAGTAAATATGGTATTGCATTTGAGATACTTTATAATAAGCAAGATGATACAGATAAGACCTTACCGCATTTTGCAGTATTAAAACCCCAGGAAGTTATACCTATCTATGATTATTCTATTGAAAAAAAGTTAATCGCAGTTATAAGATTTTATAGTACTGGTAAGAACTCTAATAAAGATAATATTTATAATGTTGAATTATATCTTACTGATAAGATTTTATATTATGAATATAATAAAACTCAAAATACAATTTTAAAGTCAGATAAAGAAGATATTAATATTTACGGCGATATACCTTTTATAATTTATAAAAACAATGAAAATTATATTGCAGATTATGAGCCTGTTAAATCTTTAATAATTCTATATGATAAACTTATATCTGACAGCGCTAATGAAATGGATAGATTTGCAGCCGCTTATTTAATATTCAAAAATTATATACTTGGTGGAAATACAGAAGAAGCAAAGGCAGCACAAAATAGAATTAAAAATTTGCGTGTATTTGAAATAGATAATGACGGTGATATAAAATTCTTAACAAAAGAAATACCGGTTGCTTTTTTTCAAGAGTGTAAAAAAACGATTGAAGAGAATATTGAAAAGCATTCTCATGTACCTAATTTTAGAGATGAAAGTTTTGGCACCGCCTCAGGCGTAGCTATAAAATATAAACTTATGGACTTTGAGAATCTATGTGCTCATAAAGAGGCTTATTTTAAAGAGGGCTTGGATAGAAGAATAGAGCTAATAAGTAAATTTTTGAAGATACAAAATGAGGGGCTAGAAGATTTAAATATAAATACAACTTTTACAAGGAATATTCCTGATAATATAACAGAGGCTATTGATAACGCTGTTAAGGTTTGGGATAAGTTATCTTTAGAGACTGTATTGTCTTTATTGCCATTTATCAAAAATGCGCAAGAAGAAATTGATAAAATAAAAAAAGAGAAAGAAGAAAAACAAAAAGAATTTGATATTGATAATATGTTTAATGAAGATGACAATAATAACGATAAAAATAAAGATAATAATATAGACCAATCTAATAACCAGGAAGATACAGATGTCGCTAAAGACAGCGAATAAAATATTAGATTATTCTAAACGTTCTTTGAAACAAATAGAAAAGAGTTTGGTTTTAAACTATAAGCAAGCTTTAAAAGAAATTAGAGATAAGCTTTTAAAGCTTGATAATAAAGATGCTTTAACTCAAAATGATATTCGTAAATATGATAGATTAAATGTAATGAAAAAAGACATTGAGTCGTTATTAAAAGATACTCAAACAAGTAATTATAATTTAATCAATAAAATACGTAAGACTGTTTTTGGCAAGGCTTATGTGGATAGCTTAAAAGAGTTTGGTATTGATGTATCTAAAATTACAGAGGCTGTTAAAGCAAGCATTGAGAATCCTTTGTTTAATGCTAATTTTAAAGACAGTATGAAAAATCTGACAAAAACAGATTTGACTAAAATTAGTAATGAAATAACAACCGGGTTAATTCAAGGCAAAGGGGTTAAGGAAATTTCAAAGGCTATTAAAGAGAAAATAGATATGTCAGCGCAAAGGGCAATTACAATTGCAAGAACCGAAACGCTTAGAGCTATGAGTCAAGGACAGCTTGAAGCAACTGATAAGATGATTGAAAAGGGATTGAAAGTTCGTAAGGTATGGTCTTATAGTTATCATGTCAAAGATAGTAGACCATTACATGAAGCAAAAGACGGACAATATGCAGATGACGATGGATATTTTACTTTTAGCGATGGGGTTAGAATGTTAGCGCCCAGATTAAGCGGTGATCCTAACCATGATGTAAATTGCCGATGTGCTTATTATAATGAAATAATAGAGGACTAACTTACAAAAGGGAGGACTCAATAGGAGAAATATATGTTAAATAAAGAAATGTTTTTTTATTCACCAGACGGTGATACAACTAGCGATGCTGGGCAGACTGATAATACTAATGATACTAATCAGGATACACAGCCGGATAAAACAAGTGATTCAACAACAACAACAATAGACGTTGTCGAGTTTGAGAAACTTAAAGAATCTGTAAAAAAATACTCTCAAAACTTTGATAGAATTAATACCGAAAAAGTTAAGCTTGAAACTGAATTAAAAAAAGAGAGAGAAAAAAATTTATCTTCAAAGCAGATTGAAGAAATTCAAAAGGCAGAATATGAAGAAAAATTAAAACGTCAAGCAATAGAGCTTGAAGAAAAAAACTTGATCTTTGAAAAATCAAAATTATTATTTGAAAAAAAATGGGACAATGAATTCCTTGATATAGTTGCAGGCAAAGACATAGAAACTTATGAGCAAAATATTGAGAAATTAAATGATAAGATTAAAAAGATTGTAGAAGATGAGGTAAATAAAAGACTTAAGGCATCAAACCCAGTTCCTAATAGTGCTGGTAATAAAGATAAAAATAAATATTCAATGGAAGAGTTAAAAAAACTTGCTAAAGAGAATGGTGCTGATTGGGTCAAAAAAAATATAGATAAATTTGAAACGACAATGACAAAATAGGAGGTCATAATGGCTGTAGATAATTTTATTCCCGAATTTTGGGAAGCAAAGCTTTTGTTAACAAAAGAGAAGCAACTTGTTTATGCTAATTTAGCAAATAGAAATTACGAAGGTAAAATTAAACAAGCTGGTGATAGAGTTAGAATATCTCAGGTCGGAGATATAACAATTAGAACTTATACAAAAAATTCAACAAGCAAAACTACAAGTCAATTTTTAGACGGTGCTGACTTAATGCTTGATATAGATCAACAAAAATACTTTGATTTTAAAGTTGATGATGTTGATAAAGTTCAGTCTGAAGTTGAGTTTATGAACGAGGCAATGAGGAAAGCTTCTTATAGGCTTAGTGATAACGCAGATCAATATTTAGCTTCAAGATATATCCAATGTGGAATATCAAGAAACTCAAGCTCTAGCCCAGTTGATATGACATCAAGTAATGTCGAAAATGAATTTTTAATGGTAAATGAATTAATGAATGAAGCGAATGCGCCGTTAATGGATCGATATGCAGTAATATCTCCGTGGGTATTAACAAAGATTACATTGGCAGGAATTAAATCATTGACTGATAATACCGCTCCTTATAACAACGGTTATTTAGGACGTGCTTATGGATTTAATTTTTATATTTCAAACAATGTCCACAAAGATTCGACAGCTTGGGCAGACACAAAGATAATTTGTGGTATCGGTAAAGAGTCATTTACATTTGCAGAACAATTATTAGAAATAGAAGCGTTGAGAGATCAAGAAATCTTTGCGGATAAAGTAAGAGGCTTATATGTTTATGGTGGCAGAATAGTACAGACTGATATAACAGCTTGTCTATTCGCTGACAAGACAGCCGAGTCATAAGGAGGATAGATAATGGCAAGAACAGCAATTACGGTTACAGATTTAACAATAAATGCAAGTTGTACTTCCGTTGTTTCTGCAGCTACTACAGCGGGTGCAGGATGGGAAGCAACTGCGAGCAATTTTAGCAAATTATTTTTACTTGGCTATAATTCAGATACAGGGGTGGCAGCTATTACAATAAACGCGGCTAGCTCTGGTACTGACTGGGCAGGTAAAGGGATTGGAAGTTTAAGCACTTCTATTGCATCAAGTGAATATAGAGTATTCGGACCATTTGAAGGATTTAGATTCGCAAGCACAAACGGATCATTACAGATAGACTCTGATTCTACTTGTAGTACATTGGTTAGTTTTTATGCTTGGCTTTTGCCGTAGCAATTAAATTTTAAGGAAAATTTTATGACAGTTGTTGAACAAAAGAAAAGTAAAGTTGAAGAAGGATTTAATCCATTTAAAATTGCAATTAAAAAAAAGGTTGTTATCTTAGGGACTGCGCCCTCGTGTAAGGACGCTCCCTTTGGTAATCCTGACTTTGACGTATGGGGAGTAGCGCATTGTTGTTTTTTAAAAGAAGTGTCAAGGCTTGATGCTATCTTTGAAATTCATACCAAAGATATTTGGGAAAAAGATAATGCTCCATTCCATAGATTTCCAAATGCAGTTTTATTTTTACAAGAAAAAGATGCTAAGTTTGCTAATAGTCAAGCTTATCCATTAAAAGAAATACGAGATATATACAAGGTAAATAAAGGATTTGAATACGAGGCTGATTATTTATCGAGTTCGTTACCTTATATGGTAGCAATGGCTATTGAAAATAAATATGAAGAGATTCATATTTACGGCATTCATCTTTTAATGGATGAAGAGTATTTTTATCAAAGACCATGTCTTGAATATTATTTAGGTATTGCAAGAGGTAAAGGAATAAAGGTATATGTTCATCCGGCGGCTGATATTTTAAAGTTTAATTATCTCTATGGTTGGCAAGACATGACTGACCAAACTAGAAAAATTAGAGATAGAATTAATGAGTTTAATACAAGAATGGCTAATTTACAAGCACAACTTAACCAGGGTACTGCGCAATTACAAGCACAGATTAACCAGTTACAAGGTGCTAAAGAAGACGCCATGTATTTCTTGAGAACATTTGGAGGTGAGTCAAAAAAGAATGACGTCATCTTTTAAGGGAGGTACAAATGTACGTAAGAGGATTAGAAGCAGATTATAAAAGAGTAGATACTGTAAATCTTAATGTTTCAGACATAAATTTGACAAGCACATGGTATAAAATATTACCAGTAACATTAGTTAACGCTTCAACAGAGACGGCGTATTATGAAATATGGCTTGCTAGTACGGGTGTACTGTCAAGTGCGGTAGGTCAAAAGGCATGGTCATTTGATGCCACTAAAAGTGAATTGTTAGGATTCCAGGCAATTATGCCAACAGACTATAAAGAGGGGACAGCAATAACTCCGTTTATACACTGGTTAACAACTAGCTCTACTGGTAGTACACAGGCAGTTAGAATGCTTATAAGTTATATGTGGACAAATCAAGATGCTTCATTTGCAAGCACAGCAACAGAAGAATCTATAACTATAAGTACAACCGGAAGTTCTGCATTAAAATTATATACAACTAATTTTACGACAATTGCAACTACATCGCTAGAAGTAGGGTCAATTGTAAGTGGTTGTATAGCAAGGTTATCAAGTGGTAGTACAGATGATTTTTCATGTGATTTTTGGTTACAAGGAATGTCATTGTATTATCAAGTTGATGGAGTAGGCTCTACTGCTATAATAAGCGATAAGTAGGTAAAGTATGAGTGAATCAAATTTACTTCAAAGAACTATAGCCGTAGACTCAAATTCTATAAGCGTTATTGATTCTGTACATAATGAAATACACAGAGGCGATGTTTATTCTGCTTATAAAGTAAGTTCGGCTATTGGTGCATCAAGTTGGATTGACATCTCATTTATAACTCCGGCTACAACCGTAATTCATTTAAAAGAATTTGGTATTAACTTTTCAGGCGGAATATGTGAGGTAGTAGTTTTAGAAAGTCCAACGACAATGACAATGAGTACTGCTTTTTTAAGTGCAATAAATAGAAAAAGGTCGTCTACTCATACGAGCGCGATGACTATTTATACAAATTCTACTTATCCAATTGGAAGCACAGCGACAAGTACACAGGCATCAATTATAAAGGATATTTTAATAGGTTCTACAGGAACTAATTCTAATAGGTCTGGTGCCGGAGTTATGCCTCCATTATTAGAGTTTGTGTTAAAGACAAATACAACATATTTAATTCGTGTTATAGATAGATCAGGCGGTGGATTTGGTTCTTTAGCCGCTTACTGGTATGAACAATATAGTACAAGAACTTAGGGGGTAAATAATGCCTTTAAAAAAAGGATCAAGTAAAAAGACTATAAGTAAAAATATAGCGACAGAGATAAAATCAGGAAAGAAAAAATCACAAGCAGTAGCTATTGCTATGTCAAAAGCAGGAAAGAAAAAAAAGAAATGATAGTAACAACGACAGAATGCAAAACATTATTAAATATAACTTCAACAATTTATGATACACTTATTGCATCTTATCTGTCGACTGTCGAATCAGATATATTCCAATATACTGGTCATAGATGGCATGATGCTTATCATTGGTTATACGATGACGGTATTGTGTTCTCTAGCACAGCAAAGACTATAACGCTGTCATCTGATTCGACATCTTCTTTTTTAAGCGAATATTTTGCAGGTGATACTATAGATATAGTAAATAGTTATCATAACAATAGAACGTTTAGTATTGCAAGTATAACAAGCTCACATATATTGGTTGTTAATGAAACGGCGATAAAAAATGAATCAAGTACTAATTATGATTTAAGCACTTATATATATAGATGCAATTTTCCTGATTATTTAAAAATGATAGCGAGTAAAATGATATGGTATTTATGTCAAAATACCACTACAGTAACGGGCGATATAGCAAGCGAAAGCTTAGGCAGTTATTCTGTAAGCTATAGAGATAACGGTATGAGTCAATATGGTACTTATCCAAACGCTTTAATAAGTGGATTGAAAAGGAAAGTTGGGACATGGTAAGCCGATATAAAACCGACTCGGTAGTTGTATATAGAAGTACAACTACAATTGGAGCGGGCGGAGAAAAAATAAAAACTTATTCGACTCATTTAGATATTATAGGAAGCTTTCAAAATTTAAGCGGTAGTAAATCTGCCATAAACAATATAGATGCTTACAGGAAAAATAAAATATTTTTTTGTGATATCGCAGATATTATAGAGACTGATAGAATTTATTATGACAGTAAGTTTTATAATATAATTGACGCTCCAAAAATATGGGGTCATCACATGGAAATATTGATGGAGATAAAAAGCACATGAGCTTTAAAATTGAAGTAACAAAAACATCACAAGAAAATATGGCTGAAAAAATTAAACAAGCTATTGTACAGGGTTTATATATAGCAACAAATATAGTTCATTCGCAGACGGTTAGAGATACGCCTGTAATGACGGGTGCTTTAAAAAACAATAACGAGATGAGAGTGGATGAAGAAAAATTAGAAGGAACTGTTTGGAATAATCTTGAATATGCGCCTTATGTCGAATTTGGGCAAGAAATGAATCCACCTCATAATCCTAAAAATGTTGGAAGAATTCCTTTTATGAGACCGGCATTATATGAGAACGAAGATAAAATCGTTGCT
>Ga0172378_10004802_pt1 | contig 12638 bp, 26 predicted proteins | sample GrowelOW332metaG_FD_119755 | JGI IMG/M metagenome (GOLD analysis project Ga0172378, IMG submission 119755) | Groundwater microbial communities from an aquifer near a municipal landfill in Southern Ontario, Canada - Pumphouse #3_1 metaG | ecosystem: Environmental > Aquatic > Deep subsurface >...
AAATTTTAAAGATAAAAAAACCGCTACCTTAAGATAGCGGCTTAGTTTTCGAAGAATTAATTTATTCTTCTTCTCTTGCTTTTTTCTTAGCAATTTTTTCTGCAGCTTTTTCTTTTTCTTTAAAACTATTGGTTTTGGTTGTTAATTCCAAAATAACCATTTGTGCTGCATCTCCAAGACGATTCTGAGTCTTGATAATTCTTGTGTAACCACCAGGAACTTCTGCATACATAGGTGCAATTTCCTTAAATAGTTTAGCAGTTACAGCATCGTCATAAACATCACGCGCAATCATACGGCGATTATGGACATCGTCCACTTTTGCCCTAGTAATCATCTTCTCGGCCATTCTTCTTACTTCTAAAGCTTTTGCTTTGGTAGTAGTAATCCTTTCATAACGGAACAATGATGTTACCATGTTCCTTTTGAGGGCATCACGATGGCTTGTTTTTCTGCTCAGGGCATTAAATCCAACTCTATGCTTCATTGTTTTCTTCCTTGCTGCCTGGGACCCTAATGGAAGTCTTCAGGACACTATAATCTGTCATTCCTAAACCCAAGTTCCATTCTTTGAGTTTCTCTTTTATTTCTGAAAGACTCTTTTTTCCGAAATTACGAGTTTTCGCAATCTCGTCTTCTGTCATCTTTGTCAAATCACCAATTGTTCGAATATTTGCATTCTTCAAACAGTTACTAGAACGAACTGTAAGTTCAAGTTCTTCAACTGAAGTATTTAGAATCTTGCGTACATTTTCTTCACCTTGGTCAATTTCATCACTTGAATTAACCAGACTTTCGTCAAAATTAATAAAAATAGTAAGATGATCTTTTACAATCTTTGCAGCTTCAGCCAAAGCATTTTCAGGACTAATAGTTCCATCAGTATAAATTTCAAGAATTAACTTGTCATAATCACTTCTTTGACCTACCCTGTAAGGCTCTGTTGAATATTTAACTCTTACTACAGGTGAGAAAATAGCATCGATTGGTATGACGCCTACTTCTTCTTTGTATTTTTCGTTAATTTCTGAGGGAACATAACCTCTAGCTAAATCAATTTGGACTTCAAACTCTAAGTGAGCATCTTCCATCATGGTAAAAACTAAAAGATCTTTGTTCATAATCTCAACACGATTCTTTTCAAAATCAGCACCAGTAATTTCTCCTGGTCCTTCACATTCAATAAGAATAGTATTTGATTCAACTTCTTCCGGCATCTTGATACTTAATTTCTTAAGTCTAGCAATAATTTCAACTATATCTTCTTTTACTCCAGGAATAGACTGATATTCACTTGAAACCAAGTGCATACCTGACTCATCATGGTAACTAATTTTGATACAGGTTATTGCATACCCTTGAATTGAAGACAGTAAAACTCTTCTTAAAGTATTTCCAATTGTTGTTCCAAAGCCTCTCTCAAAGGGAGCCGCAGTGAACATACCATAATTAGAATCTAACTTACTATGCTCCAAAGTAACTGAACGAGGTTTCTTGAACCCTTTCATTAGGTTTTTTCTTGCCATATTTACTCCTTATGGGAATACAATCTAAAAACCAGCTGCCCAAATATAAAAATCTAAGCAACTTTCCCCAAAACCAGTTTACTGGTTTTTTCTCATATTCTTCTAGTCTTTCTAGGTCTACATCCATTATGAGGAATCGGAGTGACATCTCTGATGGATTTAACTTTCAAACCAAGAGTTCCTAAAGCACGGATAGCAGACTCACGTCCCTGTCCAGGGCCTTTAACAAACACATTCACTTCTCGAAGACCAAAATCCATAGCCTTCTTTACTGCTGTTTCACTTGTTGTTTGAGCAGCATATGGAGTGGACTTTTTTGCGCCACGGAAACCTAATCCCCCTGCACTTGCCCATGATACCGCATTACCAGTAATGTCGGTAATAGTTATAATTGTATTGTTGAAGGTTGCTTGAATATAAACATTTCCTTCAAATACAGTCTTTTTAGCTTTTACTTTATGCTTTGCATTAGCCATTCTCTACTCCTTACTTCTTCTTACCAGCAACGGTCTTTTTCTTACCCTTACGTGTACGAGCATTAGTTTTAGTCCTCTGGCCACGAACTGGTAATCCTTTCCTGTGTCTAAGACCTCTGTAACAACCAATATCCATTAATCTTTTAATATTAAGAGAAGTCTCAGTTCTAAGTCGACCTTCAACCTTGTATTCATTTTCAATTACTTTTCTCAGTTCTGCAACTTCATCAACGCTGAGAGTGTTAATGCGAACTTCAGGATCAACTCCTGTTTTTTTGCAAATTTCTTCAGCAGAAGTCCTTCCAATCCCGTAGATGTATGTCAAAGCAATCTTTGTGGATTTATTTGGTAAATCTACACCTGCAATTCTCGCCATCAATGGCCTCCTGATATTTTATTATAGAAACAGGCTAAACCTATTTCTGTCTTTGTTTATGCTTTGGATTCTCACAGATTATCCTAACAACACCATTTCTTCTAATAACCTTGCACTTGTCACACATAGGTTTTACACTAGCTCTAACTTTCATTTTAAAACTCCTGTTTATAAATTGTTTGACCTTCTCTTCTTTCCACTAACTGTAAGATACCCATCTACATGGTGAGTCTTCATCTCAGCTTCAATCTGTTTTACTGTCTCCAAAGCAACACCAACAACGATTATAAGGCTTGTACCACCAAACATCATTGAAACTACCATTGGGTAAGCAAACATAATTGTTATCAAGGAAGGAATCAAAGCAATAATTGCTAAGAATAAAGCACCGGGAAAAACAATTCTATTAATAACTTTCGTTAAATAAATTTCTGTAAAATCTCTTCCGCTAGAATCTCTTCCTGGTCTTACACCACGAATTGATCCACCATTCTCCCTTATATTCTTTGCTATATCAGATGGGTTTAAACTAACCTGTGAATAGAAGAATGCAAAAGCGATAATGAACGTTGTATAGATAATCAAATAAGGAGCACCTTGTGGCCTCAACCAGTTCGAAAAAGTATTTAACCATCTCACTTCAGGTCCGAGCATCTGGGCAATCTGCAGTGGGAAGGACAAAATAGCAGAAGCAAAAATAACTGGAATTACATTACTTGGGTTGATCTTGAAAGGAATATAAGTACTTTGTGCACCATACATTTTCCTTCCTACAACTCTCTTTGCGTAATCCACAGGAATCTTTCTCATACCAGTTTCTTCAAAAACAACTAGAACGATAAGAATAATTGCCATGATAAACAACATTACAAGATGAACTGAATTATAGTCTCCAGATTGAACACCTGTAATCATTGTACCTACAGCATTAGGCATTCTTGCAACGATACCAGCCATGATTAATAAAGAAATACCATTTCCTACGCCAACTTTCGTGATTATCTCACCTAACCAGACAAGTAACATACTACCTGCAGTTACTGACAGCATAGCAACCAAAGTAAAAAGCCCCAAACTAATTGTTAAAACATTTGGAATGGACTTAGCATAAATTGTTACTACGAATGACTCAATCAAACAAACCAAAATTGTTCCATAATTGGTATATCTTTGAATTTTCCTTCTTCCACTAGGTTCTCTAGATAATCTTTTCAAGCTTGGAACAATCAACATAAGAAGCTGAAGTATGATCTGAGCTGAAATGTAAGGCATAACACCCAACATAAACAAAGAGAACTTTGAGAAAGCACCACCAGAAAAGAAGTTCAAATACTCCGTGATACCAACGGTATTGGAACTTGTCTGCTCAAGGAAGTACTGTCTTAGAACTACAGAATCAATTCCAGGAATTGGAATAACTGTTCCAATCCTAGTCACTGCCAATAACAAGAAAGTCAGAAGGACCTTTTTCTTCAATTCCTTGATTCTAAACATGTCTACTAACGAATTTGACATCGCAACAATCCTTTTTTATCTTACTTCTCCACCAGCTGCTTTTATTATTTCTGCAGCGGGAGCAGAAACCTTTAATCCTTCGACAACAAGTTTCTTCTTCAATTCACCATTTGCCAAAACCTTAACCTGGACGTCTTTACCCTTAACGATTTTCTTTTCTTTTAAAGAAGCCAAATTAACTATCTGACCTTCTTCAAACTTTTCAGAAAGAGTTGAAAGGGAAACAACAGCAAATTCCTTTTTGAAAGGGCCATTTGTAAAACCCCTTCTTGCCAGTTTCCTGTACAAAGGCATTTGACCACCTTCAAATCCAAGTCTTACACCACCACCGGAACGAGAATTCTGTCCATCATGACCTCTGCCTGAAGCACGGCCTTTGGAAGAAGCTCCTCGCCCAACAATAGTTTTCTTTGTATTAGCACCCTCAGGTGCATGAATTTGTGCCATCTTAAATCTCCTCAACCTTTACGAGATGTGATACAACCCGTATCATACCATAGGTAATTGGATTCGCATCCTTGATTACATAGCTATGGACTTTTCCAAGTCCCAGAACTTTAACAGTTTTTCTCTGCTTAGGCTGGGTACCAATGACACTTTTAACCAATTCGATTCTAACTTTTCCTGCCATAAACTACCCCCAGACTTCTTTTAGATCTTTGCCTCTGTTATCCGCAATTTCTTTAGCATCATAAAGGTTGCTTAGACCATTATAAGTGGCTTTTACAATATTCATTGCATTCTTAGAACCAAGTGATTTACTTAAAATATCAGTAATACCACAAGCTTCACAAACGGAACGAGCAGAACTACCTGCAATAACACCAGTACCAGCAGAAGCAGGTCTCAAGAGAACAGTAGCACTCTTGTAGTGTCCAATAACTTCATGTGGGATTGAAACATTCTTTGCAGAAATCTTTTTAAGAGTAATTTTAGTAAGACTCTTTCTAGCTCTTTCAGATGCTTTTTTTACGGCTTCGCTAACATCATTAGCTTTACCAAAACCATAACCAACACGGCCTTTCCCATCGCCAACAACTACCAAAGCAGAGAAGGACATCCTTCTTCCACCTTTTACAGTCTTGTTAACTCTGTTTACTTTAACAGCTTTTTCATAGAATTGATTATCTTTTTTGAAATCTCTCCTATCTTTGCCAAAGCGCCTTCCTCTATTTTCACGTTTATCATTAGTATTTTCCACAATATCCCCCTAGATAGTCATACCGGCACTACGGGCACCATCGGCAATTGCTTTTACTAAACCATGATAAAGATAACCGTTTCTGTCAAATACAACATTCTTGATATTCTTATCAATGCATTTCTGTCCAACAATATTCCCAAGTTTTGCAGCATCTTCCACGTTATTCTTTAAACCAAGATTATCTTTTTCAACGGTACTGGAAGAAATCAAAGTGATTCCTTTAGTATCATCAATTACTTGAACATACATATGACAGTTACTTCTAAAAACCGTCATTCTTGGTCTCAAAGCTGTGCCAGAAAGGGTCTTTCTAATATGAACTTTTCTTTTTGCACGCTTTTTATTTTTACTTAAAACTCTATTCATACAATTTTCCTTCCCTTATTTTGCAGCACCACCGGCTTTACCAACCTTACGCTGGATATGCTCAGTACTATACTTGATACCTTTACCCTTATAAGGTTCAGGCTTTCTCAAGCTTCTGATTTCTGCACTTACCTGTCCTACAATCTGTTTGTTAATACCGGAAACAGTAACTTTGTTAGGTCCTTCACAAGTAATCTCAACTCCTTCCGGAATTACATATTCAATTATTGATGAATAACCTAAAGCTAATACAAGGTTCTTTCCTTTTACATCCGCTCTATAACCAACACCTGTTATGATAAGTTGCTTTGCAAAACCTTTTGAAACACCAAGAACCATGTTATGAATCAACTGTCTTGTCAAACCTTGATAGGCATTTGATTCATTAGACGCATCTTTACGTGTTACATAGATTTTATCATCTTTTATTTCAACTTCAACTTCTGGTCTTTTCTTCTGAGATAATTTGCCCTTAGGGCCTTCCACAAAAATCATGCCATCTTGCTGAGTCATTTTTACCCCTTTAGGGATTTCAATCGGTAATTTACCAATACGAGACATAATTTACCACCTTACCAGACTTTACAAATCAGCTCACCGCCAATTTTTTGTTGAGTTGCTTTCTTTCCAGTAGTAACTCCACTTGAAGTAGAAACAACAACAATTCCTAAACCATTGAATACTCTAGGCATTCCCTTGTAGCCGATATAAACTCGACGACCAGGTGTAGAAACTTTATCGATACCATGAATAACAGGAAGCTGCTTTTCATTGTACTTTAAATATACTCTTAATACAGAAAGACCACCTTTGGTAACTTTCTTAAAATTCTTGATATATCCTTCATTCTTCAGAATTTTGATAATCTGAAGTTTTAACTTTGAATTAGTTATATCAACTTTTTCATGTTTTGCTAGACTGCTATTCCTAATTTTAGTAAGCATATCTGCAATTGGATCACTTATAGCCATAATATACTCCCTACCAACTAGATTTAGTTACGCCAGGAATTTGACCTTCACTAGCCAACTTCCTAAAACAAATTCTACACATATCAAACTTTCTCATATATCCATGTGGACGCCCGCAAATTTTGCAACGGTTTACCTTTCTGGTACTATATTTTGGCTCTCTTTGTGCCTTAACAATCAATGATTTTTTAGCCATATTTTTTCTCCTACCTTACTTGCTGAAAGGCATACCGATATGCTTCAATAAAGCAAAGCCTTCTTCATCAGTCTTAGCGGTAGTCACAATTGCTATGTTCAAACCACTGACACGTTCTATTTTATCGTAATCAATCTCTGGGAAAATAATCTGCTCGGTAATACCAAGCGAATAATTTCCATGTCCATCAAAAGCATTAGGCTTAACACCCCTAAAATCCTTAACACGAGGAAGTGCAATACAAATTAGTCTTTCTAAGAAAAACCACATATTATCACCTCTAAGTGTAACCATTGCACCAATCTCATTACCTTCACGTAATTTAAAATTAGCAATTGATTTTTTAGCTTTTGTTTTTACAACATGTTGACCGGTAATTTGCTCAAGTTCCTTTACAGCCGCTTCAAGAAGCTTTTTATTGTTAAGAGCTTCCCCACAACCAATACTGACTATAATTTTTTCAAAACCAGGAACTTGCATCTTTGATTTATAGGAAAACTCCTTAAACAATGCAGGAGCTACCTCTTCACGATACAATTTCTTAAAGTTAGGTATAAACTTCTCTTCCATTAAATCACTTCCCCAGTTTTTTTCGCATAACGGACTTTTTTTCCGTTCTGGTCCATTTTATAACCGACCTTGCTTGTTTCACCAGCTCTTGTATTGGTAACAAGTGCTACATTTGAAACATGAATCGGAGCTTCAATCTTCTGAATTCCACCTTTATCCTGCTGGTTACGTTTTTTCATGGCTTTATTAACCATATTAACGCCCAAGATAAAGACTCTTTCATTTACCACATCAACATCAATGATCTTGCCGGTCTTACCTTTTTCTTTGCCTGCAATTACTTTGACGGTATCATTTTTTCTTAGTCTCATAGACATCTCCTACAACACTTCCGGCGCGAGTGAAACAATTTTCATGTAGCCGCTTCGTAATTCACGAGCAACTGGTCCAAAAATACGCTTTCCACGCGGGTTATTGTTGGCATCAATAACAACACATGCGTTGTCATCAAACCTGATATAGGTACCGTCAGGTCTTCGGTATTCCTTCTTTGTTCTTACTATAACTACTTTTAAAACATCACCCTTCTTAATAGCACCATTTGGAAGAGCATCTTTAACAGCAACCACAACAATATCACCAACACTGGCAATAAATCGGTGAGAGCCACCAAGGACTTTTATTACCTGAACTCTTTTTGCACCACTATTGTCCGCAACGTTCAAATAAGTTTGCATTTGTACCATATTACAACTCCTTACTTTGCCCTTTCGACAACCTGTGCTAATCTCCAGCACTTTTCTTTACTATAAGGACGACATTCAATAACTTGTACTGTATCACCCTTATGTGCATCATTCCCTTCATCATGTGCCTTGATCTTTTTAATCTTGGTAACATACTTTTTATAGAGAGGGTGCAATCTTCTGGTTGAGATTGCAACAACAATGGTTTTATCCATTTTATCGCTTACAACCAAACCTGTAAAATTTTTCTTTTTCGTTTCCATGTTTAGACGCACCTCACTTAATTTGCTTTTCTTATGCCCAAGGCATATTCGTGAATAAGGGTATTCAAACGTGCAATATCCTTTTTCTTAGTATGAAGGGAAAGAGGATTATCAATATGACTCAAAATTTTTTCCATTCTTAAATCCAAATATTCCTTACAAAGATTATCATGGGCAGTTACTAGTTCTTCATAACTCATTTTCTTATATGAATCTTTCATACTATACGCTCCTTTTTGCGACAAACTTTGTCTTAATTGGTAGTTTTGATGCAGCTAGTGTTAAAGCAGCTCTTGCGAGTTCTTCTTCTACTCCACCCATTTCAAACATTACCATTCCAGGTCTAACAACAGCTACCCAACCTTCTGGATTACCTTTACCATTTCCCTGTCTAGTTTCAGCAGGTTTTTTTGTATAAGGCATATCAGGAAAAATCCTAATCCAAACTTGTCCACCACGTTTAATATGACGGGTCATTGCAACCCTGGCAGCTTCAATCTGGCGGTTAGTTATCCATTTTGGTTCCATAGCTATCAAACCATAATCACCGAAAGCAATAGTAGTACCACGATGTGCAGGAGCATCACTGGTTCCCCTCTGCCTTTTCCTAAATTTAACTCTTTTTGGACTAAGCATACTACTAACTCCTCAAATCATCATCAAGGCTTTTGTTAGCTACTTTATTTGTAACTTTATTAACCCTGTCGTAGATTTCACCGTTAAACACCCAAACTTTAACACCAATGGCACCAAAGCTTGTATGTGCAACGGAAAATCCGTAATCGATATCAGACCTTAAAGTATGTAGAGGAACTCTTCCTTCCTTAACCCACTCTGATCTAGCAATTTCAGCTCCGCCCAAACGTCCAGAAACCTTAATTTTGATTCCTTGAGCCCCAGCCTGAGTAGCCTTAGCAATAGCATTTTTCAATACTCTTTTGTAAGAACCACGTGAAACAAGCTGTCTTGCTACATTTGCTGAAACAAGCTGAGCATCCTTTTCTGAATGTTCAATACTTTTAATTTTAATCTGAATTTTTTTACTGGTCATTTTCTGAAGGCTTTCACGGATTAATTCAACCGTAGCACCTTTAGTACCAATAATAACACCAGGTCTGCTGGTACTGATTACCATTGTAATCCTCTGAGGTTTTCTACTAATTTCAACCTGTGAAATTTCTGCTCCCTGAACTTCAGGACTTGCTAATAAAGTCTTTTTCAACTTCAAATCTTCATGCAAGGTTTCTGCATAATCTCTAGGATCAACATACCATTTTGAATTCCAAGTTTTGTTGACTCCAATACGGAGTCCAATCGGATTAACTTTTTGTCCCATTTATTCCTCCGCAACCACGTTTAATACAACTGTAATATGTGACATTCTCTTTAAGAGTATATCACGTTTTCCATGTGATCTAGCCCAAACTCTCTTCAACCTAGGTCCCTCATCTACCAACAATTGAGAAACAACGAGTTGTTCCTCATCAAGTTTCTTATCAGCATAAGTCGCGTTTGCAGCAGCACTGTGCATCACCTTCAAAATTAAATCAGATCCTTTTTGAGGCATTGCTTCTAAAATAGCAACTGCCTGTGGATAAGACTTATTTCTCACGAGATTCGCAACTGGACGAACTTTACTAGGAGAAACCATCAAGTACTTGGCACAAGCCCTATATTCTTTTTTTTCTGCCATACTCATACCTACACGCTCACTTTCTTGTCAGAAGAGTGTGTTCTAAAGATTCTAGTTGGTGCAAACTCGCCGAGTTTATGTCCTACAAGGTTCTCCGTAACAAACACTGCAACCCATGATTTTCCATTATACACGTTAATAGTAAATCCAACCATATCAGGAGTTATAACAGAGCTCCTGGAATAAGTCTTCAAAATTTTCTTCTGACCAGCTTTATTTGATTCATCTACCCTTTTCTGTAGTTTTGCATCAACAAAAGGGCCTTTCTTAATTGATCTTGCCACGTTCTAACTCCTACTTACGTTTACTTACAATAAACTTACTGGAAGGTTTTTTCTTAGAACGAGTCTTGTAACCCTTGGTTGGTTTACCCCAAGGAGTAACAGGATGACGTCCTGAAGCTGTTTTACCTTCACCACCACCATGTGGGTGATCGATTGGATTCATAACAACACCACGTACTTTTGGTCGTCTACCTAAATGGCGACTGACACCAGCTTTTCCAAGAGAAACATTCATATGATCCTCATTTCCAAGACTTCCTAAAGTTGCGTAACATTCACCAAATACCATTCTCATCTCACCTGAAGGAAGACGCAAGGTTACATAGTCGCCTTCTTTAGCAACAATTGTAGCACCTAACCCAGCACTTCTTACAAGCTGACCACCACGGCCATAAGTTAATTCAACATTATGTACTGTCAATCCAAGAGGAATGTTTTTCAGTGGAAGTGCATTCCCTGAAACAAGTGGGGCATTAGGTCCACTAACAATCATTGTTCCGACAGTAATTCCCTTAGGGGCTAAAATATACCGTTTTTCTCCATCAGCATAAAACACCAAGGCAATATTTGCACTTCGGTTAGGGTCGTATTCAATAGTTTTTACTGTACCGGGAATATTTAATTTATTTCTTTTAAAATCAATAACACGATAGGCTCTTTTATGACCACCACCTCTACGACGAACACTTATTCTTCCAAAAGTATCTCTTCCAGCTGTTCTAACAAGACTGGAAGTTAAGCTTTTTTCTGGTCTATTCGTAGTAAGTTCAGTATTAACTAAAGTTGTTCTCTGCCTTAATCCTGGAGTATATGGTTTATAACTTTTTAATGACATTTTTATTCTCCTTATACACCTTCAAAAACTGAGATAACATCACCTTCAGCTAATGTTACTACTGCTTTTTTCCAATTACGGGTCATACCTTTAATCTGTCCACCCTTTCCCCGGCTGAACTTAGGCTTTCCCTTCACATTTAAAACATTTACATTTATTGGCCTTACATTGAATAGTTTGGCAACTGCCTGGGCAATATCAAACTTGTTGGCTCTTGGGTCGACTCTAAATGTATATTTTCTACACTTTAAGTCCCTTGCAATATTTGTTTTCTCGCTCAAGACAGGTTCGATGATTACTTGATCGTCTCTCACTTTCGTCACCTCTTATAGTTGATAGAACTCATTCAATTTCAATGCTGCACCCTCTAGCATAACAACCTTCTTTGCATAAAGAAGCTCCTTTGCTGAAAGTTTGTCAAAACACAATACACGCACATTAGGAATATTCCTTACGGCTCTACGCATCATGACATCATCATCTTTTAAAATGAGAACTATTCTTTTTTTATCTTCGACAAAATTTTTAAGGACATTGCCCATTTCTTTTGTCTTACCATTTTCACTAGTAAAATCTTCTACAACAACCAATCTTTCTTCGCTAACTGTAAGAGTTAACAAAGATCTTATAGCTAAACGTTTCATTTTTTTTGGAACAGAAAAACTATAATCTCTTGGTTTTGGTCCGAAAATTGTACCACCGCCAACTCTAATAGGAGATTTCTTATCTCCCTGTCTTGCATTACCAGTACCTTTCTGTTTATAAGGTTTTACATTACTGTAATTAACCTCTGAACGAGTTTTTGTACTAGCAGTACCAACACGGCGGTTTGCCAACTCATTGTTAACAACATAGTAAATTGAACCATTGCTTACTTCAATGTTGAATACATCATCATTTAAAGTGACAGTTCGTACTTCCTTGCCATCAATTGAATATACTTTGGTATCCATATCCTTCCCCTACTTCTTAATCGCTTTTTTGACGATAACAATACTCTGTGTTGGTCCTGGAATTGCTCCCTTGACCATCAGAACCTGCATTTCTTCATCCACGCGAACAACTCTGAGGTTCTGAACAGTTACCTTCTCAGATCCCATATGACCAGCCATATGATGGCCCTTAAAAGTTCTCGAAGGGTCAGATGCCATTGCTGTTCCACCAATATCTCTGTGGAATTTTGAACCGTGCGTTGCACGTCCACCTGCAAAACCATACCTTTTCATACCACCCTGGAAGCCTTTACCTTTACTAGTACCGGTTACATCAACAAAGGAACAATCTTTAAATAAATTAATACTTAAGGTATCGCCTTTCTTAACTTCTTGGTCATAGTTTTTAAATTCAATAAGATATTTTTTTGGCTCACAAACATCTTTGAATTGTCCAGCATATGGTTTGGTTACGCGGTTTTTCTTTGTTTCGATAGAACCAAGTACTTTGGCTTCATAGCCATTAAGTTCTTTGGTCCTTTCCGCGACAACTACGTTGTCCTCTATTTTAATAACAGTTACAGGAACTAATTTGCCTTGCTCGTCAAATACCTGTGTCATACCAACTTTTTTGCCGATAAGTCCTAACATCTTTACTTACCTCAACTCACTGTTTAATCTCTACATCTACGCCAGCGGGAAGCTCTAATTTCATCAAAGCGTCCATGACCTTAGTGTTAGGATC
>Ga0172378_10004803_pt1 | contig 12633 bp, 16 predicted proteins | sample GrowelOW332metaG_FD_119755 | JGI IMG/M metagenome (GOLD analysis project Ga0172378, IMG submission 119755) | Groundwater microbial communities from an aquifer near a municipal landfill in Southern Ontario, Canada - Pumphouse #3_1 metaG | ecosystem: Environmental > Aquatic > Deep subsurface >...
CGGCGAAATTTCTAAAAGTTCTTTTTCTGTACGAAGCAAGTCTCTCCAAAGCGTTACTTGTTTTCCGTCTAACTCAGATGAATAAAATTTTTCTGTTTTTACAAAATTAACTTTATCTCCAAGGGCGCCTAAATCTTCCCACAACTTTCTGAGCCCTGTCCCTTCTTTAGTACCTGTAAGCCAGTGCATACAATTATCAATGTGATGTCCTCTTCTGTTCCAGCCCATACACTGACCGCCTGCCACTTTGTTTTTCTCATAAATTACACTTTCAAAGCCTGCTTTTTGTGCATAAATTCCTGCGGAAATTCCGGAAATTCCGCCGCCGATAATAAGAATTTTTTTCATCATAATTCTCCTTTGCTTTTTATTATATCAATAATCCATTCTGTTTCCGGGCAAGGTATTTCGGGGTGCAGCGCAAGCTGTTCTGCAATGCCCTGCACACTGCACCAAAATGCGTTTGACAGTGCATAAGGATCTCCATCTCGAATTGATCCTTGTCTTTGCCCATTTTCAATGACTTTTATTGATTTTTCTATATTATTAACCTGCATAGCTATTCTGTGAACAGTCTCAGGTGTACCTTCACTTCGAAGCGCCTGTGCCATGAGAATAAACATTTTAGCTGTCCAGGGCTGCTGCTTAATACTCTTAAATATACTGCTGACAGACTGCTGAAAAAATGCAATTGGATCATCAATATTTTGCTGCATAGACATTTGTGTCCCCTTTAAACCTATACTGACAAGCTCCTCATAAAGCTTTTCCTTCGATTCAAAATAATGAAACATAAGACCTGCGCTCATATTAACTTCTTTTGCAATATCGCTTGTTTTTGTAGCCGCATAACCTTTCCGTACAAACAAATCAAGTCCTGCCAGTAAAATTGACCTGCGACGATTTTCCTTCTGCTCTTCCCGCATTGACATAACTACCTCCAGCATGATTGAAATTTTTTTCATTGAATTTTTATTCAATATTATTGTACCATAATATGCCACCTGTTATCAAGCAGCAAACGTAACTTTTCAGAAATAATGTCAAAAGTTCTTGACATTATAGTTTGTAATGTTATACTGAAAATGTAAAAAGTATTTTACATTTTAAAAGGAGGCGCCTATGAAAAAGTTTTTGTTTATCAGTGTAATTTGTACTGCAGCATTATTAGTTATTGGTAAATTATTTTAAAATAAAGGAGGATTATCAATGAAAAAAATGGATGAAATGGAAATGGTCATTAGTCTAAAGTCCATTAAATGGGCTTGGTCTTACACCGTCATATTCTTATTTGTATGGATGGTATACGACTATCTTCAACAAGGTGTTTTTAACAACCCAGCATTTATTTTGCTTACTAGCCAAAACCTAATTTACATCGGAATAAGCCAATTTCTTAAGTGGAAATGGGGAAAAGATGAGAAATAAAATTAAAGAGCTGCGCAAGCAGCTTGGACTCCGCCAGGAAGATATGGCTAAAGAATTAGGGGTTACCCGCCAAACGATTAATGCAATCGAAAATAATAAATATAATCCAACACTGGAGCTGGCAATGAAACTTGCCATACTATTGAGAAGGCCTGTTGAGGAAATTTTTAAGCTTGATGACTGAGAAAATAAACGGCAAGATTTTTCCTGCCGCTATTTTTTTATATAAATTTTAGTATCGTTTTGCAGGATATAGAAAACCTTTGTGAAACTTTCTTACTTTTTAGTTAATTACTAAAAAGCCATCATTTAGATTTAATACCTAAATGATGGCTTTATTGCATTAGTATTAAAAAGATTATCTATTCCCCACTTTACCAAATGTTCTGGGACATACAATTCTGCATTAACTCCTATTTAAACTATTCCCCTAATATATATTTATTTATTGCATAAGCTACACCGGATTCATTATTGGACTTAGTTATATACTTAGCGCATGACTTAACATCCTCTACGGAATTTTCCATAGCTATAGGCGTTCCAACACATTTCAGCATCTCTATATCATTATAGTTATCTCCAAATGCAATTGCTTTGCTTAGATCTGCCCCTATTTTTTCTGATAATATTTTAAGAGCTTTACCTTTAGAAGTATCTGAGGCCATTACATCAAGAAGCCCTCTGGCTGAACTTACAGCTGTAAGAGTATCATATTTTGAAAAATACTTTTGAACTAATTCAGTTTCTTCATCATTATGACAAATCAATAAAACTTTTAAAACTTTAATATCATTAATATTTTCAATTACTGATTTATCTGCGCATTTTATAGGCAGCTGTAAATCAGCTGACAGGAGTTTATTAAGGTCTTCAAATTTTTGGATTCTTGGATTACCTTTATTAGAATATACCATATCGGAGGTATAAATCATGAAATCAATACTATAACCCATGCAATAGGTTATGATTTCTTTTACAGCAGCCTTTTCCATCACCTTTGAATAGAGTATTTCACCGGTTTCTATATTTCTGATAAGGCCTCCATTACAGGATATAACATGTCCTGTTAATTCCAGCTGCTTTATAAAAGACTTCACCATCAGGTCAACTCTGCCTGTTGCTATGACTACTTCAAGTCCCATCTGCTGCAGCTTTTTTAATGCAGTCTCATTATCCTTTGATATTTTACCTTCTGAATTTAAAAGTGTCCCGTCCATATCGCATACACATAATTTATAATTCATCATTAGTCTATTCCCTCATTTATCTTTTTTATTTTATATAAACTCCGATAGATTACCGAAGTGATTTATATACGGCAGCCAGGTAAATATAGATGCCAATGTTATGCTTAGTATTATGCTTATAAGCTTTCCGGCAGAGAATGCAGATACATATATAGTGCATCCGTACTTTTTTCTAATATTTCCATGGTGGCCGGTATTGGTTCAGCATAGATTTCCTGATAATCTATTTCATCGTACTCTGGTCTTATTATAAACGCTAATTGTTCTTTGTCCAAAAACATTTCTGCATTAATGCCTTCTTTGTTGCCCCTTGCATCAATTCGTATCCATTTATCTAAAGTCTGCATGTAAACAGCATTCAGTGCATGGATACAATAACCTGTATCGGGAGTATTGCCCAGTGTTAATCTTTGATAACAAATCCCTGCCGGAATTCCTTTTGCGCGCAATAAAGAAGCCAACAGATTTGATTTCGCCCAGCATATTCCTACTTTTTCACATAAAACATCTGATGCTTTTGCAGTTACTCTTTTGTCCTGTATATCCCATGAATGTTTAATTTCGTCGCGGACATAGTGATACATGGTCTTCACCGTTTCTATTTCATTATTATTTTCTTTAATGAGATAATTCGCCATGCTTAAAATATTGGGATTTATCCAATCTATATATTTACTGGATTTTAAGTAATCTGCTAATGAATTCGATACAAGTTTCATAAATTTCACCTGTTTTAGTATAAAAATAATCTAAAAATAGTATATCAAAAAAGATAAAAAAGCAAAAGTACTAAACCATTATGGTTCAGATCTTTTGCTTCATTTTTATCTGGCTTTATTACATTTCCTTTAATTCTGGATGCCCTGTATCCTGATTAATAAAATTTATATTCTACATTACTGCCGTCAAAATATATTAAATCATTATTATCAAGATGCCACTCAGCCTTTAATCTATCAGGCAACAGCAGCTCCCCTTTTTTCGTATACTCTTCATATAGTGCAGACCATTTTTTATATTCAATTCTTCCATCATTATAAATCATTGCCCTGTCATTGGTTGTAAATTCAGCAAGCTCTCCATTATCTTTAAATTTATAAATTCCTTCTGCAGTAAGGTTATCATATTCAATTGATACTGCTACTGAATTTTTGTCCAGTTCTTTGATTTCAATTTGCCCATTTAATAACTCCGATGGCATAAAAATAATTTCTGAAAGCCACGTTACCAGTGCTGCCTTATCCATGTGTTTTCCCCGCTGATTAAACAAAGTAATATTTTTAGCAACTACCCCCTTCATCCCGCCTCTGCCCTCAATAAATGAGTCCAGGCCTTGAAATGGTATCCCAAACAAGGATGAATCTATAAAAGCAAACCTGGCCGGAACATCTGCAAAAATATGCTCTTGATAATCTATTTTCAATGTTTTCTTCATCTCTGCATTAACAAAATCAGCATTCTTAAATTCAAAACTTACATGTTTACTTGAAGCCTTATCCATTAACCCTGTAAGCTTATAAAATTTCTGCATGCAGCCGGGTAAATCATTAAATGTATATTTACTTGTTTTTTTATTTGCATCAGTATACTTTTCACTTTGGGCTAAGTAATCTTTGAAGTTTCCTTTTAATCTTGAATAAGGCACATTAAAATAAATGATCATTATTGATATTATTAAACCTATTACACCTAAAACAACCCACATTCTTTTCTTACTCCTCCTCTTCATTTTGACTCTCCATTTCAATAATATTTTCCTCCAATTTCTTAATCCCTCTAAAAAGACCTGTCAGCAATGCTTCATCAAAATTGATAAATAAGCTCTCCATGTACCTTTCTTCTTTTTCGTGTCTTTGTTTAAAATAATCTATACAGTACTTTGTTAATTCCAATCTTTGTATTCTGCTGTCCTCTTTGTCTCTGATTATGGTTAATAACCCTTTTTTCTCCAGTATTAACGCCATCTTTTTAACATTCTGCCTTGAGCTTCCTACTCTTCCAGCTGTCATTGAAATGGTTGGTATTTCATTTTTAAAGCCAGCTATAACTGCTATTAAAAACCATTGTTTTGTAGAAATATTGGGATCAAACTTGTCTCCAAGTAGCTGCAGCTTATTGGATAAAGCAAATATTCCTCCATATATATAAGCCTGCATATTCAAACTCTCCCGGTAATTCATAACTAATCAATCTCCTTAAAAATTTACTTATATAATAAAGGTAACTGGTTACTTTTATATTATATGTAACCAGTTACCTTTTGTCAATATTTTTTCAGATTTTTTAGAATAAAAAGACTCCGGTAATTGCCGGAGCCATTGATTTGCAAAGAGAGGTATTTGAACCCTGATGTACGGTAAGTAAGCTGTCGCTTATTACTATACATATTACTTTACTAATCGCCCTGTCTTCTGCCATATACTCCCTTTAATTTTGCTTTGTGAATATACATAGCTTTATCTGCTTTGGCAAATGCAGAATATATACTTTCACTTTCATCTTTATTATAGAAAGCATACCCGTAAGCAAGTATAATTTTAATGTGTCTATTTTGATTTACTTCAATTAATAAGCTGTCTAATTTAGATAGAGCACTATCTACTGATTCCTTTGGCATCTCTGTGCAGATAACACAAAATTCATCACCGCCAATCCTATATGCAGTGCCTATTCCCATAAAGCTTTCCTCTATAGCTTTTGCGGCATTGAAAATCAAATCATCTCCGGCTTTATGTCCGTGCTTATCATTAGTTCTCTTTAAGTTATTTAAATCAAGCATGACAATTGCTGCATTTTTATCACTTTTATCATATTGCTCCATTTTCTTTTCAAATGCTGCACGATTTTTAATTTTGGCAAGGACATCGTATTTAAATTGTACTTCAAGCAAAAATATATAATACAGCAGAAGTGATATGGAGCTACAGCTCCAAATTAGTATTAAATCTTCAAATAAAATTTGAAGAATGGTTCCCAGAACAGGTATAAAAAGAATAGGAATTAAAACTTTTTTATCTTCCAGTTCGTACTTTGCACCATTTTTAATTGCAGCTATTACAAACAGCACATAATAAAGCATACCAATTATAGTGGGCAGTAAAAATAATTCCCCTCGAGTATATTGATTTTGTGCATCAACGAAAAATATGAAGCCTGTTTTATAGCTTATAATGCAAATAAAAAAATTAATATATAAAGGTAATCTTAAAAGGTAATTACGCAAAATATATTTTCTTCCCCTATTGCTGTTAAAAAATAAAAGAATATAAGGGACTAAGGGGCTCAAAGAAAATCCTAATACGTTAGCTATGCGGTAAGGTATCAACAGCTTATTGTTACTTGAAAGTTCCATTAAAATAGTTGCTATCTCTAAAATCAATAAAATAATTGTAGCCACTGATGCTAATATGTAAATACTATTTTTTTTATTATTAACAGCAGCATTCCGCTTAGCCAAACCTATTGTAAAACAAAGTGCAATGATTGCAAGAACATCCGTACTTATTATTGATATCATGTAAGTCTATCACTCCTTGAATATATGATAATGTTAATTTTTAAAGTATTAATTCTATCATATAGAAAATAAATATCTTTGTAAATATCTTACCATATAATCTGCACTAAACCTCTTTTATAAAGATTAATATCAGGTAAATTTTGTCATTATATAAATTTTCACATTTTTAGGTAAAAATAAGTCCTTAACCTTCTTTAACGGTTAAGGGCTTTATATCTCATTAAAAATTATGGTCATGAAAATGTCTATGAGTCTTACCTTCATGACTGTGATAATATTTATCCACAAGATTGACTTTTTCCAGTAATTCAATATCCTCCAATAGCTTTTCAGTAGGCATATCCGCAGCTATGGTATGAGTTTCATCAAAAAGAATTGATCTGCTTGAAATCTCCTGTACAAGTTCAAGATTATGTGTCGATGTAATTAATGTTTTACCGGCCTTATTTAATTTGACCAAAAACTCTACAAGCCACCTCTGTGTTCTTGGATCAAGTCCATTCATAGGCTCATCTAATACAAAGACTTCCGGATTAAGAGACAATACGCAGGCAATGGCTACCTTACGTTTTTCACCTCCGCTTAAATGATAGGGAGTTCTGTTTCTAAAATCCTGTATATTTAATAAATCGAGACAATCATTCACCCTTTTATCTACGTCAATTTCATCTATTCCCATCTGTCTTGGTCCAAATGCAATCTCATCATAAACATCAGAACAGAATAGCTGAGTATCTGAATTTTGAAATACAAAACCAATCTTCTGGTGAAGAGACTTTGCAAATTTGTTATCTTGAAGTTTTTTATGAGTTATTACTTCATTATTGAACTTGTAAACTCCGCTGTCAGGCGAAATAATACCATTTATCAATTTCAGAAGTGTTGATTTGCCGCTGCCGTTAGGTCCCATCAATGCTACAGCTTCACCTTTTTCTATATGCAGATTAATATTATTTAAAGCGTTTACGCCGGAATATGAATAACAGACATTGTTTATTTCAATCATCTTAAATCCTTTCAAAATACCAAAATATAAATATTATTGCCACATTAATTATTATATATGCAAAGTCTGCAATAGTAAATTTTGACTTGCTGTAAACATGATATTCACCGGTGAATCCTCTGCATTCCATAGCATTATACATATCTTCAGCCATTTCCTTTGACTTAATAAACATGGTCCCTGCAATGCCTGAAAGTGATGCATATTTACTTCTATTTTTCCCAACTGACCTTAACTTTAGTGCATATAACATGTTTAATGTAAAATCACCAAGCATAACAATATATTTAATTGTTATATCAAGGACAAGTATAAAAATGTCCGGCACAAAAAACCTTCTAAATGCACTTGTAATATAGCTCCATCTTGTAGAATGAGAAAGAATGTTAACCGCTGTGATTGTTGTAAAAACTTTAGAAGTTATCATAACGCAGCTGAAGCTATTGCCCCAAAATACAGCTGGCAGCATAAATACAAATGTGAAGAAAGCCATAATAAAGCTTACTCTTAGTATTTTAACTATATTATCTGCTTCCATAGTACTTAAAACCACAAGTAAATATACATTTATAATAATTACAAACAGAAAGCTTCTGGAAATTGAAATCAATATCAAAAGTATAAAAGTAAATGCCACATTGAGAGTTGCATTTACCTTATATTTTGCGATTTTACCTGAGTCTTGTGTCCTTATTCTTGAAATAACCTTCAGTAAAGACAGGATACTTTTATTAATAAAAGTATCCTTGTCAGATTGAGGAATATATTTCTTGTCTTTTAATAACCATTCTGGCATATCTAACAGTTCATCTCTACAATTATCCAATATTACTTCCAACCTTATCTTTCTTCAAACTACTGATAATTTTAAATAAAATTACTAATATTGCTGCCCCTGCTACTGCAGACAGTATGTACCCTGCAATATCGGGTAATCCACTAACGGCATAATCAGGCATAACAGCCTGAAAGCTAAACCCGCTCAACATTCCTTTTGGTACAAATCCAAGTGCCTTACCACCGGATACGACCCCATTTATTTCATCTGCTCCCCATTCGCCCCAAGCTGTACCTGTTGCAAGAAGTCCCAGTGGAGTTAAGCAAATCAAGGCTGCAATCAAACCATATATGGCTTTGGTTTTTTGTTTTGCTCCTTCATAAATTGTACCCGGTGATACCTTTTTGATATAGGCAACAATAGCGACTGTAAATACCGCTTCAACAACACCAGCCACAAGAAGATGTGGTATTGTCATTGCCGGTATAGATACTGACAGAGAATATGGGCAGTATAATGGCTGTCCCATCGCATTCTTAAATAGTAATGGCTGTATACCAAATTCTATTCCTGCACATAAAGCTGCTACATTTATGCCTGCATAAGAACCCAATGCCATCCCAACATATTCACCTTTTTCTGTTTTTACCCTATCTTTAATAAACTTGTAAACAAAATATCCAATAAAAGGTAATATAAATGCCATATTAAAACAATTTGCACCAAATGCCAATATACCACCATCACCAAATAACAGTGCTTGAATCATAAGAGCTACAGTAACACTAATACAGGCTGCATAAGGTCCTAACAGAATTGCAAGCAGGGTTCCTCCCACTGCATGACCTGTTGTCCCTCCGGGAAGAGGTACGTTAAACATCATTAATAAGAATGAAAAAGCTGCACCAACACCAAGTAATGGTATTTTAGCTTTTGGTATTTCATTTTTCACCTTTTTTACTGCTTTCGCCCATACGGGAACCATTGCAGCCCCCATAACCGCACAGGTTGATGGACTCAAATAATTATCTGGAATATGCATTTTCAGACCAACCTTTCACAAATAAATTTTATATTGTACTTAATTATAAAGTGTTTTTTTTATGGCACAAGCCTATGCGGGGGATATAATATATACAATATATTCATAATATTAGAAAAGTACATTTTACAGTTGTTCCGGCAAATTACCACATTCAAATAATTATATGTTCTATCATATCATATGCCCCGGATGGGGATATACTGATGAATATTTATACTGCCCGTTATTATATCTAAATCATCTTCAAGACTATTTAATAAAGCTGTCAATTGCTTTATTCAGGTTTTCAATTGCTTTTTTATCACCTGATTCTACAGCGTCCACAATGCAATGCGCCATGTGATCCTTTAAGATTACCTTACCTGTATTATTAAGAGCAGATATGACCGCTGACAATTGAATCAATACCTCACTGCAATCCTTGCCATCTTCTACCATTCGTTTTACCGATTCCAGATGCCCGCTGGCACGGGATAAACGGTTTATTACAGCTTTTGTGTTTTGATGGATATGTTTATGTTCTTCATTGTGGCTATGTGTATATTCTTTTCCATCAGATGATAAATGAGTATGAACTTGCCCTGATTCCATATTGGACTTATCCATTATAGTCATATCCTCCTTACATACTTTTTATCTAACTTATAAGACATCCACTTCTATAAGTTAGCGCGCCTTTAATTCTGCTTCAGGAGGGGCAGAATCCCTATCTGAAGTTTCCATGTTTATCTTTAGCTAAACGAATTCACTTCTAGTATACATCATTCCTTCTTATTTTTCAGCAATAAAATGACTCCAGCAGTTTTTGCCGGAGCCATAGGTATTAATATATACCCTTTTGTATAAAATACGAGTTATAGTGAATCTGCAAATATCTGTCTTACATTTTCTCTAGTAGCTTCGATTGGAGCTACTGAAAGAAGTACTCCTAAGCTTGGAGTAGTGAATGCTAAGTCAACAAGTCTGTCTAAGTCTTTCTCGCTGAATCCCAGGTCTGTAAGTTTAACTGTAATTCCAACAGTCTTTAACCAGGCTTCAATACGATCTCCGGCAACTTCAGCTTCTTGAGGTTCTCCTTTAAGTCCGGGAACAACTGATGAGAATATATCTGCTACTACTTCAGGAACAGCCGGATAAATCTGTTTTATTACTGCCGGCAGCAAAATTCCAAGTCCTTGACCATGAACTACTTCCGGCTTAATAGCACTTAGTGGATGCTCAAGTGCATGAGTGAAATGAAGTAAACCATTATCAAAGCATATTCCAGCAATAAGTGCTGCATAAGCCAGATAATATCTTGCTGTTAAATCCTGAGGGTGAGCCATTGCCTGTGGAAGATATCTTCCAACAAGTCTGATTGTTTCTTTAGCTAACATAACAGTATAAGGGGATGCTATTTTGCTTGTAGCAGCCTCTAAAACATGGTTAACAGCATCTACTGATACAAAGCAGGTTTGATTAACAGGAAGCATAGCCATAAGAGCCGGGTCATCTATTGCATATTTAGGATAAATACAATCAGCAACTATACATGGTTTGTACTGTTTCTTTGTTATAGTTACAACAGCAAATCTATCTGATTCTGAACCAGTACCATGAGTTAAATTGATAGCTATGATTGGCACTGCATTTTCAGCAGGAAATTTGCCTTCCATAAGTTCTTCTGCAGGTTTTCCAGGATACTTTAATAATACTGCAACAGCCTTACCGGCATCTATTGAACTTCCGCCGCCTATTGGTATAACAGCCTGTGCACCAAAGTCTTTTGCTATCTTAACAGCTTCATCAACTTCAGCATCAGTTGGGTTTGGAGTTACTTTATTATAAAGTACATATTCTATACCATTTGCTTTTAAAGCAGCTTCAACATAATCCCAAGCACCAGTTCTCTTGTAAGCGCCTTTACCGGTCATTACAATTAACTTGTTAACCCCTGTTTTTTTGAGCTCAGCAGCTATATCGGATATTTTCTTTATAGCTCCTACTCCCAGATAAGTGATAGTTTTTGCTCTGATTTCCCTAACTTCATTGATGTCCATTTTGCTTTCCCACATACTTTTTACCTCCATTTATAATATATTATTGATAGATTACCTAACTTTTAATGTTAGGTTTTATATTTTCCTCCAATATGAAAAAATTAAAGCAAAAAATATTATCCATAGGGGAGGTTAATATCATTGGTTATATTTTATTTTGCTTTATACGTTGTATGAAGCAGATGACGTGAAGTGGTACTTAATGGTTCCTGCCATTTGGAACTCCACCACCTATGTCATATATAATTTCTCCGAATGTAATTTCAAAAGGAACCTCATATAAACCGGGGTTTGCTATATTACCTGACAAACAGATTAATTTTGTTCCGCTGCTGAATTCTGTACCATAGCTTGTATATTATATTTTGGGAAATTCTTTATCTCATAAGCTTGTTCAAGTTTTACTCCTGTCGAATATCCTGGCCCGCCTCTACCCATAAGCTTGGACTTTTTAACTTCATCAATAAGCTGGAGGCTGTCCATTGTTATTGCTTTTTTCAAGCCTTCAAATCCGCTAGCTTTTGTATAATCTTATACTAAATCCGGTACTATTTTACCAATATTACAGGAAATTAAATTTACTGTTTTTAACATAATTCTTTTCCCCTGTATTTTAATCAAATTCCCAATTTTTTCACGACTTAGATTTCCAAACACCTCTTCGTCTATTTTTGCTGAAGGACTGATATTACAAGCTTCTATACAGTTAGTAAGGATCAGTGTAAAAATTCCGTCTTTTGTAGTTTTACCGATTTTAATTCCCAGCCGCTGCTCAAAAATTTTAACTATTTCTTTTGACTTATTTACATGGTATGTTGTACTTTTGCATACCTGAATAATATGCTTCCCCATTGGCTTTGAATTTAACATTGCGTAGAAGGTCATAACATCATAAATTTTACTGATATGAAGACCAAACTGATTTGCAATTAATGTTGCACTTTCTTCACTGATATAGTGCTGTTTAGAGTTTTACTGCACTTCTAATAGAATAGTAATCAATTTCTCTTTTGATTTATTGTGTTTTTCAATTATTCTGGAAACGTCTTCAAGCTCATTTATATTCTGTATGATAAAGCTCCTTTCTTTCTTATAATATTAGAATAGGCATAATATTATGTATCAATTTTTATCTACTTAAGGTTGAACCTAAGAAAATAATTATCCATCTCTCACCTAAGAGGATGGGAGAATTATGCATTGATTGGTAAATTTTTTATTATTTCTGAATATTCAAATAGTCTTAATATTCTTTCTATTTATTATAGCAAATAAAACTAGTAAATTCAAGAATAAATTATAAATTTTGTGTTAAATAGTATATTTTGTAAATTGATTGGTTTCCGATATGCTGCTCAACCATTGTTTTTGGTAGTCTCTATCATTGATAAATACTTGCTTTTAATCATGTTCATTTTTGGTGTTGTTATCTCATAAAGCCATTTGATTTTAATCCATAATCTTGTTAAAAAATAAAGAGATAAGCAACACCTTCGGCACGTTGAGTATCTCTTTGTTTTATATATAAATCTATCACAGAAGAAATATTAATTACAATTTTTGTTCA
>Ga0172378_10004804_pt1 | contig 12633 bp, 5 predicted proteins | sample GrowelOW332metaG_FD_119755 | JGI IMG/M metagenome (GOLD analysis project Ga0172378, IMG submission 119755) | Groundwater microbial communities from an aquifer near a municipal landfill in Southern Ontario, Canada - Pumphouse #3_1 metaG | ecosystem: Environmental > Aquatic > Deep subsurface >...
AACTTTTCTCCTTTTCCTTTGTATTTTTTCATCTTTCGCAGCAAACACAAATTCACAGAATGCGAAGGTATATATCAGAGGAAACAATTTGACGATCAATGATTTTATTGATCAGGTGGAAAAACAGACAGATTATTTATTTGTCTACAGTAAGAATGAACTGAATCCAAATGCTACAGTTTCTGTCAAAGCAGGGAACAAATCGGTAGCAGCCTATTTGGCGGACGCTTTTAGTAATTCAAATATCAAATATTCTTTTGGTAATGATTACATTGTATTAACAACAAGAAAAGAAGCTCCGGCTATTGTTCAACAAGGCAAAAACGTAACCTGTATTGTTAGAGATGCAGCAGGTCCTGTCGTTGGCGCAAATGTAATGATTAAAGGAACGACCAATGGAACTATTACCAATAGCGAAGGTAGGGCTGTTCTTCAGAATGTTCCCCGCAATGCGATCTTGGTCGTTTCTTTTATCGGATATGTTACCGATGAGATTGAGGTGGGCAATCAAACAAACATTACAGTTGATTTAAAAGAAAATGCTCAAGCATTAGAGGAAGTGGTAGTCGTAGGTTATGGTACGATGAATAAACGTGACTTAACAGGTTCTATCGCCAAAGTCACCTCAAAAGATTTCAATCTACAGCCAATGATAAATTCCACAGATGCTCTGATGGGGCGTATGTCTGGTGTAATGGTTTCCAATACTTCCGGAAATGTAGATGCCTCAGTTAAAATACGTATTCGTGGAGCCAATTCCATCAATGGCGGCAATGACCCTCTGTATGTCGTAGATGGTGTTGTTGGAGCAGGAATGCCTCCATCGGATAATATCGCTTCTTTAGAAGTATTAAAAGATGCATCTGCAACGGCTATTTATGGGTCCCGTGGTGCAAACGGTGTGATTTTGATTACAACAAAAACGGGTCAAGCGGGTAAAACCGTTATCCAAGTAAATGGATTCTTATCCAATCTGCATGCGGTCAACTTATATGACAAGTTGGATGCTTACAATTATGGATTGGAAATAAATACATTATATAATAACGTGTATTCTGACAGTGATTTAGCCAACTTCAAGAGTAATGGTGGTACAGATTGGCAAAAAGAGACACTCAAAGATGCATGGCGTCAGAAATATAATGTATCTGTAAGTGGCGGTATTCCAAGTATGAAATATCATATTTTTGGCGAGTATTCAAAAAATGCCTCTTTGATAAAACGTCAGAATGATGAAGGTTTCTTATTCAGGTCTAATTTATCTGTTGATCTATACAAGAATTTAAATCTACAGGTATATTTGAATGGCAACTATAATAACACCAAAAACACAGGTAGTTCAACTTATGAAGGCGGTGCTGATGCTATATTATTCAATGCCATAACATGGGGACCGACAGAAAGCATATATGAAAATAATGGAAGTTATAATGTATCCGATCAATATGGCGCCATGGGTGATAATCCGGTGATGACCATGCTTGAAAAAGATAGTTGGAATAAAAATTTCGGCATATCCGGCAATATGGCTTTGACCTGGCAAGTTTTACCTTCCTTATCTCTGCAATATCGTGTAAATGTCAATTTAAGTAATTATAATAATTATCAATGGAATAGCTCCACCTATACTCAAGGTAATGCTTCGGCAGGTGGCTCCAGATCTTTAAACAAATACATTTTCCAGAATGTAATCGCAACTTGGAAACAGTCTTTCGATAAACATAACTTAGATATAACGGCTGTTGGAGAAAGCACGAAATCAACAAGTGATGGATTAAATGCAAGTGGCGATATATTTTCAAATGAAATCTTAGGATACTGGGGAATGTCGTCGGCAAGTTCGAAAGGTTCCGGTACTTCATGGTCAGACTGGTCTTTACTTTCCGGTGTAGGAAGAGTTAATTACAATTATGATAATAAGTATTATTTAACCGGGGCAATCAGAGCCGATGGTTCATCCAAATTTGCGGATGGTCATAAATGGGGATATTTCCCATCAGGATCAATTGCATGGCGTGCTTCTGAAGAAAACTTTATCAAAGATTTGGATATCTTTTCCAATCTCAAATTAAGATTGAGTTACGGTATCACCGGAAATCAAGGTGTCGGTTCCTATTCAACTATTGCATCTTTAGAGGGCTATAATCCTAAATTATATGGCATGAACGACAGAACACAGGGTTATTCTTCAAAAGCCATCAATAAAGATCTGGAGTGGGAAAAGACGAAACAATTCGATGCCGGTCTTGATTTTGGATTTTTAAATGACCGATTCAATGTATCGTTCGATTACTATCGTAAAAACACCCATGATTTACTACTTACTGTAACGACACCATATTATCTTGGAGGTGATCAGATTTATCAAAATAAAGGAAAAGTTAGAAACACAGGTTTCGAAATGTCTATAAATGCAATACCCGTACGAACGAAAGATATCTATTGGGACGTTCAGTTGAACTTATCAAAAAATAAAAATAAGATCATTGATTTAGGAGGTGAAATCATATATGGATTAGCATCTTCAGGTAATAATGACGCAATCTTATCAAATGAATCTTATATTTTAAAAGAAGGACTTCCTTTAGGTGAACTGTATGGATACAAATGTTTAGGCATCTGGCAAACCAATGAAGCTGATCAAGCTGCTGTATATGGCAATAAGCCGGGAGATTATAAATATGAGGATTTAAATGGCGATAACAAAATAAATGCCAGCGATAGAACCAATATTGGAAATGGTAATCCGGATTTATTTTGGGGATTGAATTCAACCTTCCGCTATAAAAAGTGGGATCTGAATGTATTGTTCCAAGGAGTACATGGAGCTGATAAACTGAATGTCATGTATGCTTTAGGTTCCTCTCTCCACGCTAAATCTCGTACTATAACACTATCAGATGCTTGGAATGATCGTTGGACAACATCGAATCCAAGTAATACATTTCCGAATATCGAAAGTGTTACATCGACAAATTATATAAACTCCACACAATGGGTTCAAGATGCAAGTTTCGTACGTTTAAAGAATCTAAGTGTAGGATATACTTTCGATAAAGCGATGACAAAAATACTTGATTGTCGTTTGTATGTAAGTGCTCAGAATTTATTTACAATCACAAACTACAAGGGATATGATCCTGAAGCATCATCAACTTTAACTGGCGATGTAGCAACCGGGATAGATTCAGGTATTACTCCTTCGGCAAGAATAATTACATTCGGTGCTCAATTAACATTTTAATTAAATCAAATATTTATGAGATATGAAAATATATAATTTTATACTAATTACAATATTAGGTTTTCTGTCTTTGTCTTGTTCTGACTTTCTGGACGAACATCCTAAATCATCCATGAGTGTAGCAAGTTTTCCTAAGACAGACAAAGATATGGTATCATCGGTAGTTCCCTTATATTGGGTAACAATGAATTACACTACGGGGGATGATCCTCTATTTTTCTTCCTCGGAGGTGATGACGCAACATCTAACGTACCGGCAAATACCTATTTCCGTGATGGTGATATCTTTAATATTTCTGATGGATTGAGTCAATTAGAACAAGATTGGCAAATTCCATATAAAGGAATAACCGTATCAAATTTCGTTATTTCTCATTATAAAGAATGTACAGGAGATGAAAGTCTTATTAAGAACTGTGCAGGTCAAGCCTATTTCATGAGAGCATGGTGGTATTTTTGGTTGATTAAATATTATGGACCATGTCCGATGCCATTAGAAGATGGCGAATCAAACACAGAAATGGAAAAATCCAGTGTTGAAGAAGTGTATGCTCAAATAATTTCAGATCTTCAAACGGCTGAAAGCTTCCTTCCTGATATACAAACTTATGGTGATTGGGGATATAATGGAATGAGTTTGGTTCCTTCAAGTGGCTCTGCTAAAAGCTTATTGGCTTCAGTTTATTTACAGATGACAGGATGGCCATTAAAAGATGTCAGCAAATATGCACTTGCCGCAGCCAAAGCAAAAGAAGTCATCGATAATGAATCAAAATACGGTTTTGGATTAGTAGACATCCATAAACTATGGGATGGTATAGATATGTGGGATAAAGAGACCGTATTTGGACATGCCTATAATTGGACAAATGGCGATTACACTATGCGTACTCCCAAAGCGGGAGCGCCTCTTGAAGAAGGTGGTTGGGCTTGCTATATGGCAGAGATTAATTTCTTTAAAAACTTCCCTGAAGGTCCACGTAAGGATGTAACATTCCAAACTGATATTTGGGTACCTGCAAAAGAAGGTGATGAAGGTGCTTTTTATAATGAAAGAGCAGACGCATGGTTTATAGATGTGCCTTGGGACGATACAAGAACCTATAAACAACATCCATATTATTGCAAACAACGTTTTGGATCAGAAACCCGCATTGGAAGCTTGAGTTGGGATGATCGCTATCTAACCGGATCGATGTGGCGTTCGGGACGTTCACAACGTTTCATGCGTTATGCTGAAGTCCTTTTAGTATATGCTGAAGCTGAAGCGATGTCTCAAAATGGTCCTACAAGCTCTGCTTATGCAGCTATCAATAGAGTTCGTGAACGTGCAGGATTAGAGGATCTTCCTTCTGGAATGAGTGCTTCTGAATTCCAGGAAGCTTGTTTTAATGAAAGAAGTTGGGAATTTGCAGGTATGGAATATTGTACTCATTGGGCTGACTTACTTCGTTTCGAGAAGGTGGAAGAAGCTAATTCAAACAGAGATTCAAGAGAATATGTATTGAATCATACGCCAACGAAAGCCGATTATTATCTTCCTATTCCAGCAACCGATAAAAACAAGAATCCAAATTTGACTGATAATATAGGTCAATAGTATATATATAAACCATGCTATTATTAATACGGATAATAGCATGGTTATAATTAACATAGATATTTATGAACATGATGAATTATATTTATAAAATCACCTTCCTATCTTGTTTACTCAGCTTCAATCCTATTTATTCTCTATCTATTTCTGCTCAAAAAAATCATAAGAACTTTTTTATTGGATTAGATATTGCTAATGACGAATTCACATCTCAAAGATTTTTCGGTTCATCAGCAATGGATTCATTACAATTAGATTTTGTAATTTATCATTACAAGCCTAAAGGAACTTTAGATGAAGAGATTGAGAAGTTAAATAAATTAGAGAATGATTTCAACAAAAAAAATACAAAAATAATTCTTAATCTCGAAGTAGGGAATTGGAATTTAGATTTGAAAAGTAAAGATGGATTTGAATATGTTGCTCAACCCAACGGTCTCCACGTATTCAAATTTTCTCCTAAAGTTTTATCCAACATAAATAAATCCAATGGCATATGGGGAATACAATATGATGAAATAGAACATTGTCAGATAAATAGAAATTTATCTATAACCATCGACCACCGTGACAAAGAATTGCCCGGTTTTGCTGAAACAACGGGTATGACATTTAAAGAAGCAGATAATGCCATTTATAAGGAAGCAAAATCTTTAGTGGATACTTATAAATCCTATGGATTTAAATATGTAATAGGAGAACATGTATGGCCGGTGCTCTTTAATAATTTTGCTAGAGCTGGAATTACTCCAGTATATAAACAAATGAAAGAAAACTGGTCTAATGTGATGGGGGCATGTGCAGTTGGTGCCAGTTTACAATATAATCAAGAGCTGTGGTCTTGTTTGGATTTTTGGTACTACAACACTTATCCAGGTCATACAAGTCAGGAATTATGGGCTAATCTTTTATTTGCCTATTGGTTTGGTGTAGATAAAGCTTATATAGAATCTATCGCCAGTTTCAGTGATGATGGTACAATGAATTTCAATGATAATGGTAAAACATTTATGCGATTTATAAATGAATATGTACCAAATCATCCAAGGTCATATACCTTTAGAGATTATAAACCGGAAATTGCCATTGTACGTTTTGATGATACAGAATGGGGACAAGGATCTAATTGTTATTTGTATGCTGTCCTTGATGGTCAGAATATTACATATAACTGGACGGATCGACTTTTTGGCGCATATAATTTAAAAACAAGTCCAGCGTCGGAAGAATGGCTTAAAGCTTGGAATACAATCACTCATAATGAAGTAGATAAAAGGAGTTTATCTTGGGGTGCATCTAATATATATGGAGATCGACCTTATAAATGCTTTGCTCCAATGAATTCTGTAGCAGTTTTCGACAATACAGTATCTAAAAAACATCTGGATAGTACAAAATTAATATTCTTATGTGGTCTATTTATTTCGGATAGTACATTAAACGATATAAAATCTCTATTGCAAGAAAAGAATTTATCAGTAGTGTCATCAAATCGTTTTGCTCCAAAAGAATTGGTAGATAAATATTCGGGTGGCACTAAATCATTTAAATATGGAAAAGGTCATTGGATCATTACAGATGATATGGCTTCTAAAAAAGTTAAAGATGCAGTTAAACCATTCTTGGGTAACGATAATGAAATAGTTCTCAAATTCAAAGGGAATAAAACAGTATCTTTTGAAATCTCTAAAGATGGCAAAAGTTTTAAACAAGTAAAATTACCTGTTTCCAAATAATTCTAATTTGAATTTTATATGAAGAAATATATAGTCCTGATTGCCTGCACAACCCTCATCGGTCTGTTAAGCGCATGTGCAACAAAAAAAGAAAATCAATCAACAAATTTAAAAGATCATACTTCGGTTCAGGAAAGTGATCCTTATAGTCCGTTGTATGATGTGCGTTCCGATATCATGATGGTACACAGAGTTCATGACTTAGAAGAACGCAGCAAACAATGGAGCGAACATGGTTATAATGTACAATTTTTCACATGTCTTTCCAGACAATCCGATTATAATACAGGAAAATGGGATGGAAAAAAGCATTTGGATGAATATCAAATGACGCTCTATGGAGATACAGTGACAGCAATGGTTCCAACATTACATTTTCTGAATCTTGCAAAAGAAAAGATTATCAAAAGAGTGATAGATGCTGGAATCAATACCATTTATATGGAAGAGCCTGAATTTTTTGCAAGATGTGGCTATAGCGAAGCTTTCAAACGGGAATGGAAAGAATATTATGGTTTCGATTGGCGTCCACAACATGAATCGGAAGAAAATACTTTTCTCTCAAATAAGCTCAAACAACATTTATATTTACGTGCTTATAACGAATTATTTTCATATGCAAAAGAATACGGTAAGAGTCTGAACAGAAAGATTCACTGTTATGCTGCTATACATTCCTTGATCAATTATTCACAGTGGCATATTATCAGTCCTGAAATAGAACTTGCTTCATTGCCATGTGTTGACGGCTATATCGCCCAAGTATGGACGGGAACGGCCAGAGAACCGAATAATTATCGTGGAGTGAGAAAAGAAAGAACTTTCGAAACAGCTTTTATGGAATATGGTTGTATGGAATCGATGGCAGCTTCAGCTAAGAAACGGGTATACTTTCTTACTGACCCGGTTGAAGATAATGAAAAAAGCTGGACTGATTATAAACATAATTATGAGACCACTTATGTTGCCGAACTATTGTATCCTCGTAACAATTATTACGAAATGATGCCTTGGCCAGAGCGCATTTACAACCGACCTTATGGTAAAAATAAAGACAATGGAGAATTGATTATTATTCCTCGTTCATACTCAACGCAATTGCAAGTAATGACAAATGCCTTAAATACAATGCCACTCTCTAATAATAAAGTTAGCGGTTCTAAAGGACTAAGTATATTGGTATCAAGTTCAATGATGTTTCAACCAATAGTAAAGCCTATACAGGGAAACAATAAGCATCTCAATGCTGGAATTTTCATCTCTTATGATCGTATACCTACACCTATGAATTCTTTAAATGATCCACAATCCTCTAACTTTTTTGGATTAACAATGCCCTTTATCAAACGTGGAGTTCCTCTTCATTTCATGCATTTAGAGAATGTAGCCGATAAAGATAGCTGGAAAGATGTGAAAGTCTTATTAATGACATATTCAAACATGAAACCATTAGAAGAAAGCGTACATAGTTATATAGCAAAATGGGTTAAAAATGGTGGTATCCTCGTTTATGCAAGTCGAGATGATGACCCGTTTCAAAATATCAACGAATGGTGGAATAAAGGGAACAATCACTATTCAACCCCTTCAAAGCATCTTTTCAAATTGATGAATATTTCAGAAAATACCCAAGAAGGAGAATATCATTATGGCAAAGGAATCGTTCGGATAATACGACAAAATCCAAAAGAGATGTCAATAGCGAAAGATGGAGATAAGGAATTAGTCGAGATCGTTAAAGATTTATATGACAAGACTGGAGAAAAAATGGAATTCAAAAATTATTTTTCTCTTGAACGTGGTTCTTACGATATTGTATCGGTGATGGATGAAAATGAAGACAAGACTCCTTATTGCTATAAGGGTGAATTTATCGATCTATTTGACAACAAACTTCCTATCATAAAAGAAAAGACAGTTAATCCGGGTGAACAGGCTTTCTTATTTAATCTAAACCGCATAAAAGATAGCAATAAACCTCAAATACTGGCATCTGCAGGTAGAGCATACAACGAAAAAATAAGTGGACGCAGTTATTCTTTCATGATAAAAGCACCTCTCAAAACGACCAATGCAATGCGTATCTTACTACCTAATGATTTTAAGAAAATAAAAGTAGAGAACAATAAAAAAGAACCCGTCAATTGTTTATCTTTATGGGATAAAAATAGTAAAACTGCGTACTTGGAATTCGAGAATGATCCCGAAGGTGTAGACGTCATGATAGAATATTAAATTAATACCTCTTTTTATGAATATAAAGAAAATATGGATGGCCTGCGAATTGGCTCTAACAATTTGTTTATTTTCATGTAGCAATGGAAATAAGAGCAACCTGAGTTATGTTGATCCTTTTGTAGGGACAGCTTATACAGGACATACTTTTCCAGGAGCTACTGTTCCTTTTGGTATGATGCAACCTGGACCTCAGACAGGAAACTGCGACTGGAACTATTGTTCCGGTTACGTCAAAGGAGATTCGTTAATACAGGGATTTTCACAAAACAGATTGAATGGCACTGGATGTCCGGATTTAGGAGATGTGTTAATGATGCCTTTTGCAGGTTCTACAAAACGTGATAATTATTATAGCACATACAATAAACAGAGCGAAATAGCTACTCCGGGATATTATGCCGTTGAATTATTAGGTAATAAGGTAAAAGTAGAAATCACCACTACACCTCATGTAGCTTTTCACAAATATATTTTCAGTGGCGATTCAGCACACATATCAATCAATTTCCAAAGCGGAATGGTGGGCTCTATCGAGGCTTTAAAAGCGCGTGTCATTCTTTCCGATGTAAAAATAGAGAATGACAGCACGATATCATTCAGCCAGCAATTACATGATTGGGTCGACAGAAAATTGTTCGGCGTTATTAAATTTGACGCCGCAATGAATAAATATGAATTGCTTTCTCCACAAGATAAAGAGATCGCTTCATCCTATGTCATTTCTTTTCCATCAGATAAGAAAACAATACAAGCTAAAGTCGCTTTTTCAACCGTAAGCGTGAAACAAGCGTATAAAAATATGAATGTAGACCTTCCGGGATGGAACTTCAACAAGACATTACTCACTGCGCAAAATGAATGGAATAAATATCTGTCTCGCATAGATATTGAAGGATCTGATGAACAGAAAAAGAATTTTTATACCGCTCTCTATCATTTATTAATACAACCTAATAACATTGCCGATGTAGATGGAATGTATAGAGGAGTAAATGATTCGGTGATGGTTTCTCCTTTTGGAACATATTATTCTACATTCTCTTTATGGGACACCTATAGATGTGCTCATCCGATGTATATTATTCTAACACCCGAAAAAGTACCCGATATGATAAATTCCATGCTTCTTCATGCTAAAGCTCAAGGATTCCTTCCGATATGGTGTCTGTGGGGGAAAGAAAATTACTGTATGATAGCGAATCATGCCGTCCCTGTCGTTGTTGAAGCGGTCATGAAAGGAATACCCGGAATTGATCCCGAGAAGGCTTATGAATCAGTCAAGATGTCTCTCACTACCAATCATTTTAAATCTGACTGGGATATATATGACAAATACGGATATTATCCCTACGATTTAGTTCCGGAAGAATCTGTTTCACGTACTTTAGAGTCATGTTATGATGATTATTGTGCAGCACAATTAGCTAAAAAATTGGGTAAAAATGATGATTACAAATTCTTTATTCATCGGTCTTCATTCTATAAAAATCTATTTAATGACTCTACCATGCTGATGCGGGGTAAAGATTCAAAAAACAATTGGCGCACGCCTTTCGACATCTATTCCCTTTCGCATGCAGGAACGGCCGGCGGCGATTACACCGAAGGCAATGCTATTCAATATACATGGCATGTACAACATGATATTCCATCTTTGATCCATCTGATGAAAGGAAAAGAAAATTTCAAACAGAAGTTGGATTTCTTATTTTCAGACACCACAAGAGCCAATGCGACTGGATTTGTGGGCGACGTTACGGGATTAATTGGACAATATGCACACGGCAACGAACCGAGTCATCATGTTGCATATCTTTATACGTATGCTGGATATAAATGGCGCACAGAAGAGATCATACGACAAATATTCGATGAATTCTATCATCCACTGCCAGCAGGTCTATGCGGCAATGATGATTGTGGGCAAATGAGCGCATGGTACATTTTCAGTGCTCTTGGATTTTATCCCGTCGATCCTGTTAGTGCAAAATACATAATCGGAGCGCCACAATTACCTAAAGCAGTTATACATCTTCAAAACGGCAAAGATCTCACTATCATAGCCAACCATTTGTCTAAAGCAAATAAATATGTCAAAAATGTAACACTGAACGGCACTGATTATAAAGATATGTTTATCTTGCATCAACAAATAATGGATGGCGGCACACTCGTTTTTGAAATGACAAATCACCCGATAAAATAACAATATAAATAATTACAAGACATGAAGAATAATGGTTTTAACAGCTTATTAAAAAAGCAAATCGACAGAAGATCCTTTTTAAAAGGTTCAGCCTTATTAGGAATGACAGGTATGGTTAGTTCTATTCATGGAGCTGACATGGCAGATCGAACAAATGAATTTGCATTACCAAATAAAGAGAAGAAGAATGGGAAAAAATATCCCGATTTCAAATTTAACAAAGAGGGTAAATTCAAGATATTGCAGTTAACCGATACCCACTATATAGCCGGGAATCCCAACTCTGTTCGTGCATTAGAAAACGTAAAACAGATGTTGGATATTGAAAAGCCAGACTTGGTGATTCATACCGGTGATGTAGTGTTTGGCCAACCGGCAGAACAATCCGCTCGAGAAATTCTACAACCTATCGTAGACAGAAAAATACCGTTTGCTGTGGCTTTTGGTAATCATGATGAGGAATTTGATAAGACACGCCCTGAAATGTTGGATATCGTGATGAGTCTGCCAGGAAACGTCAACACCAAGGAAGAAGGCATATTCGGTGTAACCAATTGCGCACTTACCATATCTTCGCCTCAATCCAACAAGATTGAGCGAGTGATTTATCTTTTCGATTCAAACAGAGGAGCTACGATTGAAGATATACCAAAAACTTATGGACATATACATTTTGATCAGATAGCTTGGTACCGGAACCAGAGCGAAACATTTACAAAAAATAATGGAGGCATTCCTATCCCCTCTTTTGCGTTCTTCCATATTCCGCTTCCTGAACATAAAGAAGCGACCAGAGACGATGTAAATAGTGCCATGAGAGGCAATAGAGGCGAAAATGTGGCATCTCCCACAATTAACTCAGGATTGTTTGTTTCCATGAAAGAAATGAAAGATGTTGATGCTGTATTTGTCGGTCATGATCATAACAGCGACTTTGCTATTTACTGGAACAAGATGTTCTTCATCTATGGAAGATTCAGCGGATGCGACAATGTATACAACGACCTCAAACCAAATGGAGCGAGAGTGATTGAACTTACTGAAGGCGATAAAGGATTCCATTCATGGGTCAGGCTTTTCGGTGGAGCAAAAGAACAAGATTTTATATATCCTAAAGATTTTGTAAGAGCAAAATAAACCGATCTCAAATCGGTCATTAGAGAATCTTTCTAATGACCGATTTAGGTTAAAAATTCATTCGAAAGAACGAATACTTTCTTTCAAATCAAATGGATTTTTCTTTCGAATGTATTGGGAAATAGATTCGAATAAAACAGGACTTTTGCTGAGAAAATCTTTTCACCCTACAAATTGAGATTTCATATGCGCTATTAGCATGCCGACAGAATCTTGACTTTTCAACCCCAATTAATTATTGAAGTAATTACTAATGACTGATTTGGGATAAACTCTTCCACTCCGCCACAGCGCGTGTTTTGGTAATTGGAAGAGAAATACTATCGTTGGCGAAAAAGAAAAGAAATCCATCGAACTCTTTGTTTATTAAAAAAAAGCATCTAACTTTGCAGCCCAAAATGGATTGAATAGAAAGTAATAAAATAATATAGTAAGATGAAAAGAACATTTCAACCTTCTAACAAGAAGAGAA
>Ga0172378_10004806_pt1 | contig 12631 bp, 10 predicted proteins | sample GrowelOW332metaG_FD_119755 | JGI IMG/M metagenome (GOLD analysis project Ga0172378, IMG submission 119755) | Groundwater microbial communities from an aquifer near a municipal landfill in Southern Ontario, Canada - Pumphouse #3_1 metaG | ecosystem: Environmental > Aquatic > Deep subsurface >...
AGATTGGCAGCTAAAAAAGCCAGAGAAGCAACAAGAAGAAAATCACCACTTGATACATTAGGGTTTGCTTCTAAACTTGCTGATTGTCGAAGTAAAGATCCGGCTATTTCTGAAATTTATATCGTCGAAGGGGATTCTGCTGGTGGATCTGCAAAACAAGGTAGAGAATCAGAATATCAAGCAATTCTGCCACTTCGTGGTAAAGTTTTAAATGTTGAAAAAGCGAGATTAGATAAAATATTAAACAATAAAGAAATTTTATCAATGATTCAAGCATTTGGTACAGGTATTGGTGAAGAATTTGATGTATCAAAAGCAAGATATCACAAAGTTGTCATAATGACCGATGCGGATATTGATGGGGCACATATTAGAACATTGTTATTAACATTTTTCTTTAGATATATGAAGCCTTTAATTGATTTAGGATATGTATTTATTGCACAACCACCATTATATAAAGTTCAACAAGGTAAACGTATTGAATATTTATATGATGAAGATGATTTAGATAAAACATTGGCTGATATGGGTGGTAGACCAAACATTCAACGTTATAAAGGTCTTGGAGAAATGAATCCTGAACAATTATGGGAAACAACAATGAATCCAGAAGTAAGAACTTTATTGCAAGTATCGTTAAAAGATGCGATTGATGCAGATTTAGTATTTAGTATGTTAATGGGTGAAGATGTTGAACCAAGAAAACAATTTATTCAAGAAAACGCAATTTATGCGGATAACATTGATGCATAGGAGAAATGAACATGGATAATCAAACAACAAAAACAACCGAAGGTGAAATTAAAGAAATTAATATATCATCTGAGATGAAAACCTCATTTCTTAATTATGCAATGAGCGTTATTGTTTCAAGAGCGTTACCAGACATCAGAGATGGCCTTAAACCGGTCCAAAGACGTATTTTATATGGCATGACGATGTTAGGCATGACTGCGGATAAACCACATAAGAAATCAGCAAGAATTGTAGGGGAAGTTATGGGGAAATTTCACCCTCATGGCGATTCATCAATTTATGATGCTATGGTTCGTATGGCACAACCTTTTAGTTATAGAATGCCATTAATTGATGGTCATGGTAATTTTGGTTCTATCGATGGTGATGGCGCAGCTGCTATGCGTTATACTGAAGCTAGAATGAGTAAAATTGCTGGTGAACTTGTTTCTGATATTGAAAAGAATACTGTAGATTTTATTGATAACTATGATGGTTCAGAAAGAGAACCAAGTGTATTACCTGCAAGATTTCCAAGTTTACTCGTTAACGGATCAACTGGGATTGCTGTTGGTATGGCAACTAATATTCCACCACATAATTTAGGTGAAGTAATCGATGGTTTGTTAGCTTATATGGATAACGAAGAAATCTCTGTCACTGAACTTATGGATTATATTAAGGGCCCTGATTTTCCAACAGGTGGTCAAATTTTAGGTTTAACAGGATTACGCAATGCCTATGAAACAGGTCGTGGTATTATTGCGATGCGGGCAACAAGTGAAATTGTTACACATAAAAATAAGAGTAGTATTATTATTACAGCCATTCCTTATCAAGTAAATAAATCAACATTGATTGAAAAAATTGCAGATGTTGCTAAAAATAAAATTATTGATGGTATTACTGATTTACGTGATGAATCAAATCGTAAAGGTATGCGTATTGTTATTGAATTAAGACGTGATGTAGAACCAGAAATTGTTTTAAATAATTTATATAAATATACACAACTTCAATCAACATTTGGAATTAATATGATCGCTCTTGTTAAAGGTCAACCGATGATTGTTGGATTAATTGATATATTAAAAAATTATCTTGAACACCAAATTGAAGTTGTTCAAAGAAGAGCACTTTTTGATCTTGATAAAGCTGAAGCAAGAGAACATATTTTACAAGGTTTATTAAAAGCTTTGCATGATATTGATCACGCAATTGAAATCATTAAAAAATCTGATACAACTGAAGAAGCAAGAAACGCACTTATTGAAGCTTATGAATTATCAGAAATTCAAGCGCGTGCTATTCTTGATATGAGATTACAAACATTAACAGGATTACAAATTGGTAAAATTGAAGATGAATCTAAAGAGTTAGAAGTTAAAATTACTGATTTAAAAGATATCATTGGATCACATGAAAGAAAAGAAGTAATTATACGTTCTGAATTAAGCATTATTAAAGAAAAATATGCAGATGCAAGACTTTCAGAAATTAACCTTCATGAAGATTTAAGTATTGAAAATGAAGACTTAATTCCAGTTGAAGATGTTATTATTACAGTAACTAATAATGGCTATATTAAGCGCATGAACGTGGATCATTACAAGACTCAAAATCGTGGTGGTGTTGGCATGTCTGGCATTAAAGTTCACGAAGATGACTATGTTGAACATATGCTTATGACTTCAACACATGATTATCATTTATTCTTTACAAATAAAGGTAGAGTTTATAAGATTAAAGGATATCAAATTCCAAAACTTTCTAGACAAGCTAAAGGTATTCCAATTGTTAATTTACTTCAATTTGATAAAGATGAAACACTTGCTAATTTTACAAGTGTTAAGAACTTTGAAGATGAAGATCAATACTTAACATTTATTACGAAAAAAGGAATTATTAAACGTACACCAGTTTCAGATTTTAAAAATATTAGAACAAACGGTATTATTGCTATTGGTTTAAAAGATGATGATGAACTATTAAATGTTCGTACAACTGATGGCACAAGAGAAATCATTTTGGGTGCTTCTAATGGCAAAGCAATTCGTTTTAGAGAAACAGACGTTAGACCAGTAGGTAGAACGGCTGCGGGTGTTCGTGGTATGACATTAGGTGCTAATGATGAAATCGTTGGTATTGCTATTGTTGAAAATCCAAATGAAGAAATTTTAGCAATTACCGAAAAAGGCTATGGAAAACGTACTGATGTTGCAGAATATAGACTTCAAATGCGTGGCGGTAAAGGCGTTAAAACAATTAATATCACTGAAAAAAATGGTCATTTATCAACATTAAGATCAGTAACAAATGATCAAGATTTAATTGTTATTTCTGATAAAGGTGTTGTTATTAGAACACATGTTGATCAAATCTCACAAACAAAACGTGCAACTCAAGGTGTGAGAATTATTAAATTAAGACCAGATCATAAAGTTTCAACAATTGCTTTAGTTCCAAGAAGCGAAGATGAAGAAATTGATGAAAATGGCGAACAATTTGTCCAAGAAGCATTTGATGTTAAAACGGATAAAAAAGTTATTGAAGCAACAAATTTAGAACCTGTGGAAGCAGAACAAGAAAAAGAAGAAGTTATTTCAAAAGATAGTTTATTTGATGAAAAATAAAATAAAAGCACATCATTTTGATGTGCCTTTTATTAAAATGTGGAGGGTATATGAACGGACTTAAAAAAACACTTTATATTTTTGCCGTAGCAATTGCGGTTATATTGGTGTTTTATCTGTTAAATCTATTAAATTCAACATATCCAAATAATTTAATTAATCGAATTATTCAGGGGATACATATTGTATTGGTTCCAGTTTTAATCGCATTAATGATTACGTATTTAATTAACCCTTTTACAACGAGATTGATAAAGAAAAAAATGCCAAAATGGCTTGCCGTCACAATCTCGATGCTTTTATCAATTGGTTTAATTGTATTAGTGTTTGCATTTATTATTAGTTTTATGATTCAAGAAGGCACAAATGTCTATCAAACTATACTTGCTTCAAATATTTTAAGTCAAATTCAAACATGGTTTATTAATAATAATTTGAGTAGCACATATGATTATTTATATGATATAGTTATCAATTATGATTTCACTAGAGTTTTAGGATCGTTTGGAAATATTACAGCAGCTGTTTTTCAAGGCATTACAACGATTGTATTAGTACCTATCTTTTTATGGTTTTTCTTAAATGAAAAAGAAAGAATATTTTTAGCAATTAATAAAGTATTACCAAACAGTTGGCAAGGTCACTTTGAATATATTGGTAGCGAATCAAACGTGGCAGTTGTTGCTTATTTTAGAAGTAAACTTATTTCAATGGTATTTTTATTTTTGATTTTCTTTGGAGTTTTTATGATTTTTGGAATTCCATTTAGTTATGCGATATTCTTTGCAGCAATTATTGCATTCTTTGATTTAATTCCTTATCTAGGGCCTGTTTTAGGTCTTATGATGCCCATTGCTTATATATTTTCAGCAGGACACATTACATTTTTCTGGATTAATTCTTTAGAAGTGGATGCGTTGTGGGGAACTATTATTCTTCTTATTATAAATATAGTAATTCAATTTGTTCAAAATAATATAGTGATTCCTAAATTAGCTGGTGACGCTATGAACATTAATCCATTGCTAATCTTAGTTGCTATGTTGTTTTTTGGAAGTATTTTAGGAGTATGGGGCATTATATTTGCTATTCCGTTAGCAGGTATTGGTGTTATTGTAGTAGACTATTTAAAGACAGAAAATAAAAAAGAAAAGCAGCAAATAAATAAAGAATCAAAAATTCCTGAAGTTTTAAAAAAATAAATTAAAAGTATAAAAAAACAGGAAATTTTCCTGTTTTTTTATATGTTATGAGTGGTTTTTAAGTATTGAATATTTAACGCTAAAACTAATAAAAATGATAACAATTTGAATAGGGGCCGCAATGATAAAGAATAGAAAACTTTTTGACACAGGCACTAATAATGTAAGTGATAATGCAAGCGACCAGATGAATAAAGAAATTGTTATAAAAATAAGTAATCTTGAACCCCACATGCTTGCAAATACCAATAAGACAATGGCAGCAATGGGAATTGAAATAATAAAAATATGCCATAAATTAAAAGCATCAACATTAAGCATTTCTAAAACACTATAACTTGTGATTGCTGCAACCCATACTAATACAAAAGCAGATAGTGTAATCGTTAGATGCTTTTTATTTCTAACGGTTTTAGGGACGATTATTTTAGGTTTTGATTTTATTAAGTCATCAATAGATACTTCAAATAATGAAGAAAGTTGTTCTAAAACATAGATGTCAGGGACACCTTCTCCACGTTCCCATTTTGAAACAGCCTTATCGGAATAGCTAAGAAACTCAGCTAATTCTAATTGAGTCATTTGTTTCTGTTTACGATAAAATTGTATGTTTTCGGCGAGTTTAGCCTTTATTTTTTCATTTTCCATACTTATATTATACCATAAAACGCAAATATCTACTCTCAGTAGAGTAAAAATAACAAACTCTACTGAGGGTGTTTATTTTGTATAGGAGTTCTTAGGTGTCGTAGATTAATGATTACGTAATTTTGTTATAAGATTAAGGCAAAGAAAGGCAGGATAAAATTATGAAACAAGTAGCTGTATTTGGTGATTCAGTTTCTAAGGGTGTTATTTATGACCCAGAATTAAAAAGATATGTGTTTGGCAATGGTATTGATTGGAAAAGTATTGAAGAACGTTTAAATATAAAAATAGATAATCATTCAAAAATGGGTGCAACTATAACATATGGTTTTCAAAAATTAAAAGCATATTTAGATACAAATCCGACAGTAGATATTATTGTCTTAGAATATGGTGGAAATGATAGTGATTTTGATTGGGCTAAAGTTGCAGAAATCAAATCCAATGATCATCAATCAAAAACAACAATTGATGTCTATAAACAAACTTTAATTCAAATGATTCAGTTAATTGAATCTAAAAATATTAAACCTATAGTGCTTACATTACCTGCTATTCATGCAAAACGTTATTATAAATGGATTTCAAGATTAAATATAAATATGAAAAATGTTTTATATTTTTTAGGAGATATTGAACATATATATAGATATCATGAATTGTACAATTTAACGATTTTGGAAGTAGCAAGTCAATTAAACATTCAACATATAGATATTCGTAAAGTATTTTTAGATACAAAAAATAATAAATTAATGATTTGTGAAGATGGTATTCATCCAACAATATATGCAGAACAAATTATTGTCGAATATATTATTAATCAAATAGATTTTAGAACAATGCAAGCAAGCGTTGTGCCGCAAGCATCAAAATTAAATTTGGCATTTTACGATAAGGAGTCAATAATATGAAAAAAATGAGTGAAAGAAAAATAATAAAAAAAATAAATGCATTAAGAATTAATCATCATTTTATACCTGAATATGCAGAAAATTATACATTGATTTATACGGGAAATCGACAAGATTTTAATAATTATGATTTTTCATTGCGTGATGAAAAAGGAAATCAACTTATTTTAAGAAAAACAGTTTTAGGCGATCAAAGTGTCGAAATTTTAATGATGCTTGATACTCCAGAAGGTAAGTTTATTAATACGCAAAGATTATTTAATAATAATGATATGCCAGTTTATACTTATTGTATGGAAAGTAAGAAAATTTGGAAGTTTGTATTTAAAGGTGATGTTATAAATACAAATTCAAATGACAAAAAAATATCATATTTAGAGGTTTCAGCAATTTTTAATTCAAATGAACCGATGATTGATACATTTGAACAAATTGATGAAAAACTATCTATATCTAAAATACTTTCGTCACATTTTGATCAAGAAGTATTAAATCAAAAGGATTTATATGAACAAGTTTCATATATTCAACATGGTAATGTTAAAGCTGAAATATTAATTGATAATCAAAAAATTGAATTAAACTCAAAAGCAATTAGAAAACATGAGTTTGGCAAATTGTCATATAAAAATTTATTTACACTAATAAATATTTAGTATTTATAAGGTAAAAAAAAGTTTAGACATACATTATTTATTAGTGTATGTTTTTTTATTAGATTTAAAATAAGAATATATATTAATTGACAAAAATTTATCGGATTATTTATTGTATAATAAGTGTAGAGTAAAAAGGACTTAGGTGAGTTTTTATGAAACAACATAACGAAAAAAATATATATTATATATTTATAGGTATATATTTTTTATTAAATATTACAAATACATATTTTTTAACAACACAAACATTAAATAAATATATTGCTCCATTTGAGCATACATTTTTTGGCGAATTAAATGCAGTGATAGGAAATGCTGCAATTTTATTATTATTTTTAGCAATAGGACAAATAGTATTTAGAAAAATGAAACACCGCATGGTTTATTTAACCAGTATTACATTTGTTTATAATATATTTATTTTTGCTTTTGGAGCATTTACTTTATTTTTTGGAGCATCTTTTTCCATTCAAGCACTTTCAATATTTTATAATCCCGCTGGTGGGTTTGCAGGCTCCACAGCTATAGAAATATTTAATGAGCTTATTTATTATTATAGAATTGTAGTTTTCGTGCCTTCGTTTATCCTTTTAGGTGTAACGATTTGGGCAAGTGTTAAAAAATTAAATTTAGGATATTTTAATTTTTCAATAAAAAAATATGTAATTAGTGTATTAGGCGTAATGTTATTATGGTTTTCAACGTCATCACTATTTATTCAAAGATTTATGGAAGACTTACCTGTAGAATCTACAATCTCTTCTTATGCATCACAAAATTATGGTATATATCCATATTATTTAGGCACATTATTGGGTTTTGATTATTCAGTACAATTAGAGGATATCTTAGAGATTAATACACAAGATGATTTAGCTAATGCTTATCAAGTATATAATAAAAATCAAGATAGTTATGTTAATTATTTTAATCAAGAAATATATAGTAATATATTGACAACAAGCCAAACAACTCAGGATTTATATATTGATCCAAGTATTTCCAAAGGGACAGAAGTTAATGGTATTTTAGAAGGCAAGAATATTGTACTTGTTCATTTAGAATCACTTAATTATTTTTTACTTGAGTTCATGCAAAGTGAAGCAGTAAAAGGGAATTCAGAGATTTTAGAAGAAGCTGTTACTTTTATGAATAATATATTTGAACAAAGTTTTGTTTTTGAAAACTTTTATAATAATGTTGGTATGGGCGTTAGTTCAGATGCTGAATTAGCGGTTTTAACGGGATTAAATGCAACCGGTAATAAAACTCTTTATTGGGATTATGATGAAACGCCTTATGATTTTGATTCACTGGCCAGTTATTTTGATGCAGAAGATTATTATATGGAAGCAATTCACGGAGATTCTGCAGACTTTTATAATAGAGGCGTTGTATATAAAGATATGTATGGGTTTGATACATATTATCATATCGATGATTTTATTGCTGATGGAGCCAATATTGAACACGGTTATTTATATAATCAAGCTGAGGGTTTATATCATATAAGTCCTTGGATTAGTGATTATGAATTAGCTGACTATGTATATGAAGCAGGTAATCAGTTAAATGCACCTTATTTTTTATACCCAATTACAATGATGGGTCACACACCGTTTGATTTTGGTCCGTATGAAGACTTAAATATGTATCCTGATTATAGTGATGATATTCACGATATTACTGAACGTTATTTAAATTATGGACCTTATTATCTTAATATCATTAAAAGATTCTTTTTAGGTGATGGGAATACAGATCAAACATTAGATAACACTGTTTATATTTTTTACAGTGATCATGGTTCTGATTTAAAAAGTGGTGATATATCAAACATTACAAATCAATCATATAGCGTTTTAAACGAAAGACAAATGCTTCAACATATAATTTCCTTTATTTATGTGCCAAGTGATGACACATATGTTGATTATGGGGATTATCAATTAAGAAAAGGATTACTTACGGGGACACAGCCTTTAGTAAGATCAGAAATAGATTTATATAGAACTATTATAGAATTGTTTAATTTGGACGCAACAGGTGATTTATATTTTGGTGTTAATGGATTAAGCGATGAACCAACGTTTGCTTTAGATAATCGCGTAGAAGATGTTGTTTTAGATAATTATATTTATTCAATGCGCAATATCCAAAATGTATATCCGTATTCAGCTAGTGTTGATCAAAATATTTATGATTACATTTTAAGATATAAACTTTTAAGTGATTACTTACTTTCAACAGCAACGATGCAAAATAATATAAAAGAGGCGATTGCAAATGTTTATGGATAAGGTAATAAAACATAAAAACGATATATTTATGATTGTTGGTTATATGGTTGTTACAGCGATTATTGGAACTATATTAAATGATGGACTTGTGTTATTTTTAACAATAAATATGTTTTTAGCAGGGGTTGCATGGGGTATTTCTGTGATTATTGAAATGCTTGATGAACATCATGCAAAAAAATGGGTAATTATAATTTTAACTATTGTATGGATATTGTTTTTTCCAAATCTCATTTATATCACAACAGATTTTGTCCATTTACAAAATTATCAGTTTTTTGAAATATACGCACAATCATATATGTTTATATTTTCCGATTGGTTAGTATTTTTTATTATTTTTGTTGGGGCAATGATTAGCGCAAACCTAGGTGTAAAAAGTATAAAAAAAATACTTAATGTTTGGCATATTGACCAAAGCATTAAGTATATATATCTATTAGTACTATTTATAGTATCTAGTATAGGTATTTATATTGGAAGATTTATTCGATTAAATTCTTGGGATTTTTATCGATTAGATATTATCTTTAATGGTATATTTTCTAGGTTTACTTTTTTTCTAGGATTTATTTTTATATTTACTATCATTCACTTTATATATTTTGCAATTTTTAATAAAAACGAAAAATAAAAGTCGGGTTACCGACTTTTTAAAATACCCATATATTTAAAATAATACATAAAGCACCAACTATTACACAATAGATTGAAAATACAATTAGATTTTTAACTTTAACATATTGATATAATAGCTTGACTGAAATTAAACTGAAGATAAAACTCATAATAAACGCCAAACCATAACCAACATAGTCAATGGATTCAGATGCATGATAGGCTTCATAAAAACCTAATATCATTACGGGTACTGAAACGATGATATAACTTAAAAATGAAAATTTTAAAATCTTTTTAAGTTCAATCTTTTGAGTGAGTCCACCAATCATTGTTATACCACTTCTTGATATACCAGGTAAAACACCAAAGGCTTGAAAAGCACCAATGATTAATGCGTTTTTCCATGTGATATCTTGTTGCCATTTCGTATTTCTTGTATGGTAAACATAAAATAGTAAAGCACCTGTAATAATTAATGAAAATCCTACAGTTAAAAGATCATTTGGCAAATAATCTTTTATTAAAAGACCTACAATACCAATTGGAATAACAGCGATTAAGAGTTTTAAAATATAGAAAAAATCTTCTTTAAAAGCTTGATTGCCTTTAGTGATATATTTCCAAGTTCCTGTAATTAAATTTTTAATGTCATTTCTAAAGAAAAACAATAAAGCAAGAAATGAACCAGTATTTGTAATCATTAAAAAGATGGTAAGATTTGATAAATCCATACCTAAAAAACGACTAAAAATAGTTAAATGACCACTGCTTGATACAGGGAATATTTCTGTAATACCTTGTATAATACCTAATATTATATATTTTAATATTTCTATGAATCTTTCCATCATATCACCGTTAGTATTATATCATATTAAAATAACAATGATTGTGCTAAAATATGAGTAGAATATGCTTAAGACAAAAATAAGGAAAAGGGAATTTATGAAATCAATAATTAAAATGATTAAAGGCGGATTAGTTGGTGCGGGAAACATTCTTCCTGGTATTAGCGGTTCGATGATTGCGGTTATTTTAAATATATATAAAGAATTAATTACGGCATTAAATAATATATACATACACCCATTTAAAGCAATAAAAAGTGTATGGGCATATGTTGTAGGGGTTATTTTAGGTATTATTTTTGGACTTATTGTTGTGGGTTATTTATTAGAAATTGCACCATTGCCAATTACTGTTTTATTTATTGGATTTATTATTGGTGCACTGCCAACACTTTATCAACAAATTAAAGGCGTCAAACTTAAATGGCATCATTATTTATTGTTTGCTGTCTCTGCATTTGTTATGCTATCTTCACTTTTTATAAGTGGTGATTCAGGATCTTCAAATGGATTTTGGTATCATGTGTCAGTTGTATTAGTAGGTGTTATTTATGCAATTGCAATGATTATTCCGGGTTTATCAGGAGCTACTATGCTTATTGCTTTTGGTTTTTATCAAACGTTATTAGATTTAGTCTCTAGTTTTAAAGATGCAATTATAAGTTTAGATTTTAATTCATTTTTTTCGCAATTACCCATTTTATTATTGTTAATCATTGGCGCACTTATTGGTCTTATTGTTATGGGTAGAATCATGGCGTGGATTATGAAAAAATACCCTGTTCATTTTATTATTGCCGTTTTAGGAATTGTTGTTGTTTCCCCAATTAATATTCTTGTTTTATTACAACGCGATTCTGCAACAAATGTGTTTAATCAATCATGGTATATGTATATTTTAAGTATATTTTGTTTAATATTAGGTGTATTATTAACTATAGGACTTGCAAAGAGTAATCAAAGAAAAGAGGGGAAGTTACATGATTAAAAAAGCAGTTATTCCGGCAGCGGGATACGGGACAAGATTTTTACCAATTACAAAAGCATTGCCAAAAGAAATGTTACCAATTATTGATAGACCAACTGTTGAATATATTGTTAATGAAGCCGTAGCAAGTGGCATTAAAGATATTTTGCTTATTGTTAGCAGTAATAAAAATTCAATTATAGATTATTTTGATCGTAATATTGAACTTGAATATAAATTGTTAGAAACAAATAAAAAATATGAATATGGAATGATTACAAATATTGCAAAAAATGCAAATATACACTATATCAGACAAAAAGAACAATTAGGTTTAGGTCATGCAGTTTTACAAGCTGAAGCATTTATTGGTAATGAAGATTTTGCTGTTTTATTAGGCGATGATTTATATGTAAATGACGTATATCCAGCAACAAAACAATTGATGGATGCATATGATAAAGTTCACAGTTCTATTTTAGGAACAATTGAAGTGTCTTTAGAAGATACCGCTAAATATGGTATTTGTGAACCTTTAGTATCAAATAACGAACAATTAAAAGAACTTAAGAGTGTTGTTGAAAAACCAGATCCACAAAATGCGCCCTCAAGAAGTGCAATTGGTGGAAGATATATTCTTACATCAAAGATTTTTGAATACTTAAAAAGCCAATCCAAAGGTAAAGGCGGAGAAATTCAATTAACTGATGCAATCTTAAGACTTATGTCAGAAGAAAAAGTATATAGTTTTGATTTAGATGCAAAACGATATGATGTTGGTAAGAAAATTGATTATATAGAAGCAATTATTGATTTTGGTTTAAAAAAAGATGAATTAAAAGATGAAATTCAAAAACTTATAGATAAAAAAGCAACAAATACAAAATAAAATAAGTATCATGGCTTTACTTTACTTTAATTGAAATATATAATATATGTAACACGATGAAAGAAATAAGTAATTAAGTTATTTATGAAGAGAGAACACGGTTTGGTGAAAGTGTTTTAAAAAACTTAATGAAATCTATTCTTAAGTGATGTTAACCACATCCGCATATCTGCGTTAAAGATTTAAAGGGCTAGATTTATTCTAGAACTAAG
>Ga0172378_10004807_pt1 | contig 12629 bp, 9 predicted proteins | sample GrowelOW332metaG_FD_119755 | JGI IMG/M metagenome (GOLD analysis project Ga0172378, IMG submission 119755) | Groundwater microbial communities from an aquifer near a municipal landfill in Southern Ontario, Canada - Pumphouse #3_1 metaG | ecosystem: Environmental > Aquatic > Deep subsurface >...
ATCAGGACCCGCTACACCTGCAGGGGAGCCAACTATTTGGCATTGCTCCACCTGGCCTGCACTCTTGTACTCACTCGGCGGCTAGAGGCTATCGCCTAGCATCTTATGTGCCGGATATCCTCTAAATTGCGAATTCGCAATTTATTGCAACATTAATAAAAAAATTTCGCTTGATACCGGCCAATGCCCGTGAAACAGGGTTTCACGAGATGGCAGAAGCCCAAAAACGTCCTGGAGGGTATTGTGAAGCGTAATATTGGAAGGTTGTCTTCGAAATCGCGGTAATTATTGAGTTTTCGAAGATTGACGAAAAATTATTTGCAAACCCGACAGTGATTAAGCATGTAAAAAATTTACTCGGCTTTGATTAGCTGACCCAGAGTTGTGAAAGTAATTTGGCGATGGGACACGTTTTTTAAAGGATGGTAAATTCGATCATCGAACGGTTAGGGTAAAAATATTTGTAACTCACAAGTTTTGTTATTTTTTAATTGGGTTATTGGTTTCTTTGGGTTTATCCTACATGCCAATTTGCTGACTAGACTGCTCAATCAAATGAATACAAACATTCTGTTGTCTTGGCTGGGCATTACCGATCTCAAAGCAGCCGGCTTGTTGTTAGACTCGTCTCAAACCCCAATAGGTGATGGACCTATATTGGGTGCCCTAAAAAATCTATCATTCGACGCACTCCACTTGCTACACGATCAAGATCTTCAGCAAGTCCATGCTTATGTTGCCTGGTTGACTCAGTTCAGCGGTATCAAGGTTTTTACCATCCCGTGTGCTCTGCGCTCTCCAATCGATTTCGGCGACATCCATCAATCGGTTGATGGCTATCTGCAAAAGCTGACTACTGAAAACCCTAGTCTGGAGATCAGCATTCACTTGTCGCCCGGTACGCCGTCGATGACCGCGGTATCGATTCTGCTGGGCAAAACTAAATACAACACGCGGTTTGTGCAATCGACCAAGGAAAATGGCGGCGAGTTCGTGAGTATTCCTTTCGACATATCCGCTGAATTTGTTCCTCAAATCGTTAAGCGTGCCGATCAAAAGCTTAGTGAATTAGCTTTGGATCAAGCGCCATATTCAGCAGCGTTTTCCGACATCATCACTCAGAATCCCGACTTTCATCGTGTCATCCGAAAAGCGGAAAAAATCGCGATACGTGATGTTCCCGCGCTTATCATGGGCGAATCCGGTACAGGTAAAGAGCTTTTTGCCAAGGCGATTCATAACGCTAGCCAACGCAAGGGAAAACCATTTATCACCGTCAATTGCGGCGCTATCCCCAGAGAGCTTATCGATTCAGCATTGTTTGGTCATATCAAAGGCGCGTTTACCGGTGCAGCAAGCAACAAAATCGGCTATTTCGAAGCAGCCGATGGCGGCACCTTATTTTTAGATGAATTCGGCGAATTACCGCAAGATGCTCAAGTGAGATTGCTCCGTGTCCTGCAATCCGGCGAAATCAGCAAGGTTGGCGATAGCAAAACACTGACAGTCGATGTGAGGGTGATAGCCGCCACCAATCGCGATCTTGCCCAAGACATTGCCGAGGGGCGGTTTCGCGAAGACCTGTTTTATCGGATCGCGATTGGCGTTTTGACATTGCCGCCTTTGCGAGAACGCAGTGGCGACCTCGCGCTGTTGGTTGATCATTTGATGACCTCGATCAATCGTAAAGCATCCAATCAACCGGGTTATGTCGATAAGAAAATTTCTGTAAAAGCAAAAAATATTATTCTGAACCATGCCTGGCCGGGTAACATACGGGAATTACATGGCACGTTATTGCGCGCTTCGATCTGGGCGGAGTCGGATACCATTACCGAATTCGATATCCGGGAAGCCATGATTAGCCGACCAGCCATCGACAATAAAAGCGATCTGCCCGAAATCGGCTCAGGCCTTGATATTCAAGGGGTACTGGACGACATCAAACGCAAATACATTACCAAAGCACTGGCTCAAGTAGCCGGAAATAAAAAGAAGGCCACGGCACTGCTAGGATTGCCGAACTACCAAACGCTCAGCAATTGGATGGACAAGCTGGGTATAGAAGAATAATTGGCACGCTCTTCGCTTTAGAAGGGCCATGGACAGAATCGACATCATGCAATCACAAAACTTCGAATTCCTGAGAGGCACCTGGCCGGAATTGGCCAGCTTGGCGGGTTTTGCCGAGCATTATGCCTATCTGGACCCGCAAAGCGCCCTGACCAAGTTGCGCAATTTTGCCGAACGCTCCGTGACCATCGTTTATTCCCAGCTTGGACTGCCGCGCCCGCCGCAAGCTGCGTTCATGGAACAATTGACCAATGCCAGTTTCGAAGCGGTCACCCCTAAAGTTATCATCGACAAACTCCACGCTCTGCGTATTCATGGCAATAAAGCCGCGCATGGTGACAAAGTCACTGAGCAATCGGCGTTATGGCTTTTGAAAGAGTCCTTTGATATTGGTCGTTGGTTATGGGCGACTTACGCCAATGGCAATATTCAAGGCCTTGTCGATTACCAACCACCCAAACCGGCGCAGTCGGATAAAGCCGAATACAAAAAAGAGCGCAAAACCTTGCTGGAGCAATACGCCAAGCAGGAAGCCCGCATGCAAGCCATGCTGGCGGAACTGGAAGACGAGCGGGTAAAGAACGCGCAACTGCAAAAAACCGCCACCGAGCTGGAGCAGCTGCAACAGCAGGCCACCGTTAAAGGCCAACAAGCTGCGCATGACCTGCATTTCGATGAAGCGACTACTCGCAAATACTTAATCGATCTGCAACTCGCCCAAGTCGGCTGGTCGGTCGGTCAAACCGATCAAGTCACTTTAGAAGAAAAAGTCCTACACCAGCCGACCACGACCGGCGAAGGTTTTGCCGATTACGTACTGTGGGATAGCAACGGCAAGCCATTGGCAGTCGTCGAGGCCAAGAAAACCGCGGTCGATGCCGAAACCGGCCGTCACCAAGCCAAACACTATGCCGACGGCCTGGAAAAGATGCACGGCCAGCGCCCCATCATCTTTTATACCAATGGCCACGACATCTGGATTTGGGACGATCATCCAGACCAACACTACCCGCCGCGTCGCTTATACGGCTTTTATTCCAAATCCAGCTTGCAATACCAGATTCGCCAGCGCAACGAGCGCAAGCTATTTAATACCGTTTCGCCCAAACCCGAAATACTTGGCGAACGGCTCTACCAACACGAAGCCCTAAAACGCATCACCGAACGCTTTGAAACCAAACAGCGCAAAGCCTTGGCTGTTCAAGCTACCGGCACCGGCAAAACTCGGCTGTCCATCGCCTTGACCGATGTCTGTATGAAAGCCGGTTGGGTCAAACGGGTGCTGTTTGTCTGCGACCGCCGCGAACTACGCAAGCAAGCCAAAAATGCCTATAGCGAGTTTCTTACTGCGCCGATCACTGTCCTAACCAGCAAAAGTGTGCAAGACACCCACAACCGCATATTCGTCGCCACCTATCCGGCGATGATAAAAGTGTTCGACCGCTTCGACCCCGGCTTTTTCGATTTGATCATCGCCGACGAATCCCACCGCAGCATTTACAACATTTACGGTGACATGTTCCGCTATTTCGATGCGTTGCAAGTGGGCTTGACTGCTACACCGGTAGAAATGGTCAGCCGTTCGACCTGCCAGCTTTTTGGTTGCGACTTCAAACAGCCAACCAGCAACTATGCCCTCGAAACTGCCGTCGAAGAAGGTTATTTAGTGCCGTATCAAGTGGTCAAACACACCACCAAGTTTTTACGCGATGGCATTAAAGGCAAAGCCTTGAGCGCAGATGAGATCGCCCAACTCGAAGAGCAAGGCATCGATCCCAACAGCCTGGACTTCGACGCGGCGGAAATCGATAAAGCCATCTACAACAAGGACACTAACCGCAAAATCCTGCAAAACCTGATGGAAAACGGCTTACGCCAAGCGGATGGTCAGACTTTGGGTAAAACCATAGTCTTCGCCCGTAATCATCAACATGCCAAATTGTTGGAGAAACTGTTTGACGAGTTATACCCGCAATACGGCGGCAAGTTTTGCCAAGTGATCGATAACTACGATCCGCGCGCGGAAGAGCTGATCGACGATTTCAAAGGCGACGGCAGTAATGACCAGCTCACCATCGCCATTTCAGTGGACATGCTCGATACCGGCATCGACGTGCCGGAAATCGTCAACTTGGTATTCGCCCGTCCAGTTAAATCGCCGGTCAAATTCTGGCAGATGGTTGGGCGCGGCACCCGCTTGTGCAAAGGCTTGTTCGGTTCCGGCAAGCATAAAACCCATTTCCTGATCTTCGATCACTGGGGTGTGGTCGAATACCACGGCATGAAGCAACGCGACGTGGTCATCACCCAGTCCAAGTCGTTGATGCAACGACTGTTTGAAGTCCGTTTGAGCTTGGCGCAAACCGCCTTGCAGCATGCTGAAACCGGTTTTTTCGACGAGGTGACCGATTGGCTGCATAAAGCCATCAACAGCCTGGACAACAAAACCATCGCTGTCCGCGACAAATGGAAAATCAAGCAGCAACTCAGTCAAATCGATGTGCTGCAACAATTCAGCCCCAACACCGTCATCCTGCTGGAAACCGAAATCGCCCCGCTAATGCAATGGCTGGACGTGCGCGGCCACAGCGATGCCTATCAATGGGACTTATTGCTGAGCCAGATTCAGCAGCAAAAAATCTTGCAATCTAATGCCTTCGCAGACTTGATCAGCGACGCCATCGAACAGCTCTGGCAATTGCAGATGAATTTGAACCAGGTCAAAGCCAAAGCCGAATGGATCAAGCAATGCCGCGAACAACACTGGTGGCAGTCGGCCACCTTGGCTGATTTGGAACACGCTCGCGTCGAACTGCGCGGCATCATGCAGCACCGCAACAAACCCACCGGTCCAACCGTTGAGCCACCCATCATCGACATCACTGATGGAGACGAAGTCCGGGAAAAACAAAGCACCTATTTAAACGCCGTCGATATGGCTGCTTATCGCGTTAAAATCGAACAAGCCTTGAAAGAGTTGTTCGAGCAAGACCCGGTACTCAGCAAGATTCGCAGCGGAGAAGCCGTTACCGAAACCGAACTGAACCAGCTCAATGCCTTGATTCACACCCGCCATCCCGATGTCGATTTGAATGTGCTGAAAGGCTTCTACGACACCGCTGCGCCGATGGAGCAGATTCTGCGTTCCATCGTCGGCATGGATGCGGACAAGGTGAACCAGCGTTTTGCTGCCTTCATTCAACACTACCCCAGCCTCAACGCCCGGCAAGTGCAATTTTTAGGCTTGCTTAAACGCCAAATTGCCCAAAGTGGTGCCATAGAAATTAACAGCCTTTACGAAATGCCGTTTGCCGCCATTGGCGAGTTGGACCGCTTATTCACAAACGAAACCCAAATCGACGAATTGCTGTCAATTGTGCGAAGCTTTGGCAAACAACCGATACCACCGACACACAGGAAATAACCATGCAAATCATGATTAATGTCCCCGACAATTTACCGATGACCGGTGCCACCCAGCGCATCAAAGAGTTGGAACAAAGCTTGCGCGAAGAAGCCAGTTTTTTATCCGGTGTATTAGCCAAAAAATCCAAGCAAGACCGGCAAGCCGCCTTGCTGAAAATTGCCCATGACTGCGCCGCACTACCCACCTTAGACGAACGTAGCCCAGATGAAATTTTGGGATACAGCGACAGTCCCGAAGGCTTGTGGGGACAAGAATAATGGTGGTGGATTCATCGATATTGATCGCCATATTGCTCAATGAGACCGACGCAGATCAATACGCGCAAATATTGTTAGAGACAGATTCGCTTTATATCAGTGCTGTCAGCGTGGTTGAAGCCTCCATGGTCATCGAATATAAAAAAGGCAATGTCGGCGCAGACAAATTTGACGAGCTGCTCAAGCTAATCGCTCCAGTCATCATTGCCTTCGATCAGGAACAGGCTCAATTGGCCCGAAATGCTTGGCGACAGTTCGGCAAGGGCCGCCATCCCGCCAAATTAAATTTTGGCGATTGCTGTAGTTACGCTGCCGCTCGATACACCGATCAACCCTTGCCGTTCAAGGGCAACGACTTTAACCAGACCGATATTCCATCGGTGCTTTAATACACCGCTATTTCAGTTATCCCTATCAGACCATTTAAAACCTCATGATCACCGGCGAACTCAAAAACAAAATCGACAAACTCTGGCTGGAATTTTGGCAAGGCGGTATCGCCAACCCCTTGACCGTTATCGAGCAAATCACCTTCCTGATGTTTGCCCGCCTGCTGGATATTAACGAAAGCCGTGACGAAAAACGCGCCGCCCGCACTGGACACAGTTTTACCCGGCGTTTTAAGGATAACGATCAACATCTGCGCTGGAGCCAGTTCAGTCATATCGAAGATCCCGAGCGCCTGATGACTTTGGTGCGCGATGAAGTGTTCAAGCATTTTCGCGAACATACCAGCGACAGCCGCTTTGGCGATTACATGAAAGATGCCCGCATGGTCATCGACAAACCCAGCCTGTTGGTCAAAGCCATCGAAATGATCGACTCCCTGCCGCTGGATGCCGGCGACACCAAAGGCGATCTGTACGAATACCTGCTTAGCAAACTCACCACCGCAGGCATCAATGGCCAGTTCCGCACCCCACGTCATGTCATCAAACTGATGGTATGGATGCTCGATCCGCAACCGGGTGAAGTGGTAGCCGATCCCGCCTGCGGCACCGCCGGATTTTTGGTGACCGTGATGGAATATCTGCTGGAAATCTACAGCAGCCAACAGGGCGTAATGCAAGAAGAGCTCATCGACGACCAGGGTAAAACCGTCAGCCAAACCATTTACACCGGCGATTTATTAACCCAGAAGCAATGGCAAACCATCAAAACCCGCATGTTTCATGGTTTTGATTTCGACAGCACCATGTTGCGTATCGCCGCCATGAACCTGTACATGCACGGCGTTGACAATCCGGATATCCATTACCAGGACACCTTGGCGCAAAGTTTTGCCCAGCACTTTCCTGAGCTGGAGCACAATGCTTTTGATGTCATCTTTGCCAATCCGCCCTTCAAAGGCAGTTTGGACGCAGACACCATTAATCCGCTCATTTTGCGGCTGGTTAAAACCAAAAAAACCGAATTGCTGTTTATTGCCTTGATTTTGCACATGCTGAAACCTGGTGGTCGCAGTGCCACCGTCGTACCGCAAGGCGTGTTGTTCGGTTCATCAAATGCTCATCAAGCCGTGCGGCAATTACTGATCGAACACAACCAGCTGGAAGCGGTCATCAACCTGCCCAGCGGCGTGTTCAAACCTTATGCCGGGGTGGCCACCGCGATTTTAGTGTTCGCCAAAGGCGGCGCCACCGATCACGTCTGGTTTTACGACGTGCAAGACGACGGCTACTCGCTGGATGACAAACGCGACCCACTGTATCAGGATGAACAAGGCAACCCGCTCAGTTTTGCCGGCGATTTGCCGAAGGTGTTGGAAGCCTATCAGAAGCGCGATAAAGCGATTGCCGACACAGACGCCAATGCCAAAACCCAAGCCTGCTTCTGGGTCAGCAAGGCCGAAATAGCAGCCAACAAATACGACTTATCGGTCAATCGCTACAAGGAAACCGTTCATCAGGAAGAGCAATACGAAGATCCTAAGGAAATACTCCAGCAATGGATGAGTTTGGTGGATGAAATTCAGGATGAGTTGAAAGAGTTAGAGGGGATGCTTTAATGAATTTAGTTTCATTTGGAAGCGTCTGTGATTTACAAAATGGTCGTGCATTTAAACCATCGGAATGGGCGGAAGCCGGTACTCCGATAGTTCGTATCCAAAATTTAAATGATGAAACAAAGTCTTTTAACTATTGCAATTTTGAGGTCGAAGATAGGTTTCACATTCAGTCTGGTGATTTATTGTTTTCCTGGTCTGGTACTCCAGGAACCTCATTTGGTGCATTTTTTTGGAATAGAGGTAAAGCATTTCTGAATCAACACATATTCAGGGTAGATATTGATGAAAACGTTGTTGATAAAAACTATTTGCGCCATGCAATAAATTCAAAACTAACTCATATTATTGATCAGGCACATGGCGGAGTTGGGCTCAAACACATTACAAAAGGTAAATTAGAAGCTGTAGAAATTTACTTACCCAAATTAGCCGAACAAAAACGCATCGCCGCGATACTCGACAAAGCCGACAGCCTGCGCCGTAAAAACCAGCAAGCCATCCAACTCGCCGACAAATTTCTCCGCGCGGTGTTTTTGGACCTATTCGGTGATCCGGTGACTAATCCGAAGGGGTGGGACGTCAAACCACTAAAAGAACAGATAGTACATGCAAATAATGGATTATCTAGGCGAAGAAAAGAAACTGAAAACGAAGGGCATATTGTTTTACGTCTACAAGATGTCCAATATGACGGAATTCAATTCGAAAAGGATTTAAATCGTATTAAATTAGATGACAAGGAAGCGCTCAGATATAAAGTAGATGTCGATGACATTTTATTTATTCGAGTAAATGGAAACCCCGACTATGTTGGACGCTCAGCTGTGTTTAAAGGCCATATAGAGCCTGTTTATCACAACGACCATTTGATTCGAATAAAAGTAGGAGCTGCTTATAATGCTGAATTTCTTTCCTATTGCTTGAATTTCAAAGGAAGTAGAAAGATTATTTCTACTCAAATAAAAACTTCAGCGGGCCAATATACGATAAGTCAAGATGGAATTGAACGATTAGAGTTTTTTAGACCCCCAATAGAGTTGCAAAATAAATTTATAACTTTAAAAAATCATACTTTGAAAGTTCCGCATCATAAAATCGATGACGGCTTGCTTTTCAATGCTCTTAGCCAAAAAGCTTTTTCAGGAAGATTATAGTTTTAGCCTGATCAGATAAAAAACAACCGTATTAAAAAAAGGAGACTTTAGGAATGGTAATAGATCGATTGTTCACACTGCGGGATCAAGGCGAACGTCTAAGAATGGAGTTAAGCCAGCTAATTGAAGAAGAGCATCCACATTATCGAGCCAGGTTGCGAGAAGAAATCGATTACTTAAAAGACGCATTAGAGAAATCGAAAGTACCGGAACGATTTCGTATTGCTATTGTTGGTACTTTCAAAACCGGAAAATCCTCTTTTGTAAATAAATTAGCGGAAGAAAGATTAGCTGGTGTGGAAACCAATCCGGAAACAGCAGCCATAAGCGTTTTTCGCTATGCAGAAAAACCCAAAGCTGAGGTGTCGATGATTACCCTCAGCGAATGGCAGAGGATGGAAGAACTGTATGAGGAGAATCCAAAGAATCCTGATGCCTATCGGGTTGCCGGATTGCATGACTTTAATGAAGAAATGGCTAAGCGAAAAGACAGGTCCGGTAATCCCGTTAATTTTCAGCCAATAGACCCTGCCAAGCTGGTGAATGTCTGGCTAAAACCAGAAGGACATATCCATGTCATAGAGGCTGAAAAGTGGGATACAAAAGAAGGTAAACAAGCGTTCCGGAAAAATATTCGTCGATTTACCTCAAGCACGGATCCTCTGCATTATTTTGTAAAAGAGTTGGCTGTTTATGCGCCCGTTCCTTTGCTACGGGACCATGTGGAACTTATAGATACTCCGGGCTTAAATGACACTCAATTATATCGCGGCCAATTGACTGAGGATTTGCTGTCAGAAGTTGATGCGATCTTATTTTTGACACGAAGCGGAGCATCATTTAGCCAGTATGACAAGGAATTTATCGTTCGTCAGCTTCGTAAAAAGCGCTTGCGTCATTTACGCTTGGTCGTCACTCAGGTAGACACCACTTTTGAGTCCGCCAAACATGATGCGATGGAAGAGGACGAAACTCCGCCAAGTTTTGCACAAGTTCGTGAAAAAGAGGAAGCGCGATTACGCGGTGAAATCAGTCGCACCCTAGATGAACTTCTCGATGATTCCGATCTTAAGGATGAAGATGGCTTGTATTACATGGAACAGTTGGATGCATTAAAGATTCATTTTACGTCGGCACGCTGGTTTGAAGATGGCCGTACCGCTGATTCCGGCATTCCTGAAATTAAAGAAGCGTTGATAGAAGTTCTGTCTGAAAATTACCATCTTCAACAACTGGTAGAGCATTTAGAAAGAACACAAGATTCAATTCGGAGTCGACTTCGGAGTTTTTTTAATGAACGTCTCTCAGTAATGGAGGCAGAGTTTGACCCAAAAAAGGTCGAAATCAACATGACTGAAATTGAGAAAAAACTCTTTGATAGTCTTGATGACTTTGAAAAGGAAGTTAAGGGTTTAGCGGTTGTCCATGAAAATGAACAGGATGCATTACAGGAGTTGATGGATGCACAAATTGCACGTATGCAGTTAATGGCCAGGACTGTTTTGACTGAGTTTGAAAAAACAGACTTAGCAAGACATTGGAAATCTAGACGTCATGGGAATTGGGGATATTTGCACGTTTTAGGTGAAAAGGTAGCTGATAAAGTTTTTCCGGTATTAGAGGCATCACTAAATCGCAAAATCCGGCCTTTCAACGACTTCATTGAATTAGCGTCTAATTCCTTAGATGGTCTACAAAGCGAGATAGTGAAGTTAGAAATTGAATCTGCAATAGAAGGCTTGCCAAAAATCGAGTTTTCGGAAGCTAAGGCACGATTTATGACAACATTCATCCAGGAAGTGCAAGAGCGTGTAGAAAATGAAAGAGATGTCGTCGTTGCTTTACTGGAAACTTTTGCTGCTGGTGAACTAAGAGAAAAACTTAGTGAAGCAAAATCTGATGTCGCTGAAGTTTGGGGAACTGGAACAACAATTAAACAGAATGCAAATGTATCAGGGTTTTATGATGATATTTCAAATAGTTTATCTCAAGAACTTTCCAAATATCTGCAGTTGCGAATGAAGGGTTTCGGTAAATTTTTAACCCAAAATGCAGAAAGTATGTATCCAAAGCTAAGGTCATCAGTTGAATCTTTATTGGAAACTCGTCAGGAATTAATTCAACAGCATCTAACAATGCAAACTGATACCAATCGAACTCGTCTCGAAAAGTATCTTGAGAATGGTATTGATATATTGCAAGGTAAGCATATCCCAATAGTATCCATAGAACCAATTCGAAGTGATTCACCACAAGAATTGGATCTCGACTTAAATGAAGAAGCTACGGGATTCAGTTATGACGTACTTTTTGGTCCCTATATTGAAAATTCATCTCGAATTGATATAAAAGAACCCTATCTTCGACTGAAATATCAATTAGATAATTTTAGTCACTTCTGTAGTCTTATTGCTCGTTCGAAAAGCGTTAAGAAAGTCGAATTAACGACGGGCGGAGTTGATGAAGAAGATAGATATTATTCTGATTCATATTTGGAAGATGTAAGTCGTCGACTTAGAGAAGATCATTCAATAGAATTTAATTGGCAAAGAGATTCAAACCTGCACGCCAGGGAGATTAGAACAGATGATGCCTGGGTAATATTATCTGATAGGGGATTGGATATTTATAAAAAACCTGAAAGCCGAAATGAATTTGGTCATTTCGATCTTGCACTTAGAAAATGCAAGCAGACCAAGGTTCATATTCGCCGAGAGCTTTAAATTAAATCTATTAGACTAGTGCGTATGTTTGGTTTAGCTTCGTAGAGCACAACTTAACGAATCAAGACCAACGAATTGGTTTATGACTAACTCAACCTACAAACCTTACAGATTCTTAATCTACCGAGATGACTGCTATGCAAACGATACAAGTCCAATTACCCGATACCGTCAATATAGACGCCCACGAAATTCAATTGCTGCTGGCGGGAAAGTTGTATGAAAAAGGCCTGTTGTCTATCGGCCAGGCGGCGCAAATGGCGGGGTTCACCAAACGCGCCTTCATGGAGCTATTAGGTCATTATCAGGTATCGGTAATCAATTACCCTGCTGATGACATCGGGCAGGATTTTGAAAATGCCTGAAATCATTTCCAACACCAGTTGCCTGATCATTCTGGATAATATTAATCGGCTGGATATTTTGCAAAAGTTGTATCAAACCATTCATCTCACCGAGGAAGTGGCGCTGGAATTTGGCAAACCGTTGGCAAGCTGGATGATGGTCGATGTGGTACAGGATAAAAACTATCTGCGGCTGTTAAATGCCAGTGTCGATTTGGGCGAAGCCAGTACCATTGCTTTGGCGGTACAAATGCCGGGCGACTCAGTCATGATTCTGGACGATTTAAAAGCCAGAAAACTCGCTAAACAATTGGATCTCAAATATACCGGGTTGCTGGGCATTCTGCTCAAAGCCAAGCAACAAAACGTAATTGCATCGGTTTCCGATATTTTGGCTCAGTTCCGGCAAGTGAATTTCAGGTTTTCTGAAAAACTGGAGACAGAAGTATTAAAACTAGCCGGCGAGCTTTAACGCCAAGTCACGCCAATTAGTTGGATTAAGATTGTTTTTATCTTAATGTTACCTGATTACCCACGACCCTCAGCAACTTACGAGCATCCTGCTAGTCCAATGAAAGCTATGAACTGACAGGAGATCGTGGCATGAAAAAGAATCCGATCCAATTTCAAAAAGGCTTTAGCC
>Ga0172378_10004811_pt1 | contig 12622 bp, 12 predicted proteins | sample GrowelOW332metaG_FD_119755 | JGI IMG/M metagenome (GOLD analysis project Ga0172378, IMG submission 119755) | Groundwater microbial communities from an aquifer near a municipal landfill in Southern Ontario, Canada - Pumphouse #3_1 metaG | ecosystem: Environmental > Aquatic > Deep subsurface >...
CCCAAGGTTTCTGTGCTTGGTATCACGGTTGATCTTCCGTCCGCATTCAAGCGTCGTATCACCGCCTTGCAGAACTGGTTCGTTGACCAGCTTGCAACCATAGAAAACTGGTAACTGCTCAGGTATACTCGTCAAATCCTGGCCAGGATGGTATTCTCCGTTGCAATTTCCTGGCCTGAAAAGAACTGCAATCCCACGATGAAAACCGGACTCCCAGACCACTGACAATACGTACTAATTCCTTGCAAATAAACGAATTCTGATTGTAATTTGATGCTGTTCATGCTATACTATCTTCAAGTGGAGATAGGATTTAAGTGAAGTCGGAAAGCTCTTGGAAGAAGGAATTGGAACTGCTCAATCGCAAGATTGACCGTATTTCCGCGACCAATGAGAAACTTGTCCTTCAGGGAATCAAACAGTCTTCCCAACTCTCTGAGCTCCATGACCAGAACAAGACCCAGTCCCGGGTCATCGAAGAACTTTCCCGCACCGTCGGAGAACTCAAGCAGGTCATCGCTGAAAAAGATGCCGAACTTGCAAGGCTCAGGGAACGGGTGGGCAAGGACAGCACCAACAGTAGCAAGCCGCCATCAAGTGATTTCTATCACAAGCCCAAGCCTTCCTCAATCAACAAGGGCGGACAGGGTCCCAAGAGGAAGAGCGGCGGCCAGAAGGGCCATGAGGGTACGACCATGAGGCTCAAGGATGAGCCGGACGTCGTGCTTCAGTGCCTTCCCTCCGACTGCATCGCCTGCAGGCATGCCAGGAAATGCAAGGCCCAACGGTCCGTCGTCGAGACCAGGAACGTGGTGGACGTTCTCATCACATCGGAGCAAAGCCGGTACGAGTGCGTCCAGGTTCTCTGCCCCAGATCAGGAAAGACCCTGAAAGGGAGCTTTCCGGAAGGTGTGAACACCCATCTGCAATACGGCACCAACCTCAAGGCGATGGTCGCAGCCCTCTCCTCCTTCGGCATGGTCGGCGCCTCGAGGATCTGCGAGCTGGTGGAGGGCCTTGCGGGTGTTTCCCTCAGCGACGGCACGGTGTGCAACATCCTCTCGGATTGCGCCGACCGCTGCAAAGAGCTTGAGCCCGAGCTGAGAAAGCGGCTGCTGGCATCCGAGGTCCTCCACTGTGACGAAACAGGAATACGAGTCAACGGCAGGATGCAATGGGCCCACACCGCCGCCACCGACAGGGTGACGATGATCACCGTCCATCCCAAGCGGGGCGTGGAGGGCATCGTTGCAGGGGGCGTGCTACCGCACTATGAGGGCGTGGTTGCGCACGACTGCTGGGGTTCCTACTACAATGACGCATTCAAGCATGCAACCCATGCATGCTGCGGCGCACACATAGACAGGGAACTGGAGGGCGTCATCCAGAACCACAGGCAGAGATGGGCAAAGAGCATGCAGAATCTGCTGTCCAAGCTGTATAAGACCAAGAGCAAGCTTACGGCGAGGGGGCAGGCCAGCGCACCGAAGAAGCTGGTGCAGGAATTCTCCGCCGGGTATGACAGGATCCTGGAAAGGGGGTTCTCCAGAAACCCCTACCAAGAGCCGAAAGAGAGAAAGCGGGGAAAGCCCAAAAAGGGAAAGGTCCTGTGCCTTCTCGAAAGACTGAGGGATCTGAAAGACGATGTGCTTCGGTTCTTCACCGACTTCCGGGTTCCGTTTTCCAACAACATCGCCGAACGTTCCTTCCGCATGAGCAAGCTCAAGATGAAGACGGCCGGTTCGTTCCGCTCTGCCGATGGAGGGTCGAACTTCTGCTGGATATTCTCCATCATCGACACGGTCAGGAAGAACGGTGGAAACCCGTTCAAAGCCTTGGAACAGCTGTTCAACAACTCATTTTCCCTAGCTTTCCTCGACTAGATTCTAATTGGGATACCTGAGTAGTTACGGTTTTCTTGAGATTTACCGTATGGTATCAATACTTGCTGGAATGTGACTATTCGATCCAGAGAAACTGCTTCCTGCATAGGAGTAAAACATCATTTCCAGCGAAAATTACCCTGAGTAAAATGCATCAGGAGCAGTATAGACTACACAGCCAATAGGAGTCAGACTGATGGCTACTCCATTCTTCCTTATGTCAATCTCCCCGTTTCTTATACAATCCAAAAAAACTGTACATATATCCATGACATAGTATGTTCATACCCTCTGTCATGGAGAGTTCATTCGTACCTAGATGGTGCAAATAGGCTATAGTTCCCGGCATTTTAACTCAGTACTATTTGTTTATAGTGCTTGGAGGTACAAATTCCATGGGTAAAGACATGCAAAAAATACGCATTTTCGGAGATTCAATATTGAAAGGGGTGGTCTATAGTGAGGAGGAAAATCGCTACGTACCACTTCAGCCGAATGGATTCGAGCAGCTAGGAATTAGCCTAGGCATTGCATTTCAGAATAGTGCTATGTTTGGTTGCACGATTACAAAAGGTATGCAGTTGCTGCAGAAGGCCATCGGAAAGGGATTGGATTGCACCCGTGTGTTACTCGAATATGGTGGTAATGACTGTGATTTTCTCTGGGATGAAGTCTCAGCACAGCCGAATGGCGAACACCTGCCAAAGACACCCTTGATACCATTCGGCCAGACGCTGAAGGCAATGATAGCTGAACTCAGATCAATAGCCGTAGAGCCGATTCTTATGACACTTCCTCCCATCAATTCAGATAGGTATCTCGATCATATCTGTAGGGGAGGTTTGGATCGGAACCGTATTCTCCATTGGCTCGGTGACTTATATAATATCGAGCGCTACCAAGAACTCTACTCGTTACGGGTAGCAACGGTTGCTTTGGAGACACAAACACAGCTTATTGATATCCGTAGCGGCTTCTTAGCAAAAAGAAACTGTAATTCTCTTATTTGCATCGATGGCATACATCCTAGTGCAAAAGGTCATGAACTCATCATGGACTTGCTGCGAGAATCCCACTTGGTGCAGGTTCCAGCGTAGGTTGGTAGTATTACTACTAACCAGGATTTCCCCATTGTCTTAAGGAATTGCATGTTCAAAATGGTTTATTGAGCTTTGCCCGAGCAGGTATAGCGACAGAAAACATATTCAGCGTCTTACCCGTAGTCCAAGGATTTTTTCCATTTGTTCATACTCTTTGTCGTTGTGAAGAAGCTCAAACCCGTGCTCAATGCAAAAGGTTGCAATGAGCACATCGATGGTCTTGCGTATGGTAACGCCTTTCTTTCTGAGCAAACGAAAGTTTTGTGCGGCTTTGATGGCCATATCCTTGCCAATGAAGTCATAATACTCAAGAGAATCCATAAGCTTCCTAGCTTGCTGGAATTGCTTGTTGTCCCGGAATCCTTGTAAAAACTCCACAATGATCAAATCACCCGTTACAACACGGTCCTGTTTCAATTCTCTGTCCAGGATATCAGTTTGGGCGGTACATACCCCATTCACATAGTCAATCCAGACAGAGGTATCTACAACCATCATTTGTTGGTTCTCATTGCATCAAGATCGCCTTCCCATGTGAGCTTACCTCTGAGTTCACGGATCTTTTCTTGTTTTTTCATGGTAATGAGGAGCTTCAAGCCTTCCTCTACCGCTTCTTTTTTAGTTTTATACCCAGAAATCAGTAATGCTTCGCTCATCAACTGGTCATCGATGATTATGTTCGTACGCATTGAAACCTCCAGATAGCCATGTGTATCAATATTCATAATGATACACATGGAAACTGAAAACGTCAAACCTAATAAGAACATAGATCTCGGATAGTTCTCTCATGTTTCTTCGGCTAGGCAACGTAATCACTAAAACAAACTCCCTTCCAGCATGGAAAGATATCCTTCCTCCCCGAAGATCAAATGGTCCAGGATCTTGATACCCAGAATATCACCAGCTTGCCTGAGTCGGCGGGTCACATCCTTGTCCTCCATGCTTGGCTGGAGGTTGCCGCTGGGGTGGTTGTGGGCCACCACGATGGCTGTTGCTCGTTGTCGCACTGCTTCGGTAAATACTTCTCTCGGATGAACGAGTGTTCTATTGACCAACCCAACCGAACAAACATTTACTGAAAGTACCTCGTGTGCCCCATTGAGGCAAATGCTCAGAAAGTGCTCCTGCATCCGTGAGGCATAGTGCTGAATAAGCGGGTAGATCTCGGAGGGGGTGGATATTTGTCGACGTTTTGGAGGCAGGCGCCTTCTTCCCAGTTCCAAGGCAGAACCGATGAGCGTTGCCTTGGCGGTACCAAGGCCGGGAATGTTCATCAGCTCATCATTGGACACCACTGCCTTCTTATCGAGCAGTTCCAACAAGTCCTTTGCGATTGCATTCACCGACCGCTCCTTGTTCCCGCTCCCGATGAGAATGGCCAGCAATTCTTGGTCGCTGAGGGCTTCAGCTCCCCGCTCAAGCATTCTCTCTCGTGGTCTATCACAAGCCGCCATTTCCTGGATTCGTTGTTCCGTTGGTTCATTAATTAGGTATTTCATACTCAGCTAAGGCAAAGAGAGTACCGCTTTGCTTGAGTCCTCATGCACAGTTGTGGTACAAATGCATGTATGCAACAAACGTATCGCATCGGAGAACTGGCAAGAAAGTGCAACGTGACCGTTCGAACCATCAGGTACTACGAGTCACTCGGCCTCTTGAAAACCAACCATCGCAGTGATGGTGGGCAGCGTTACTATACCGATGCCGATGTTGTGTACCTGAACCGAATTGCTGAACTCAAGGACCTGGATTTTACCCTCAGTGAGATCAGAACCATCGTTCTGATGGGCAATGAGGACACAACCGGACAGAAGCGAAGAAACGAGCTGCTTCGTCAATATCGCAGCAAGCTCAGTGAAGCCATGGAACGTCAGGCCGCCATCGAAAAGCGTGTTGCAGACCTTAGCTGGCATATCCAGCAATTGGAAACCAACGATGACTTCCAGCAGTGCCCCGGTCTGATGTGCAAGAGTTGCACCTTCAAGGAAAACTGCCGTTTTAGAGAGCTCTAGTAAGCAGGTACTCTCCCACAACCCGAGCTTGCCTCAGGGCTTGGAGCTTCAGCTCCAAGGGAAGGTGTTGGTTGAAGAACATGCACTCATACGTCAAATCGCCGGCATACTTGATCTCTACCAAAGCCCTAACCACCGCATCCCAATCGATGGTTCCATAGAATGGCAGCAGATGCTCATCTTCCTTTCCCTTGTTGTCGGCAATGTGAGTCGCCACCAAATAGCTTCCCATCACATGGATATCCAGAGCAAGGTCATGGCCACGTAGGTGGGCATGGCCGGTGTCGTAACAAATACCCACAGAAGGAGAGTTGAAAGCTTTGACTAGCTCGACAAGCTCTGTGATTTCTGTCATCTCGTCATCGGCATTCAAATTCTCAAAGGCAAGGATGATGTTTTTCTGTTCAGCACTGTGCACATAGCTTTCATACGCCCCCAAGTTTTGCTGTACACCCCCCTTGGTGGGATGTACCACCAACAGGGGAATGCCCAATTGCTGACAAATGTCCAGACAGCGATTGAGCAACTCGTCCAGGATATGTCCATCAGAAGCATAGGGAGCGTGGGCTTGGTTGAAGGTGAGGGAATGCTGGCTTTTCAGTTCCTTCAACTTCCCTACATAGTGCTTCCAATCACTTCCGGCAAGGTTTCCTTGGGGATTGAGCATCTCGCACAGGTTCAGATCCAATACCTTGAAGCCCTCCTTGGCATAGAGGCCGAGGAGGTGGATCATTTCTGTTTTGCTTCTGTCACGATTGAAGCTGATAAGGTTGGTGCTGGTAGCTATTCTCACTACTTCTGCATCCGTAGGAACTCGGTGAAGTAACTGTTTATTTCTGTCTCTAGAGCCTTGCTGGTCTGTTCGGGGCTCAGGTTCTCTGTCAGCATTTTCAGGATGCCGCTCTGCAGCGCATAATAGATCTGATAGGCGCTGGGAACCCACATGCCCTGAAGCTTAGGATTGCTATCCAAGAGTTGCTTGATGGCAACCCCGTAATGGGGGTTTGCTTGTAGATGCGCCTCAAACTCAGGCAGTGTGTAGGTATCACGATTAACCGGGAAGTAGCCGGTTGCAATATGCCACACGAGCTGCTGCTTAGCACTGGTGGCAAACTTAACGAATTCCCATGCTGCCCCCTCATTACCCGAACCATTGTTCAAGGCGTATATGGCACCACCGCCGACATTCACGCCCCCGGTTGCCTTCTCATCGACCATGGGGAAGGGAGCAACCGCGAACTCAAATCTATCACCGACCATCGACTGAATGGTGGTAAGGTTGCTGGTCGACGCAACGATCATGGCAACCCTGCCGCTGGCGAAGGCTCCATTGAGGTCGCTGGTCAAGTTCTCCAATGACCCTGTTGCATATAAGGCTCTCCACTTGGTAAGAAAGTTGACCATTGTCCCATTCTCGTGGAACAGAACCTTGGTGGGGTTGCCCGTATGCCCATTCTCATAATCAGTCAAATACGAGAGGCCGTTCTGCTGGCCAAGCCAAACCATCAACTCATAGGTAGTGGGGACATTGGCAAAGCCATAGCGGATTACCTTTCCCTTGTCGTCTGTTTTCTTGAGCTTGCTTGCAACGAGGGCTAGCTCATCGAGAGTACGGGGAGCTTTGGCAATTCCCGCCTCATCAAAGGCAGTCTTGTTATAGTAGAGAAGGATGGTGGAGCTATTGAAGGGCATGGCGATCATTTTCTCTTTGTACGTGATCGAGAGCCGGGCAGCCTCCATAATCTGGGCCAGGTCGTAGTTGTCGGCTTTTGCCAAATCTTCCATGGCTATCAGGTTGGCATTGTCCCGGATGTCCAGGACTGCAGCACCATCCAGCTGGACCAAGTCGGGAAGGTCGTTGGTTATGGATGACTGTAGAATCGCCTTTGCCTTGGTAAGCACATCGTTGGCCTTTCCCTGGTACACAGCTTGTACTTGAATATGCTTCTCTTTACCAACGGTGCTGTTGAATTCTTCAACAAGGGCCTCTGCGGCTTTGTCGGCAAGGCCGCTATTTGGATGCCACCAGGTAATGGTGGTTACCGCATCGGTCTGGTTTTCTTCTTGTCCAAGGGCGGACAAGCTCTGGGTAGCCAAAAGAACTAGTAGTGCATAGATGAACAATCGTTTCATGGTTATCTCCCTGCAAAGCGTGTACTCACGCTGGTTTGGATTGGTTTATGCATCGCGACGAAGGCGATGAGAATCGGGGTTATCAACAACGTAATTGCGGCAAACTGCGGACCGTAATCGAGGTTCTCCGAGAAGCCGAGCATGGTAAGGCCGACTTGGACGGTTCTCATACTCTCCTTGTTGGTGACCAACAAAGGCCAAAGGTAATCGTTGAAAATGGTGCTGAAGCTATGGATTGCCAATGTGATCACCACAGCCTTGCTGATGGGAATCAGGAGGGTGGTCAGAAAGCGGATATCCCCACACCCTTCAAGGACTGCTGCCTCACGATATTCGCTGCTTACCGTCTTGAAGTACTGCCTAAGCATGAATATGTGGGTAGGGGCGAGCAACAGGGTGCTGATAATCCCCAGGTAGGAGTCGGTGAGCCTGAGAGCGCGGATGGTTGTGTAGTTGGCAAGCAAGAGGGCATCGGAGGGAAGGAGCATGGTTGCTACGATGAGCACAAACAGTACATCCCTTCCCTTGAAGGTAAAAAAGGAGAACGTATAGGCACTTATAATGCTGATAGCCATGCGTAATGCAGTTCCCAGCGAAGCGGTAAGTAACGAATTTGCCAAGAACCGCTCAAGATTCGATTCCTTGAACGCTCTGGCATAATTTTCCAGCGTCGGCACTGAAGGAAGGAGTCTAGCCGGAATACTGGTGAAGTCGGCATAGCTGAAAAACGAGGCGCTGATAGAGTAGAAAATAGGAAACACGATAACGAGGGAACAGAGCGTGGCGATGAGGGCTGTCAGTTTTTTCATTGGTAGTAGACCCTCCTTCGTTCCAGATGGAGGAGCAGCAACAGTGCCGATAAGGTGAGCAGAAAGACTACCGCCGCTATTGCCGAACCCATGGCATAGTTGCCGCTCTTAAACCCTTCCAGGTACATCTGATAGACCAATGTCTGGGTGGAACGGAAGGGGCCCCCTTCAGTAAGAATGAGGACCGGAGAGGATATAAGCATTGCATCTTTGATGTTGGTCATCAGGACAAATACAAAGGTGGGAGCGATGAGCGGGGCTTGGAGGTACCGAAAGACCTGCAGGCTGTTCGCTCCCTCAATCTTTGCAACTTCATGAAGTTCGGGGGGGACGTTACGCAATGCTGCATGCAGCAAAAGGAAGTTCAGTCCGATATCGAGATATACCCCGGCGATGACAAGCAAGGCCATGGCTGCATGTTTGTCGTTGAACCATTGAATGTCAGAGCCGAACAACTGGTTGATGATGCCGATGGAAGGGTTGAACATCATTTTCAGGATCATCATGGCGCTGGAAAGACCGACGGCCATGGGAAGAAAGAAGAATATCTGATTAAGGGTTGCCAGTTTTCCCTTGCGGTTCGAAAGCAACGCTGCGCCTAAGCAGATGATTAAATTGGTAGGAACAAAGTAGAGGGTGAAACGCAAGGTGTTGGAAAGGCTGGCTTGGAATGATTGGCTCACGAACAGCCGTTGGTAGTTCTCAAAGCCTACAAAACTGAGCCGCTGTCCCTGAAGGGAGACGGTATGCAGACTGTTGAGCAAGGTAAGCAGGAAGGGTCGATATGCAAAAACCACCGCAAGGGCGAGTGCGGGCAGTATGAGGATATAGGGTTTGAGCAACGAGGCGGTTCTTTTCTTCATGGTAGGTTGGTCCCGTGCAGATACTACCGCCATTGTAGACAAAAACGCAAGTCTGATGAGGACCTAATTATAGTATTTGGAAAGAAATACCTTACGTAGAAGAAGGGTGCGTCAGCTTTCTACAAGATAAAGCTGACGTCAAGGAATACAAGGTTAGGTTTATCAGATTTCTAGAACTTGAACTTCATACCGAATACCAATTGCAGGTCTGAAGCCTCAGAGGAATAGCGGGCCGTACTCTTCGTGTAGATTCTCCTTCCTATCCAGTTGGCTTGGGCATACACATCAAGATTCTTCCATTCTGTATAATAGATACCCGTAAGGCCGATGACGAGGCGCTCGGTGATGCTGTCACCGGAGGGAGAGGGACCATCGACATTGGGAGAGTCGGTATTGTTGCTAACAGAATCAACATGATGGGCAGCCCCATAGGTCAGCTCCCCCTGTCTATGAACAGTAACCGAACCTTCTAGAGAAAAGAGATTGGGTCTCATATACGAGAGCTTTGCTTGGTACACCTTGCTGTCCGATCCCCACTGGTAGCCAAGGTAATCGATGATCATGGGCTCCAGATGCGCTTGGTGCTTCATCAGGTCCCTGGCTACGAGGAAATCGACGTTCTGTCTTCGATAAAACGCAGGGTCTAGAGAGGCGTACTCTGCTTGGGTTGTCCAATACCCCTGATTATGACTCCAAGAGTAGGTAATTCCACCCAGGTATGCCATGGCATTTGCTGTATTTGCCTTCTCGCTGGAGAGCTGTAGTTGGTCGAGGGCGAACTGGCCATGCAGGGACAAGCCTTTCGCTGGGGATAGGTCGGCTTCGATGCTGGCTATCGAGTTGACGTTGGCAGCATCGAAGATGTTGTGATAGATATAGGTGGGATCGAGGTACTGGGGGGAAAGGTTGTCGGCATTTGCCATAATGTTCTCTGAGATGGAAAAGCGTGCCCAAGCTAATGGCCTGAATTCTATGCGGTGACCAAGGAAAATCCGGTTTCCTGCATTCGATTCGCTGAGATCGGGGAAGAAGAGATAGAGAAACTGCACCTTGGTGTTCTGGCTGAAGAAGGAAGCTGAAAGGCTGGTGTGGTTGGAGATATGATCCCCAATGACTAAGTTGCCACTGCTCCCCTGGCCCCAGGATACCGGTCCTTTCCCAAGACTGAGTGCGTAATACGGCCCTGCGAAGGTGAGTTGGCTATGCCTGGGGAAGTCGGCTTCAAGTTCTTTGCCTGCTGTGGGAAGGTTGGTGGTAAAGAGGCGTTTATAGAGGTAGGAGGATTCCACGAGCTGAGGACCGATTGGGCGTAGGTCATTGTCACTAATATAGGGAAGTATTGCCCCAATACCATAGGTTGGCACATTTTTTGTTTCGTCTCGTTCAGTATAGCCACCCACCCCAGCCTGCAGGGAAGTCTCAAAGAGGAATGATGGGCTGAATTGCAGGGAGATGGTCAAATCAAAGAGAGGTTCTCTCTCATCATAGCTGTACATCCAGTCTTCGAACGTGGTGAAGTCTGCGCTGTTGGTGTGGGTATAGGCTTCCAGGGCGATGGTTGGAGTCACTTTGGCGGAGAAGTTGTCGGTTTTGTTTGTTTTGATTCTCTGCCATGCTTGCTCTAGCAATGCCGTGTATTGTGTCTGTTGGGGAAGCATGTTCAATATTTGAACAGCCTCATTGGTATTCCAAGGACGAGAGGCGGAGGGAAGGGGGATGCCATGCAGGCGGTACAGGAGGTCGACCTCCTCGTAGAGTGGAGAGTTGAGGGGGATTTGCTCGGGTGAGTAGGAGCCAAACAGCAGGCTTGCTGTTATGAACACTATGAGTAGGGAACAATAACGAACCTTCATCTTCGAATCCTTTGTTCAGGTGTGCTTGTGTGTACTGTAGAACATGAAAGGCAAAATGAAAAGGTTTTCTGCTTTTCAAAGGTTCTGTGTGATATAAAAGAGAGGCCTTCATTAGGCCTCCCCGTTCTTGAGAATTCAGATTAGCCCCATTCCCTACTCGGTATAGAACAGGTCTCCCGCCTTGGCAAAAGCACGCTTTTTGGCGATGAGCAAGTAGGAAATAAAGGAAGCAAGCATATAGATTCCGCTGATGATAATCGCCAAGGTGAACAGCATCGGATTGTTCCTGGTGACGCTGAAGGCCGGCAGGTTGATGCTCAGAATAATGGGAATGGCCAGAATAAAGACAATTCCTACCGAGTACAGGTAGTCGGTGGCTACCGGGGTTTCGAACTCTTGGTCGACCACACGAAGCAGGGCCAAGCCGGTGGGAAGGGTGCCGGTTCCTGTTCCGTAGATGACCAACATTCTGAAGAATTGGTGGTCGTCGTAGATACGCGAGCAGTACCAAGGAAGAATTACCAGGGTTATGAACATACCGGTCAGGGTAAGAATGAGAATAGGAAGCCAATACCCTTGGACGGTAACCAAGGAGATGGCCCCCAGGCTTGAGGCTACCGTCATATCAACAGAGAGACCGCTGATACGATTGCAGGTTGCATTATCTATGGTGGTTTCCACCTTGAAGAAGCGCATGATCATTTTCACGCCCAAGGCGCAGAAGGCACTGAATATGAAGTTGATCCCCCATAGGCTCTCTGCAAGGTCGGACCCCAAGGGACCGATGAGATTAAGCAGAGCTGTCAAGCCGGTAAGAAAGCCCCAGCTGATCAAGTAGGTGGCCATCACCAAAGCAATGTGGTAGCTAAGTGAGTCCAACGACTCGCCATCGGTTGAGAGATACGAACCAACCGGCCGTTCCGTATCGAGACGGCTGAAGAACCCGGTCCGTACACTCTTGTTGTTGATGCGTTGTGCATGTTCCTTGCCGATCCAGCCCCGCTTGAGCCCCTGGTTTATCAGGACCACGCCGCCGAAGCTCCCAATCAGAAATCCGATGGCTGCCATGGTCAGTCCGACCGAGGAAGCACCCCTGAACCCCATCTTTTCCCAGCCGATGCCAATCGAGTAGGCCTGACCGGGTCCTAATTCGAAGCCCAAGGGTAGGGTAAAGCCGAATGCTGGAAACAGGTCCGGCTTGAACGTTGCGATCATGATGGCTGTCATGACCAGTCCAAAGAAACATTGCAGACCGTACTGGCCCATTACTGCGGTAACATTGGCTGCCAAGGTACGTTTGGCTTTCCTATCGGTTTTTTGCTTGCCGGTCACCCTGAGCAACATGGATATGAAGGAGATATTGAGCAGGTGATAGACGATCTCACCCAGGAAGTCGTTTTTCAAGCCCCAGCGGGGAGCAATAAAGTTATAGAAAACCAACAGAAATATTCCGGAAATGATAGGGGCGGGTATCAGGAACCTTTGGAAGAATCGAATGCGTGCTCGCAAGAGGGCTGCAAGCAACAATGAGAACGAGATGATGCCGATGTGGTAAAAAAAGTTCCAGTTCATGCTTGGTCTCCCTCGGTACTCTGTCGTTTCGTTTGATACATCTCCACATACTTGATGATGCATCCTCGTTTGAAAATTCGGATACGATAGAGCGTATTGTTGTGGTAGAGTTCCACCGTATTCTTTGCGTTGATGATCATCGACTGGATATCGGTGAAGGCAAAAAACTGGTCACGCCCCATCGGGGATTTGATTCTCATTCCCGCCTGTTCCATCTGCAGGGTAAAGGTTCTTTCCAAGGTGATGAGTTTGGTTGTATCACCGGTTTGCAGCAGCACCCCCTTGTCAGGGGGGAATACCAATGAAGAGCCCTTATCTGAAGCAATGTACACTCTCTCCCAGGCATGCCAGTAGGCGATGTCATCGAAGTGATGTTCTCCTACTGAGGTGTGCA
>Ga0172378_10004813_pt1 | contig 12620 bp, 18 predicted proteins | sample GrowelOW332metaG_FD_119755 | JGI IMG/M metagenome (GOLD analysis project Ga0172378, IMG submission 119755) | Groundwater microbial communities from an aquifer near a municipal landfill in Southern Ontario, Canada - Pumphouse #3_1 metaG | ecosystem: Environmental > Aquatic > Deep subsurface >...
CTCACTTGTCCTGAGTTGGCGTCCGATATGCCACCGGCATATCGTCCGACATTCGCTTCGTCCTTCGGTCTTCCGACCTCAGTCCTTGCTCATTTCCAACTTGTTCGCCTCCCTCGGCTAACGCCGGCATAAAACAAAAAACGTATCTTGCGATACGCTTTTTATTTTATGTAGTCTACTGTATTGAGAATTTACACCCCATTATTCAAAATATTCGAAAATGGAGATTGCTTGTGCCAATTAAATGTTAGACAAAATAGCTCAGTTCATCTAATCTTTGGTGAGCTATTTTTAGCTCTTCATCGGTAAATAATTGCTGATATTTTTCTTTATTATCTATTATAAAAGCCTCAACCGTTAAATCTAATCTTTTAAGCTCCCATAATTTAGTAAACCCCGAAGCGGCTGGCCTTGATAGTAATCTTTGTGCCGTTCCTAATCCGCCAAACTCTTTTAGCATTTCCCCAAAATAGTGAGGGTTAAATTTAGTCTCGCTTATAGTTCTGGAATACAAGCCATTCATATCTCTGTTAAATTGTGCTTTTAGTTCTTCCATATTTTTTGGCGGGATGAATTTTCCATTTTTAAATTTATACCCCTCCTTTTTTATTTTATTACCCCTTTTTAATTTTCTATAACATTATAACAAATGTCCATCTTTAATAATTAATATATTTTGCTATCATTAGCATAATTTTAAATATTATCCACAAAATTACATTGTTATTTAATTAAATATCCTTTATAATGATAGTGCCTCTATATGAGGATGAAATAGGGAGTATACCTAATGGTATATCTTGCAACCATACCTTTTCTGAAGAGTTGTTGAGGATTTCAACAGCTCTTTTTAATTACGGTAAAATTCATAAGGTGGTTTACCATTTGAATAGTCAATCCTCCTTTTGCCGCCAACTATAAAACCAGAAATTAAATTAAGTTTCCCGTTGCTTAATGGATGGCATATCACAGCATATGCGATTTTTTTCCTTTCAAAGAAAAATATAATATACCCCGTTGAAGTGTCGCGCAGAACCTTTCTTTCATCTGGATTTAATAGAATATATTTAGGCCACCCAAGTCTCCTTGCTCTATCTTTCTGAAATTTCTTTTCAGCGCCACCGCATATATGTTTCGCGCGTTCTCTGGGATTTATACACACAACACAAAACCCATCAGGAGTGCATATTTCCTCTTTATATACCTCACAGAACCTATCATAATTTTCTTCCTCTGTGTCTATACAGCAGTAAGTCAGTTCTTCCATAGGGCTAACTTGAAGAATGTAAGCCGGGTTTAATACAAAATATATTAAATCGCTTATCGCCTTTTAGAGAAGAGCAGAAACTTAAATTTTCTTTTCCTATCGCATTGGCAATAATTTTAATAAGTTCAACTTTATTCGCGCTATTTTTTTCATAATTTCTATCATATCCGACTGCACCACTTAAAATATCAGCGAGTTGAATAAAAATATTATCATCCGATGAGTATGCTTGAATATGTTTTATTTTTATTCCTTGATTAACCATTGTTAAAAATTCTCCTATTCTCCTAACTCTATCTTTACTTTTTGATGGCTTGAAGTCTAAAAAAATATAATAATTTTGACCCTCATCTAATTTATTTTTGAGAAGTTCATAATAGAATTTATAAAATGCTAATTCTTTATCGCCTTCGTGATATTTTTCGTAGTTCACCTCCTCTTTTTTAATAACAATACATTTATAACTAAAAACTTTATCATCTAAAGAAAACAAATACGAAAACAACTTTCTATAAAAATCTAAAACCTTGGCCGAAGTTTTGATCCATTTTAATTCTCCATTTATAAAAAATTCTTTTTGAATTTTAGAAATTTCCTTTTTTATTACTGGAACCATCTTTCTATCTAAAAAAACAGCCCCTATAACCATATAGGCCGCCGATGGATTGTCTATACTACTTTCGTCAGCGTATATATTTATATCCTTGGTAGTTATCTTTATAAGATTAAAAATCATATTTTTTATTGTTATTAATCTTAATTGATTATTAAACCTCTTCTGGCCAATATATCTTAATTTCAAACAGCAACTGTTTATATAGTTCACAATTGTCTTTTATCTTTTTTTCTAAAATCCATCTTGCGTCTCTGCCCGATGATATTTTTATAAGCAATCTATTACGAGATAGACCGCTTAACACACCTCCTACTAATTTTCCATACACAGATTGGTTTGATCTAACACTCTCTTCGATAAATTTTTTAAACTTATCGGCAAATTCAGATGAATAAAATGAAAATTTTTCAGAGAGCACATTGTCCAACCTTAAAATAACCCATAATCCTACCTGCTGTTTGAGGGGTAACCCCGCTAATTCTTCCCGAATTTTTTGTTCTTTTTCCATATTATTTATTAAAATTAATTAGATGCATCTTACATCTTAACATACATAAGTTAGATTTACAAGATAGTTATCAACAAATACTTCAGATACCTTAATGTTACCTCCTCATTAGCAATTCGTCAACTAAGAGGGTTCACACTTCGCTGTAAAGTTAGATATAAATAAAAGGATGCACTTGGTGCGTTTTTTTATTTTGCAGTCTACTGTCTGGAGGAAATGGAGATTGCTTGCACCAATGGCCACAAGTTAGCAATGACAATATAGGGGAAAGTTATATTCACTGCGTTTATACAATTATATAAATGAAATTTAGAGCTTGATGCCGCAATAGAACACTAATTCCAAATTTCTAAAATTATATAACCAATGACTACTGATAAAAGCGAGACGCCAAAATACGGAAAATAGGCGCACACTTTATTAGTAAATTTTATCCAAGGACTGTAATTTTTTTCAATATCTTTTATTTCAACATCCATATCAACGTCTGTAATTTCTTTTATATTTTTTTTATTACTATTTAAACCGTTATTGACTTCTAATAAAAACACGAATAAGGATATAGGGATCAGAGACAGTAAAATTGTAATAGCAATTTTGAAGTAGATTGTTTTAAATGACAATATATTATTTCCAAATGTTGCCGTTATTAAAATCGCCGCCGCCAAAGACGCTATTACTAAGGCTATTTTAGATTTTTGAAAAATAAGTTGCTGAAAAAAACCCATTTGAAAATCTAATTTCTTCAATTTTGCTTGCCATTCTAAATCGTTTAGTTCCATATTTTTTAAAATTTATTATATAAAACTTTATTTATTTTTCATTTTGATGTTCTTTGGAATATTCCCAAAGAGCCTTATCCACCGTTCTAATATCTTCGTGAACATTTTTAGCTACTTCTCTCATTTTCTCACAATAACTCTGCCAAAAGTTAAAATTATAACTTTTTGGTTGTTTAATACCAATCGACCACAAAGCTCTAAAATCCATAATCGGGTATTTATTAGGAAAAGCAAAATGCAGAATTGTAGAGGCAACCGGCCAGGATACACCTTTCAGCACGAGAAGTATTTCAATACGAGCTTCTTCGTTATCGGTCGAAAGGCTAAATTTAGTGATATCCCTTATCAAGCTCTCACTATTGCTTTCATAACATTTAATTGGTCGACGAGATTTCCATTTTCCCAATCTAACGAATTTTTCCTTATCTAAATATCTGTGGTCTATAAACCACTCTTTTAATTCTTTCTCACCATATTCATCAAAACTGCCAATTACACCTTTATCATATTTGTCGGCATATTTTTTTATAATTTCTTGTGTTATAGACATCATAAAACATTATTTATTTTATCTCACTGATCACTATACACATTATAGCATTATAGTAGAAAAAGAGGACTTTAAAAGCTCCTATGTTGGGAGCTTTTAAACAACTATCTGTGTTTGTCCAGCGTCTCTTCAAGATTTTTGACCACACTCCCAGTCTTTTCGTCCACAACATTTTTCTTGTATAGATTGTTTCTTCTGTCTATTAGTTGTGTCAACTGAACGCCATCCGGGTGTTTGTTGGTGTTGTCTGATTGAAACCACCCTTGTTTTAGGTGAACAACAAAACTCTTTAATCCTTGTGTAAATTCTTTAAGTCTAAGATTATCCCTAAGCCCAACTTCATCAGAAAAACTTTTGTTAATAGCTCTGGAGCTTGAACCACAATGGCTACATATTTTCTGATTTTCTGTTAGCTGGCGTAAGCAGTTATTGCATTTATATGATGTTAATTCTTCGGTCATAAAAATCATTTAATTACATTATTAAATTTTATAGTTTTTACTCTCGCTGATAATACTAAATACAGATACAAGACCAGACTTACCGTGCCAAAATTACATTCGCTAACTCTAATTCTTCCGTGCGCCATTTTATGTCTTAATTCATACCCCAAAGGTTCGAAAAGAATAAATTTTAATTGTTCACATAAATCTTCACCCCAAACCTTCTTACACTCTTCCGTGCTTAGAAAAACCAGAGAAAGAGTTGTTGTTTGGGTAGAAATTCCTTGTCCACGATTAAGAGCGACAACGTCAAGGCTAAGCTTTCCTGAAAGATATAAAAATAAACCTTCGAACTGTGGGATAAGAATGTGCAAGGCAGATACAAAATCACCGGTAAAATACCTTTCAATACCAATTTCTATAATTTCAAACGGCCAATTTGTAAAAAATCCTGTATTTTTTAAGTAGTCCGAAAAAACTTTTTTGTTTATTATATTCTTTTCAGCAATTTCATAAAATAACCCCGTGAGATAAGCTCTAAGAATTATTGTTTGGCTTCGCTCATATAAAGTCATTTCACAAAATTTCATTCCGTCATCACCGCCCTTAATTAAATGATCTTCATCTGAAATTGTAGATAAATTTGCTATATTAAAGCCAATAGGCATTGTTGTTTGCGCAGATTTTACAATTTCTTGATATTTAGGAAATAAAACCGGTTCTATTCCTATAGCCTTTAAGATCGAGGCAGCATCGCCCTTGTCCAAAAAATGCTTTATTACTTTATTTATACTCTCTTCTGAAACCTTGCATTCTATTGAAAATTTATTTAAATCGTTCTTTACTTGTTTGTTCATTTCCGGAATTTTATTTTTACAAATTTTGATTATCGCAGATTGCCCAGCATTACGCGCTAAAGATAAAGCGTCTTTATATAAAAAGGCGGCACTAAAAAAATTTCCTGCTGCTTCCGCCGCGCGAGCCTGATTAAGTTGGTTGTCCAATTCGCTCATTCTTATTTTTGTTTAATGATAAATCTTTAACTTGTAGGTGAGCCCGATTTAATAAATCATAAATTGTTTGCCTAAACTTATTGTTTTCAATAATTTGTGGGGTTTTTACACTCCTTACTTTATCGGGAATTGATAAATTGGCAAAATAAATTTGATTATCAAAGGTAAAATTTTCTAACTGGCTTAAAATAAAGCCGTATTTATTGTGATAATTATTGATAATTTCCTGCAAAACTTTTTCGAATAAATCCGGTTTAGATTTTATATAACGCTTATTGTAGAATTTTACTCTGGTAGCCAATTCTATTAGATCCTTCGCGGATAATTCCTTCTGCAGCTCGAACCTTAAATATAAAGAAATGTTTGAAACATCATCTAAAATAAATGGGGCTTTTTCTAAAATATCAGGTCTTTTTCTGAAGATACTTGCCGCAGTCAGAGCCGTCGTGGCATAAGACTTAAAACTAATTTTATCGTGAAATTTAATTAGTCTTAAAATCTCATCAACTGCCGCGTCATAATTACCTACTAATAGGTGCCGCTCCAATCCATAATAATATAAAAATACATAACTCAAATTTGTTTCTTGTTCAACGTCTCGTAACCAATTTATATATTGATACTTATGCTCTGGTGACAAACCAGCATAAGAGGGGTAATACATCGGCTTTGTTTCTAAGTCATTATTTTCTTTAACGGGCAATCTCGTCCAAATTAAACTTGGTTCTGCATACAAACTCGCTTTATTATCATCATAAGCAGTATTAACTTTTTGTTTATCCAGATCAAACGAAACGTTTATAGTAATAGACATAGGATTTTTCATCTTAGATAAATCCTCGTCTGTAATAAAAATCAATGATTTGGTTGGCTCTGGTATCTGGAATGAACTTGATAAATGTTTATCGTTTTCTAAGACCACAAGAGCATTATTAACTTTCTGACTACCAACAACCGGCTGCCTCTTATTCTTAAAATATAACTTTGCAATCTTATATAAAATATAAGCAACTCCCAAAGGCCAGGCAACGAGCAAAAGAAATATGGAAATTATTACAGGCAAGATTATCTTTCTCGCCTTTCCGTCTTGTAATAACAGTGCAATCTTCATATTAAGAATTTGGATAAAACTTTTTTGTTAATTTTTCTATTTCCTCTTTGGCTTCTTCTTTTGATATTTCTCGTCTCGGCAGATCCATATTTTTTGAAGGACTATCGATATACTCTAAAAACAACTTAGCAGCCTTCGGATTACCGGCTATTGCGCTATCCCTTAAAGCCAGGAGAACATCGGGAATATCATCGGCAAATTTATTTTCAATCGTTTTCTTAACCAATAAAACCACTTCCTGCTCTTTTTTCCAAGCGTGAATAGTCGGCTCACTTATTCCTAATTGCTTCGCAAACGCCTTTAGTGACATAGGTCGACAAGACTTTGGGAGTGATAAATATTCGACCAATTTCAGCTTATTGGCGTCCATTAGCATATTTGTTGTTGCGGCTATTTTCATACTTTAATTTTATCAGTTAAAGAGAAACCTGTAAATTACAAGTTTTATTTTAATTTTAGGTAAATTTAATAAAATGTTCGCTTAAGCTTATTTAAGTTTTGGCTTGTTTTAGATGCAATTGCGTGTTATATTATAAATGCGAAACTACAATAAATAAATCCGTTAAGAGCAAACAATCGTAAAGATTGTTATTTTGCTCGTTTGTGGCAAGGATCGGGCACCCGACCAAAACACAAACGGGCATCTTAACGGATACCTCAATGTAGTTTCGCAGGTTTGGGTGTCCGGTTTTTTATTGCCGGAACATTAAAAATAATAATATGAACAAATTTATCATTTTAACCCTCGCTTTCTTTTCACAGTTTCCAACTGCTTGCTTAGCAGCTTCTGATAAAAATACTGATCCAGGCATAGGCGCAATTCTTGGATCAATTATTGTGGGCGCTATTATTATTATCGCAATAGTAGTTGAAAAAAAGAAAAAAGCAGGAGATCAGGGCGTATTATACCAAAAAGTTAATGCAGTTAGCGCTATTAAAAAAATCTTCAACAAAAATAAAGTCAATGATAATAAATAATCGTCTAAAAGAATTCGCCAAACGCCACCCCGGAATATCAATTCTGGTTCCTTTGGCCGTAGCGACACTGATTATACATTTGTTTGTTGTTTTAATTGTTCAAGTTTTAGGTTTAAATATTAACTCTGAAAAAGAAGCGGTTATCACGGCCAACCTCTTAATATTATCATTGTCCTGGTTTGCCATAGCACAGTCATCAACTGACTCAAAATCGATTTTTTATATTAACAAAAAGGGGCGATTAAAAAGAAATTCTTTTTTTGCAGTTATCTGGCTTCTTGTTTTTATACTGTCAATATTCTATTTTTTATTATCATAGCTGGAAGCGTATATGGAAGGAAATAATTTCACGCCAAATTACATAAAATGCCCAAACTGTCAAAATATTCTTGATATGTCTTTTGTCGACAGTGTCTGCCCTAATCCGCTCTGTGGCTTTAATTTTGCCGGTCTTAACGCTTATTTAACCCAAGGCGATGAAGAATTACGCAAAATACTATTAAAAGAATACAGGGCAAAGGAAGACCAGGAATATAAGTTGGTCGTTACGGCTATAAAATATAATATGGGCAATTACCTTGCACATTTTATCGAATGTAAGTGGGGTGCTCATTATAACGCTCTTTATAATGATTTTATTCTTAATTTTTTAGATGATCTCAACTTACTAAAAATAGTGCTTAAATCCGATATAATTAAAGAAAAAGATAACATCACCACTTCTAAAAATGGCTATAAAATGTTTTGGGATTTATATTGTCATCTTAAAAGAATTAACATTGCTAATTTTAGAAATTTTTTAATATCAGAATTTCCCGAGCTCCACCGGCGACACTACAATGAGTGGTTTCTAAAATGGGAAGAAAACAGAAAAGAAAAGATTAAGAAACTGGAAGGTCAGGCAAGACTAATCTAAACTCCCTCTATCGGGGAGTTTTTAGTTTGTATTAAGATAAAAAACTGCTAAAATACATAGTAATACTATAGATATGAGAAATGAAAGCAAAAAAATTATAGAAGTTGTAAATTTGATCAGGAAAAGAGCTAAGTATTTTAGTGGAGATACAAACTTAAAAATTGGCCTCAAAATAAAGGATCTTGATAAATTAAAAATAAAAAACGAAGACCTGAAAGCAATTTTTTTGATGCTTGAAAAAAATGGACAGATAAAGATTTTGAATGACCTAATTTTTGATTTTAATGGTTTAATAAAAAAAATATCTCAATCTGTCAGTAAAGAATTATTTGGTAAAAAAGGCAAAAAACATTTAAGCAGCTACGATGCCGCCAGGCTCTCTTTAAGAATTGACAAGGAATATAAAAGAATAAAAGAAAATGGTGAAATCCAAATTTCTTTGGTAAGTTTGGATGAACTAAACGATTTCAAAAAGAAATTAGAGATAATGGAAGATGTGGTAATCCATCGCATTGAGTTTAAGAATAATAGGAAGATTATTTTAGATGGTAAAATAAAATTATCAAAACCGGATTTTTACAGTGAAAATGACAATTTTTTTAACTTTGTTTATAATAATTCCAATAGAAAGATTAACATTTCGGAAATTGAGGCGGTTGTTGGCAAATTAAAAAAACGACCTGTGAACATACTTGCCGATCTTGGTTTTAAGGGTGATACGAAAAAAATGTTTTTCCCAGCGGTATCAGCTGAAGCGATTATGTTTATTAACCCAATTACAAAAAAATATCTAAAAGATAATAATTTAAAAAAGCTAAAATTAGATAAAGAATAGCTCTTCATAAGAAGTAGTAAGAAATAGCAAGACCAAAACGACGGTCTTGTTTTTTTGTGCCAAAATTGTAGTAAATCGTAGCCACGCCCTCCGTCTGGGCAGCCGAAGCGATTAAAAATAATTTGCGGCGGAAAGACGGACAACACGGATACCTCAAGCTCAAAGCAGAATTAGCCATTTAAAAATCTAAATCAAACTCCCCGAAAATCAAACCCGGTCAGGCACCCCCCCACTACTGCTTAAGCAGAGGACAACGGCTTGGACAGGTGGCGTTAAGTATAACAATAGAAAACCATATGAGAAATCTAAATTACAAGGTATTTAGCTACCGGCTTAATGACAAAACAGCCGCGGAACTAAAGAAAATTAAATTTATCACCGGCCTTAGCTGCAATCTTCTTTTTACCGCATTGATTAAGACTTATAAAAAATCTCATCAGTTCAAAAAAATTTTAAATGATAATTTAAAAAAATATGATAAAAAAAACGATTAGGAAATATTGTCTTTGGTGTGCAGCCAATCAGCCTAAAGAAATCTATCTATGCTCCGTGTTTAGCTGCGCTTTACACGAACTTAGAATGGGCAATAATCCAAATGGGATAAAAAGGCTTAAAGCCATCGCTTCACGCTGCACAGACTGCAGGGGTGGATCGAAAAAGGAAGTGGGCGAATGCAATTGCGAAGAATGTGCACTTCATTCCTACAGAAAGGGTAAAAATCCATTAAGAAAAGGCATTGGGAATAAGGACATACGAAAATACTCTGGCTTTAAAAAGAAGCTGTTGAGTAATGTAAAAAATGCCAAAGAGGAACTCCCAGAATGACTTTATGACGTCGCAATATCTATAAAATTATAATTAGAGGATACCAGTGATAATTATAAATGAACAAGAAGATGATTAGCTTGCTAAAATTCAAAGAAATGCTGGGCGAAGAGGCAAGAGGTTTGACTGATCAGGAGATAAAAGAAATCAGAGACGCTCAATATAAAATGGCGGAGCTGGCTTTTGAAGTTTGGCAAAAAGAAAAGCACTACCAAAAAAACTAAATTTATGTTATTATATGAACGAACCAAACAATTTATATACAAGGTTTTTATTTGCCAGAATAGTTTTTATTATGGCAAGAAAAAGGGGGCGGTGTTGCTTCATACATACCTTGTGTATTGTTTGGTTCAAAGCAAATTTCCGCTCTCTTTTTTTAATATATGGAAAATATAAAAAACAAAAAGGCAATAATTTATTACCGGGTATCCACTGAAGACCAAGCCCAATTCGGGGTTAGTTTAGAGCAACAAAAAAATAATTGCTTAAGCTTTGCCGAGCGAGAGGGCTGGGAGGTAGTTAAGAGCTTCCACGATGATGGCGTGTCCGCCAAAACCGTGGAAAGGCCGAGCCTTCAAGCAATGCTCCAATATTGTAGTAAAAATTATAAACAGATTGATTATGTTGTTATTTATAAAGTGGACAGGTTATCAAGAAATGTAAATGACTATTCCAATATTCTTTTTTTACTTAATAAGTTAAACATAAAGCTGGTTTCAACTACCGAGGCGATAGATGACACTCCCATTGGCAAGTTTGTCGGCAATATTATGGCCGCTAACGCTCAAATGGATAATGAGATAAAAGGGCAAAGAGTATCGGCCTGTATGCTGGAAAAGGTTAAACAAGGGATTTGGTGTTGGAAAGCTCCATTTGGTTATAAAAATTCCCGAGATGATTTTAACAGAAAGGTAATAACCATTGACGAAAAAAGGGCGGAGTTGATTAAGTTTATATTTGAAAAATTTTCTAACGGCCTTTACACGCTTGAAGATTTAAAAGGGATAACAAATGACGAGGGATTAAAGTCTTGGAAGGGCAAACCAATCTCCTCCCAACTTATAAACAAAATAATCAGGAATAAATTTTATATCGGGATAATGACTGTCGGCGAGACGGAATATCAAGGCACGCACGAAAAATTAATAGACGAAGATTTGTTTTATAAATGCCAGGCGGTTTTAAATAAACGAAATAGAGCGGACAATATTTCCACCAGCCGAAAAAGCGAAGATTTCCCTTTAAGGCATTTTGTTGTTTGCGCCTTTTGCGGTCGTCCGATGACTGCTTATTACGCTACTGGCCACTGCGGAGGCAAATACCCCTATTACCGGTGCTATAACAGCGAGTGCCAGTCTAAAAAATCCATTGCCAAGAAGCAAATAGAAGAAGATTTTGTTAAATATTTAGAGAGTATAATTCCCAAAGACAAATTTTTGAAAACTTTTAAAGCGGTTATTCTCGATGTTTGGGAAAATAAATACAAAGAGATAAACCGGAACGGCAAGAATGTCCAAGAGCAAGTCAATAACTTGAAAGAAGAAAAAATAAAGCTGATTGATATGAAGAAAAAAGATTTGCTTCCCGACGAGGATTTCAAAGAAGCCTTTAATAAGCTCAATGCCGAGATCGGGGCTAAACAACTTAAACTAAGCGAGGCCAAGCTGGAAGAATTTGATATTGATGAAGCGATTGATTATGTTTTTAGTTTTATAAAAACAATTCCGGAGTATTGGAAGAAAGCAACTTATGATCAACAAATAAAAATTCAGGGTTTGATTTTTGAAGAAAATCCCTCTTACAACTATAAAATATTTCAAACCCCGAAACTTTGTCCAATATTACAAACAAAAAAGGAGTTGGCATATGCCAATTCCTCATTAGTAGTCCCTAGGGGAGTCGAACCCCTGTTACCAGGATGAAAACCTGGTGTCCTAACCGTTAGACGAAGGGACCAAGCTAAAAAAATAAGAAACAAAAACGTTCTTATAACAAAATTATTGTATATATTTTTAATTTCTTTGTCAAATTCGATAGAAAAATCACTCGATAGCAATTGCCTAATATTGCCTTTATTACAAAAACCTATAAAATAGATATATATGTATATATTGGGTCTAGAAAGCAGTTGCGATGAAAGTGCGGCCGCCATACTACAAGCATCCGGCCAAAAAACAAAAATCTTGAGCAACGTCATTGCTTCACAAATAGATATCCACGCTCAATATGGTGGAGTTATTCCTGAAATCGCTGCGCGCGAGCATGTTTTACATATCTTGCCTTCAGTTGAAACGGCACTCAAACAGGCAAAAATTCAACCAAAAGATTTAAGAGCCATTGCTGTCACCCAGGGACCCGGTTTAATCACTTCCCTGATCGCCGCGATTGAAACAGCTAAAGCTTTGGCGGTAGTTTGGAATAAGCCGCTGATTCCCGTTAACCATATCGTCGGGCACATTTATGCCAATTTTATCAACCAAGTTACACCGCCGAAATTTCCGGCCCTTGCTTTGGTTGTTTCCGGAGGACACAGCAATCTCATTTACATGAGCAATCATTATAATTTTAAGATTATTGGACAAACTAGAGACGATGCTGCCGGCGAAGCTTATGATAAAGCCGCCAAAATGTTGGGATTAGCCTATCCCGGCGGTCCCATTATTGCCGAGTTCGCCGAAAAATTCCGTTTATTAAAAAAGCAGACCGAAATTGAACTGCCGCGTCCAATGATTAATTCGAAAGATTTTGATTTTTCTTTTTCCGGTTTAAAGACCGC
>Ga0172378_10004814_pt1 | contig 12619 bp, 7 predicted proteins | sample GrowelOW332metaG_FD_119755 | JGI IMG/M metagenome (GOLD analysis project Ga0172378, IMG submission 119755) | Groundwater microbial communities from an aquifer near a municipal landfill in Southern Ontario, Canada - Pumphouse #3_1 metaG | ecosystem: Environmental > Aquatic > Deep subsurface >...
GAAAAAACTCCTTGCGAAGAATATTTTGTAATTCATGGCGAAAATGATATGCTTATGACCTATACTAAGTATGAAGACTTCGGTGTAGGGTTACCATTTTGGGCAAGCGAGGGTAAATTTACGACCACAGATGATGGTCATTTTATAATGGAAGAGAATAGAACCTTTCACTCAGTACCCTTCAGAACGGCGAAAGAAGCAAAAGCCAGCCTTTACTATGCAGGTGAGGAAATTCCGCTGTATAAACTCTACAAATCAGGCTCTCTTGTGGAAGTATCAGTAGTAAAAAGATATAATAATTGGCTTAATTTCAAAAGGGGGAAAGACAAGTGAGCGAGACCGAAGTAAAAGAAATGAGCGCGGAAGAAATGCTGAATAAATTTGATCCAGAAGCTGGAAAGCGTAAATTAACCGGTATTTGGGATAAAATTGTTTCCGCAGTTTGTATTTGTTTTGCGATTTTTCAATTGTACACAGCAATTTTTGGCGTCATGGACGCAGCATTACAAAGAGCTATTCATCTGGCTTTTGGTTTATCATTGATTTTTTTGTTGTATCCAGCCCGTAAAAAGTGGTCTTTAACTTCAATGAGTTGGTTCGATGTTTCCCTAGCTGTTATAGGTGCATGTAGTTCAATGTATATAGTGGTTTTTTATCAAGATTTAGTTTTGCGTGCAGGTATGAACAGCGAAACAGATTTTATTGTCAGTCTTATTGGTACTATACTGGTCTTTGAAGCAGCACGTAGAACAGTAGGCTGGCCTATGATTATAGTTGCCTTTTTGTTTTTGCTCTATGCTTTTGCAGGTCCATATGTCCCCGGTATTTTAGCTCATAGGGGTGTAGGCTATCAAGAGATGTTTGATCATCTTTATTTTACTACAGAAGGCATTTTTGGTATTCCTCTTGGTGTATCGTCAACTTTTATTTATTTATTCATTTTGTTTGGAGCCTATTTAGAAGCAACAGGTTTGGGTAAATTTTTTATTTATTTAGCTAATGCTGTTGCTGGTTGGTCTGCAGGCGGACCTGCCAAAGTTGCTGTATTATCCAGTGGTCTTATGGGCACAGTATCCGGTAGTTCAGTTGCTAATGTAGCTGGTACAGGTTCTTTTACTATACCAATGATGAAGAAGTTAGGATATAGTGCTGATTTTTCAGGGGCGGTAGAAGCAGCTGCTTCTACCGGGGGACAGTTAATGCCTCCGGTAATGGGTGCGGCAGCCTTTCTTATGGCTGAATTTGTTGGAGTGCCTTATATTACTGTAGTTAAAGCGGCAGTTATTCCTGCACTATTGTATTATACCGGCGTATGGCTTGGTGTCCATTATCAAGCGAAAAAAAGAGGGCTCAAAGGTACTCCTCGTGAATTATTGCCTAAATTCAAAGTCTTGTTTTTAGAAAAAGGTCACTTAGCTATTCCTTTAGTAGTTATAATTTATTTATTGGTGACAGGTTATACACCTACTCGAGCGGCTTTAGTAGCTATAGGGTTAACTCTTGTTTGTGCTTGTCTGCGAAAATCTACGAGAATAAATTTTAAAGATGTTGTTGATGGACTGATTGCGGGTTCTAAAAATGTTTTAGGAGTGCTAATTGCTTGTGCAACTGCAGGTATAATAATTGGTGTTGTAACTAAAACAGGCGTAGGTCTAAAAATGGCTTCGGCTTTATTGGAATTAGCTGGAGGACAGCTTATTCCGGCCATGTTTTTCACTATGTTAACATCATTAGTTCTTGGTATGGGTGTGCCGACTACGGCAAATTATGTTATTACTTCTACTATAGCAGCTCCTGCCTTAGTACAAATGCATGTACCGGTATTAGCTGCACATATGTTTGCTTTTTATTTTGGTATTGTTGCAGATGTTACTCCGCCAGTGGCTCTAGCGGCCTATGCAGGCGCTGGTATTTCCGGCGGTAATCCTATGAAGACGGGTGTAATTGCAGCCAAACTGGCAATAGCGGCTTTTATAGTTCCCTATATATTTGTTTTGTCCCCGGAAATACTAATGATAGGTGGTACGGCTTGGAGCATTACGGTAGCGACAATTACCGCCTTAATTGGCATGTGGGGTATTAGCGTAGCTATGATAGGTTATGTTGTTAGAGATGCTACAATTATTCAGCGGATATTATTTTTCTGTGGTGGTTTAATGCTTATAAAACCAGGTATAACTACTGATGTTATTGGTGTTACTATTTTGGCATTAACTTATGGTTGGCAAATTATGCAAAATAAGGCAGATGCTAAAAAAAATAAAGAAGCTTAATTTCTTGAATTTAAACAAGGTTATTACGTATTTTTACGTAATAACCTTGTTTTTTATCATAAATTGCCCCCAAAAGGCTATTTAATAGTTAAATACTAGTAAAATTTGCAAATTATTGTTATTAAAGGTATAATATCCTGTAGGTGAGTGTTCGGCTATAATTACTCCCAGTTGTAAATGTGCGGAAAAAAAATATAGGAGGTGTGTTTTTTGAATAAAACGCAAGAAAAATTAAATATTATTCCACTTGGCGGTCTAGGAGAAATAGGTAAAAATATGACCGTTATTCGTTATGGTGACGAGATCATTTTAGTGGATGCCGGTTTGGCATTCCCGGATGATGATATGTTAGGTATAGATCTGGTTATTCCGGATACCACATACTTAATGGAAAACAAGGACAAGCTTAAGGCGATTTTTTTGACTCATGGTCATGAAGATCACATTGGAGCTTTGCCTTTTTTGTTGAAAGATTTTAACGTACCGGTTTATGGAATGCCCTTAACGTTAGGAATTTTGACAGGTCGCCTAAAGGAAAATGGCGTTTCCAGTAGTAATTTGAAGACTGTATCACCCAGCAGTGTTATTAGGGTGGGGCCTTTTAAGGTAGAATTTATTCGTGTTAACCATAGCATTCCGGATGCGGTATCCATAGCGATACACACCCCTGTGGGTGTTATTATTCATACAGGAGATTTCAAGTTTGATCAAACTCCGGTTGATGGTCAAGTTACAGAGTTTAGCCGCTTTGCTGAATTAGGCGATCGTGGTGTTCTTTTACTGTTAGCCGACAGTACAAATGTTGAACGTCCAGGTTATACCCCTAGTGAAAGAATAGTTGGAAAAACATTAGATGAACAGTTCCGTTATGCTAAAAGCAGAATTTTAGTAGCAACCTTTTCGTCTAACGTGCATCGCATTCAACAAGTAGTTGACAGTGCAGTGAAAAATAGCAGGAAAGTGGCCGTAATTGGTCGCAGTATGGTTAATGTAGTAAGTATCGCCGGCGAACTGGGATATTTAAAAATACCCGAAGGCGTATTAATTGATATTGATGAGCTTAAGAACTACGCACCTAAACAAGTAGTAATTATTACTACCGGCAGTCAAGGGGAGCCTATGTCTGCTTTAACTCGTATTTCAATGGGCGATCATAGAAAAGTTAGTATTATTCCCGGAGATACGGTTATTATTTCCGCAACAGCAATTCCGGGTAATGAAAAAGGTGTTTCTCGCACAATTGATAATTTGTTTAAGCAAGGTGCCGACGTTGTTTACGAAAAAGCGTTAGGTATCCATGTTTCAGGACATGCAAGCCAAGAAGAAATTAAACTAATGCACAATTTGGTACGACCAAAGTTCTTTATGCCGGTTCATGGTGAATATCGCCATTTAGTTAAGCATAAAAAGTTAGCAATTTCACTGGGTATGGCAAAAGAGAACATTATTATTGGTGAAAATGGCTCTGTAATTGAACTTACGCCTAATTCTATTCGGTTAAATGGTAAAGTTACAGCCGGTAAAGTTTTAATTGATGGATTGGGAGTCGGCGATGTTGGTAACGTTGTTTTACGTGATCGCAGACAATTATCTCAAGATGGTATTTTAATCGTGGTAGTCAGTGTAGATAAAGCTACGCGCGCTGTTGTAGCCGGACCTGATATTGTATCTCGAGGCTTTGTGTATGTAAGAGAATCAGAGGACCTTATTGACAATGCCAAAGAGCGTGTTATTGTAGCTTTAAACAAATGCCGCGATAATAACGTAACAGAGTGGGCAGCACTAAAATCTGCTGTACGAGATTCTTTGGGAAGATATTTATATGAAAAGACTAGACGTCGCCCGATGATTCTGCCACTGATTATGGAAGTATAATTATCAAGTAGCCAGAGGTGGTAAAATTTGGATAAAAAAAGTGGCAGAGGTGTAAAGAAAGTCTCTGATAACGGATATCATTTACAGCACTTGGAATTAGTGGGGATTGTATTAATCGCCATATCAGTGTTTATGTTTTGCGCCCTTTTTGGTCTAAATGTTGGCAATATTGGTGTTTTTGCAGCAAAATTGCTGAGGCATTCTCTTGGACATTTAGCGCTTATTTTACCTGTTTATCTAATGGTTATTGGTTTAGGCTATATTATTAAGCATGAAAAGGTGACCTTTAGCAAAAAGTTTTTTTCTATTTTGCTTATACTTATTTCGTGTACAGGTTTAACACATTATTATCTAGTTCCGGATGGTCAGGAATTGCAACCTGACCTTTTATCTACAGGTGGTGGCCTCCTAGGAGGCGCCATACTTTTTCTTTTGAAAAAAGTTGTAGGTAAGGCCGGGGCTTTGATTGTTTTGTTTGCAGGATTGTTTGCAGGCGCTGTACTTACCGGACATTTATCATTAAGGAGTTCTTTGAAAAAAGCCGGTGATGGTGTGAAAACCGGGGTTAAAAATGCTGCCTTAAAGATTGAAGCTGTGCGTTTAAAACATAAAGAAAAAACAAGTTTTTATAACCAAGAAGATGATAGTGATAATTATGCTAACTACTTAGAAGAAGATCCTACAGATGTAGTACAACCTATATTGAAATTCGATAGAGATAAAATTGAAAGTTCATTTCCTAAATTAGAAAATAAAAAAGAAACAGAAAATGTTTTATATAAGCCTGACTTAAAGGTACATACAAAACAGGGCGATAATTCTTATAAATTTCCGCCGCTAGATCTTTTGAATCCTATACATAAGAACAAAACACAAGGTGTAAATGATGCAATTCGTAATCAAAGTAAAATTATAGAACAAACCTTAGCGGATTTTGGCGTAAGGGCGACGTTATCTAATGTTACAAGAGGACCCTCTGTGACGAGATTTGAATTAGCCCCGGCACCAGGTGTGAAAGTTAGTAAAATTCAAAATTTATCTGATGATTTAGCCTTAAAGTTAGCAGTGCCAAGTATTCGTATTGAACCAATACCCGGCAAAGCCGCTATTGGTTTAGAAGTACCTAGCCTTAGTAGTGAATCCGTAGGCTTTCGTGCGATTATAGATTGCCTGGCTGTCAAAAAGGCTACGGGCAAACTATGTGTAGGCTTAGGCAAAGATATTTCAGGTAATGTTATTATTGCTGATTTAGGCAAAATGCCACATTTGTTAGTTGCTGGCTCTACCGGTTCAGGCAAAAGTGTTTTTATTAATACTATTATCGCAAGCTTATTATACAAAGCGACACCGGACGAGGTAAAATTAATACTAGTAGACCCTAAAGTTGTAGAACTTACTAACTATAACGGTATACCACATTTATTAACACCAGTGGTTACAAATGCTAAACAGGCAGCCTCAGCATTGCACTGGGCTGTTGTCGAGATGGAAAAACGTTATATTCTATTTGCCAAAGCGCAAGTTAGGGAAATCAATAAATATAATGAAACAATGGAGGAAAAGCTACCCTTTATTGTTATAATAATTGACGAATTATCAGATTTAATGATGGTAGCTGCCGTTGATGTAGAAGATGCTATTTTGCGTTTGGCGCAAAAAGCCCGAGCAGCCGGTATTCATTTGATATTAGCAACACAACGGCCATCTGTAGATGTTATTACCGGTATTATAAAGGCTAATATACCTTCAAGAATTGCGTTTGCAGTTTCGTCGCAAATTGATTCTCGTACAATATTAGATATGAACGGAGCGGAAAAACTTTTAGGAAAAGGTGACATGCTTTTCTATCCTATAGGAGCAAATAAACCGCAACGTATTCAGGGAGCTTTTATTTCTGACGAAGAATTAGCTAGAGTAGTTAATTTTATAAAAGCGCAAGCAATACCGGCAGATTTTGAGGAAGAAGTTACCTCGCAAGAATTAAACGGCAATAAAAAGCAACCTTTCACGGATAATTCAGTAGATCAGGTAGATGAATTGTTTGAGGATGCCGTACGTTTAATTATGGCAACACAACAAGCCTCTTCATCAATGTTACAACGAAAATTTCGTATTGGATATACAAGAGCAGCTAGATTAGTGGATTCAATGGAAGAATTAGGCATAGTGAGTGCTGCTGATGGTAGCAAACCAAGGGTTCTTAAAATGAGCCCCATAGAAATTGAAGAAAGATTCTTCACTAAGAAATAAGGTTGGGGGGTATTTATATGAGTCAAGTTGGCGATTTTTTAAAAGATGCACGTATACGAAAAGGTTTGTCTATTAATGAAGTTGCCCAAGGCACAGGTATCCGCACCCAATATTTGGAAGCCTTAGAAAATGGTGAATATTCTAAAATTCCCGGTGATGTTTTTATTAAAGGTTTTATTCGCAACTATGGTAATTTTTTAGCCGTAGATGGCAATGCTTTAGTTGAAGAATATAAAAATCAGTCTTCAAACATGACCGGTGAGAAAAAAGAAAACAATATAAGTAAACGAGTGAAAGAAGTTTTTGCCGGTAGTACCGAAGATAAAAAAATGAACAAAAAATCTGACTCTTTGTGGGGAAGAATTAAGCGCGCAATTTATGATAATATCTATGAAACAGTAGAGCTTGATGATGAAGAAGATAAAGCTCAAAGCATTGCTGCTTCAGCAAAAAAAAAGACACAAAGTCAGTCTTTGACACATACGGCTGACGGGGAAGATGCTAATAAGAACTTTTTTTTTAATGGTAAGGTGTTTCTTCGGGTTTTTGTTGTTTGTTTGGTATTATTTATAGGCTTTATGAGTTATTTTCTTTTATCTAATATAAAAACATTTCCTAAATCTACCAATATTTTTACAGCCTTAAAAAATGCTATTAGCACTGAATTATCAACGGATAAAGACGTAAAAGCGAAAATTCCGGCTAAGTCGGTGGGTATAGTTAAAGATCCTGTTAAGGCTAAAGAAAAAACGGCCTCAGATGTTGTAGAAGACCAAAAAGATGAAGTTATAACCAGTGCTAATTATTCAGGAAATGGCGTAGTGGTTGAAATAACTTATAAAGAGGCTGTGTGGACGCAGGTTAGCATGGATGGCAAAGGTGTTGAAGCTGACACTGTTGCTAAAGGTGTAACTAAAACCTACAAAGCTAATAAAGAAGTTAAAGTAAGTTTAGGCAGTATACGCGATGTTGAAATTAAGGTTAATGGTAAGGTAGTTCCCTATGGCGAAAAAGAGTGGGGAACTGTGGAAAAAACATTTAAAAAGTAGTAAGATAAAGGAGTAAATATGAGCGAATTTTTGCCCATTTCAAAAGAAGATATAAAAAACCGTGGTTGGGAAGAAATAGATTTCCTTTTTGTTAGCGGGGATGCATATGTGGATCACCCATCTTTTAGCACGTCTGTAATTTGTCGTGTTTTAGAAGCTAAAGGGTACAAGGTAGCTATTTTGGCACAACCTGATTGGCAGGATCTCAATAGTTTTACAGCTTTAGGAAAACCACGTCTTGGCGTGCTTGTTTCCAGTGGTAACTTAGACTCTATGTTATGTCACTATACTGCAGCTCGAAAACCAAGAACTATGGATAGCTATAGTCCGGGTGGCGTAATGGGGAAAAGGCCTGATCACGCAACAGTAGTTTATAGTAAATTAATAAAAAAAATCTGGCCGGATTTGCCAATTATTATTGGAGGAATAGAGGCTAGTTTACGTCGTTTCGCCCATTATGATTATTGGGAAAACAAACTAATGCCTTCCATATTGGTTGATAGTAAGGCTGATCTTTTGATATACGGCATGGGTGAGCGGCAAATCGTAGAAATTGCGGATTATCTTGCCGGTGGCGCTAATTTAGAGGATATGCATTATATTAGAGGTACGGCATATTTAACTTCTAATATTGATAATGTTGATGAGAAGGCGGTTTTATTACCTTCCTTTGGCGAAATACAGAATAATAAAGAGCTTTTTGCTCAAGCATTTCATCTTCAAAGTGTAGAACAAGATTCTTTTAACGGAGAAACTGTTGTACAAAAAAATGGTAATATATATATTGTACAAAATCCGGCTCAATATCCTTTAACCACAGAAGAAATGGATGCTATTTATGATTTACCTTATGCCCGGTGTATTCATCCTTCCTATAATTTATTGGGTGGTATTCCTGCCATTGAGGAAGTTCAATTTAGTATCATAAGCCAGCGTGGATGTTTTGGCAGTTGTTCTTTTTGTGCCATACACTCTCATCAAGGACGCATTATTCAAGCTCGCAGCCATGAATCAATTATTAAAGAGGCTCTAGCTATTATAGCTTTACCTAATTTCAAGGGATATATACACGACGTTGGAGGTCCAACTGCTAATTTCAGGCATCCTTCTTGTGCAAAACAACTTACAGAAGGTGTTTGTAAAGATCGGCAGTGTTTGTTCCCCAAACTTTGTCCTAATCTAGATGCTGACCATTCTGACTACGTTGATTTATTGAGAAAATTAAGGGCGTTACCAGGAGTAAAAAAGGTTTTTATCCGGTCTGGTATTCGTTATGATTATTTATTAGCAGATAAAAAACAAGTATTTTTAGATGAACTTTGTCGTTATCATGTAAGTGGACAACTTAAAATAGCTCCGGAACATATTTCTCCCAAAGTTTTAAAATGCATGGGAAAACCAGGTAAAGATACTTATCTGAAATTCATGAAGGCTTTTGATGCCAAAAATAAAGAAATAGGTTTAAAACAATATGTTGTTCCTTACTTTATTTCTAGTCATCCGGGCTGTTCCTTAAATGAAGCGGTAGAATTAGCCGAGTTTTTAAGGGATACAGGGCGATATCCTGAGCAAGTGCAGGATTTCATTCCCACTCCGGGCAGCGCATCAACGGCTATGTATTATTCCGGCTTTGATCCTACTAGTGGCAAAAAGGTATATGTAACACAAAACCCACACATGAAAGCAATGCAGAGGGCTTTAATGCAATATGGTAATCCTAAAAATAGAGCTTTAGTTAAAGAGGCCTTAGAAGAAGTTGGCCGTACTGATTTGATTGGAATGACTGATAATTGTCTTTTGCGTTCTGATATTGGGCAACCCAATGTGAAAAGAAGGACAAAATTTGATGTTTATAAAGGACCAAATCCTAAGAAAAAAAGATAGAAGAAAGGGTGTACCTGTTGAAAATTGGTGTGATTAGTCTTGGCTGTCCTAAAAATTTAGTGGATTCCGAAATAATGTTAGGATTAATTAAAGAAAATACTTGGAATATTACTAATGACCCTTCAGAGGCCGATATAATTATCATTAATACCTGTGGTTTTATAGCCAGTGCAAAAGAGGAATCCATAAATACAATTTTGCAAATGGCGGAATATAAAGAAATCGGTTCTTGCAAATATTTATTGGTAACTGGTTGCCTAGGTCAACGTTATGCTGAGGATTTATTTAAGGATTTACCTGAAGTAGATGCTATTATAGGCACTGAATGTTACGATGTTATAGCCGACGTTATTAAGAGAGTAATTACTGGAGAACGCTTTGTTTTACTTTCTCCACCTAAGGCTTATACACAAAAAACTAAGCGTGTTTTAACAACACCGGCACATTTTGCTTATTTGAAAATTGCTGAAGGTTGTGATAACTGTTGCTCATATTGTGCAATACCTAAAATTCGTGGTCCTTATCGTAGCCGACCTTATGAAGAAATTGTGCAAGAAGCACAAAGTTTAGCAGCGGCGGGAGTTAAAGAACTTATTTTAGTGGCACAGGATACAACCCGTTATGGTGAAGAAAAATATGGCAGATTACGCTTGCCGGAGCTATTAAGAGATTTAAATAAAATTGAAGAACTAAAATGGATACGTATACTTTATTGCTATCCACAATATTTTACTGAAGAGCTTATAGCTGCCATGGCCGAATGTGAAAAAGTATGCAAATATATCGATATACCCTTGCAACATGCCAGTGATTCACTACTTTCCTCTATGAATCGTTACGATACTAGGAAAAATGTAGAAGAGCTAATTGCTCGTTTACGCAGTAAAATACCTAATGTTTGTTTGCGAACAACTTTTATTGTAGGCTTTCCCGGTGAAACCTGTGAGCAGTTTAGTGAATTAAAAGATTTCATAGCTAAGGAAAAATTTAATTGTGCCGGCGTCTTTACTTATTCTCAAGAAGAGGGAACTTTAGCCGGAATAATGGAGAATCAAATTCCTGAACCGGTAAAAATGGAACGGTATCATGAGCTCATGGCTTTGCAGGCTGAAATCTCAGAAGAAATTCAACAAAACCGTGAAGGAAGCATCGTAGATGTAGTTATTGAAGCTTTTGATGAAGAAAATGCTGATTTAGCTGTAGGGCGTTCAACCTGGGAAGCTCCTGATATTGATGGAAAAATTTTCATAGAAAATGCCGGTGCTTTACACGTCGGAGATTTTATAAAAGTTAAAATTTCACAAGGTTTTACCTATGAAGTAGTAGGTGAACCAGTGCTAAAGGAGGAATTCTAGGTGGTTGTTGAAGTAATAAATACCGGTACGGAATTGTTGTTAGGTGATATTCTTAATACAAATTTTCAAGATCTTTCTAAAGAGTTAAACGAAAAAGGCTTTAACGTCCTTTATCAAACAACTGTTGGTGACAATGAAGAACGAATCTTAGAGGTTTTAGATATTGCTTTAAAACGTGCTGATATTGTAATTACAACAGGCGGCCTGGGACCAACCAGAGGTGATATAACTGCTGAAATGGTAGCTAAATATTTAAATATACCTTTGGAATTAGACCAATTAAGTTTAGATAAAATTAAAGCGTTTTTCGCCAAAAAAGAAATTAATATGACTAATAATAATATAAAACAAGCCATGGTTCCTAAAGGTGCTCATATTCTCAAAAATATAAGAGGCACGGCCCCCGGCATGGTGGTAAAAACTTTGGAGGGCAAGCTGATTATTTTGCTGCCGGGTCCACCAAGTGAAATGAAAAGTGTTTCTTCTTTGGAAATGATTCCTTACTTGGAAAAGCACTGCAAACAACAGGGAATAATTCATTCTAAGGTATTGCATTTGCGTGATATGAGCGAATCCTCAGTTGCCGCTCAATTGGATGATATTATTATGGGACAAACAAATCCCACAATTGCCATATATGCACGCAAAGGCGAAATAGTTATAAGAATTACCGCAAAAAGCACTACTTTAATCGAAGCTGAACTATTAATTTCAGCAATGGAACAAGTTGTGCGGGAGCGTTTAAATAAATTTATTTTTGGCGTAGATGATGAAACTTTGGCTTCGGCGTTAGGTAGCCTGCTGAAAAAGGGTAAATATACTATTGCTTTTGCAGAATCTTGCACAGGCGGACTTGCTAGCAGCATGTTAACAGATATTCCCGGAAGCTCTAACTATTTGCTTGGATCTGTGGTATCATATAGTAATATGGCTAAGAATAAAGTAATAAATGTAAGGCAAGAAACTTTGGAAGAATATGGAGCCGTAAGTCAACAAGTAGCCTGCCAAATGGCTGAAGGTGTTCGCAGTCTTTTTGGTACAAACATTGGCGTGGGTATAACCGGCATAGCCGGACCTGAAGGAGGTAGCGATTTAAAACCCTTAGGCTTAGTATATATATCTGTAACTAATGAAAAAGGAACCGTATGGGAGAAAAATATTTTTAATGGCTCCCGTAGTGATAATAAATTGCGTAGCGTTATGTCCGCTTTTTCGTTGGTAATAGACAAATTAAATGAATTATAATAGGAGGTACTATGACAAACAGTACAAAAGAACTTTTCGGTGAATTACTTTTAGACAAAAAAATTGTAGCAGCATTAACAGCTATGGGATTTGAAGAACCATCCCCAATTCAAAAAGAAACGATACCACTTTGCTTGGCAGGGGAAGACGTAATTGGTCAAGCACAAACAGGGACAGGCAAAACAGCAGCCTTTGGTATTCCCATTGTTCAAAATCTTACTGATCATAAACACATTCAAGCTTTAATTATGTCTCCGACACGTGAGCTTGCTATTCAGGTTTCAGAAGAAGTTGGTAAGATAGGACGCACTAGTCATGTTAAAGTATTACCGGTTTACGGCGGACAACCTATTGATCGTCAAATTAGAGCTTTACGCTCGGGTGTAAACATCGTTATTGGTACACCGGGTAGATTGCTTGATCATATCCGCAGAGGAACAATTAAATTAGATCACATTAAATTTTTAGTTGTGGATGAAGCAGATGAAATGTTAGACATGGGTTTTGTGGATGATATGGAAGAAATCATGAAAAATCTTCCTGCTGACCGCCAAACTATGTTATTTTCAGCTACTATGCCACGCCCAATTTTAAGCTTAACAAAAAAATATATGAAAGCTCCGAAGTTGGTTGCTATTCATAAAGAAATTGTTACGGCTCCTTTAATTGATCAATTTTATTATGAGAC
>Ga0172378_10004815_pt1 | contig 12618 bp, 15 predicted proteins | sample GrowelOW332metaG_FD_119755 | JGI IMG/M metagenome (GOLD analysis project Ga0172378, IMG submission 119755) | Groundwater microbial communities from an aquifer near a municipal landfill in Southern Ontario, Canada - Pumphouse #3_1 metaG | ecosystem: Environmental > Aquatic > Deep subsurface >...
CGTAAATTACGCAGAACAAAGTTTGAAATAATTAATGATTGATCAGGTAACAATAGACCATATTTTTGAAACTGCCGACATTGTAGAGGTAATATCAGAATTTGTATCTTTAAAAAAAAGAGGTGTAAACTGGATCGGATTATGTCCTTTTCACAACGAAAAGACACCATCATTCACCGTTTCCCAGGCAAAAGGAATTTTTAAATGTTTCGGATGCGGTAAAGGAGGTAATGTAGTCAACTTCATAATGGAACACGAATCCCTTTCCTATCCTGAATCATTAAAATGGCTGGCCCAAAAATATAATATAGAGATTAATGAAAAGGAAGAGACCCCGGAGGAAAAGCTAAAAAAAGATGAACGCGAAAGCATGATGATTGTTTCTTCTTACGCACAAAAATATTTCTCAGATTTCTTATGGAAAGAAAATGAAGGAAGAACCGTCGGGTTATCTTATTTTTTGCAGCAAAGAGGTCTTCGTGAAGACATTATCAAAAAATTCAATCTTGGTTACTGTCCCGAAGGGAAGGATAAATTCACTCAGACTGCTCAGAAACAAGGTTATCGAATGGACTATCTCGAAAAAACAGGGCTTACCATTAAAAAAGACGATTGGATACGTGATCGTTTTGCAGGAAGAGTTATGTTCCCTATTCAGGGCCTTGCAGGACGAATTATCGGTTTTGGAGGAAGAATATTAATAAAAAACGACAAAACAGCGAAGTACCTCAATTCTCCGGAGTCTGAAATTTATCACAAGAGTCATGCATTATATGGTATTTATCACGCCAAAAGAGCCATTACTAAAAAAGATAAATGCTTCCTTGTAGAAGGTTATCTTGATGTTCTATCTATGTTTCAGTCGGGTATTGAAAATGTAGTCGCCTCTTCAGGAACATCGCTAACTGCGGATCAGATCAGACTAATTAAACGTTTTACAAACAATATCACGATTCTTTATGACGGGGATGCTGCCGGAATTAAGGCATCATTACGTGGCATTGACATGATTCTGGAAGAAGGACTTAATGTAAAAGTGCTTTTACTTCCTAAAGGAGAAGATCCCGATTCTTTCGCACAATCACAGTCATCCGGTGAACTGGAAAAATATATTGAGGATAACGAAACCGACTTCATTCGTTTTAAAACAAAGCTGTTATTAAAAGCAGCCGAAAATGATCCTATTGAAAAATCAAGACTCATTACTAATATTGTCCGATCTATAGCCGTTGTACCCGACAATATTACAAGATCTGTATATATTCAGGAATGTAGCCGACTGATGGATGTTTCAGAAGAAATTTTGTTTAACGAAGTCAGAAAGCTCAAATTCCACAATAGCGAAAACATCCGTATTAAAAACACAAGATCTTCAGCACTGTCAAAACAAAAAACAAAACCAGAACAAAAAAAGGAACAAAAAAATAATTACTGCGATATTCTTGAACAGGAAATTCTACGCATTCTTTTGAAATATTTTCATCGCGTTGTTTTTGAGGAAGAAGATGAAGAAAATTCCGAAATTAAAACTAAAGTCACAGTCGGACAATATATTATAGGAGAGTTGGATCATGACTGTCTTCAATCTGAAAATGGAATTGTAAATACGATTATTGATATTCTCCGGGAAAATCTTGACAATATAAAATTTAATCCTAATTCGTTCTTCATCAACCACAATGACCCACAAATCAGTCAGTATTCAAGTAATATAATTGCCGAAAAATATACAGAAAGTAAACGATGGAAAAAATATGGAACAGTTGAATCAGAAGATGAAATACTTGATAAGCTGGTACCTAAAATAGTTCTTGAATATAAATTGCGAAAAACAAGAATATTACTGAATTCTATAGAACAAAAAATTTCAGCAGCAGCAAAGAGAAAAAATCTTGAACAAATAAAAGACCTTCAGTATAAATATATTCAGCTAAAAGAGGTAGCAAAAAGCATTGCTATGGATCTGGGAAACAGACCTATAATATAAAAATTAGATATTTTATTTTAGGTCTCAAATTATGAATAATAAACTAAAAAAATATTAGTTCTACCCTGACTTTTTAATCTTTACTTGAAATAATAGTGCAAATGCTTCGAAGATAAAAATATTAAAATATTAATTTTGTTATGTAATATGAATGAAAATAAAAGCATAAGGATAAAGGATATTGCAGAAATGGCGGGAGTATCTGTGGCTACAGTTGACAGAGTACTGCATCAGCGTGGAAAAATATCCAGGGAATCACTGGAAAAGGTAATGAAAGCGATGAAGCAGACAGGCTACAAACTTAATTTAATTGCAAGTACACTCGGATCCAATAAATTATACCGAATCGCCGTTCTTTCACCTGATCCTGAGCACGATGATTTCTGGCGTCAGTCTAATTCAGGGATCATAAAGGCAAAAGAAAACTGGTCGCAATATAATATACGTATAGAATCCTTTTATTTTAACATGAATGATAAACCTTCCTTCATAAATGCTGAGAAACAAGCTATGGCTTTTTCTCCTGACGGAATGTTGATAGCTCCTGTTATGCACAGGGAAGCAAATGTTCTGTTTAAAATTCTTAAGGAAAAAAAAATTCCTTACATATTTTTCAATACAAATATTATTGATGCTGAACCAATTAGTTTTATAGGCCAGGATCTATACCAAAGTGGAAGAGTTGGTGCTGAATTTTTAATGACACGTTTGTTCCCTCGTAAAAATATTGCCATTCTGCATATCTGGGAAGATGTTCAAAATGGCGTGCATTTAAAAGAAAAGGAACGCGGATTCAGGGATTATATAAATGAAAAAAAGAATAAACATTTTAATATTCACAGTTATAACTTAAAGACATGTGGTGAAAATGAACTTAACAGAGAAATCACCACAATAATAAAAAGAGATGATATAGATGGTATTTTTGTCTCCACATCAAAAGGTTCGTCTCTCACTGCCTCTGCTCTGGGAGATATGGGGCGAAAAGATATTGTATTAATTGGTTACGATATGCTGGAAAAAAATATTATATATCTAAAGGAAGGATTAATTAATTGTCTTATACATCAGAATCCTGAGAAGCAAACTTTTCTTGGGGTTAGTTATCTGTCAAATTTTCTTCTATTTAAAAAAAGACCTCCTGTAACGGATCTATTTCCTCTTGAAATTGTCACAAAGGAAAATATTGATTCTTTTCTGAATGCAAGTATCAATTAATTTTTTTTACAATAAGTGTGTGCGGACACATTATTAACATTAAAATAATGTGTCCGCACACACTTATGTGATAAAAATTGTTTTTATTTATAAAAACAAATATTCTGTTCTTAAAAAAAATAGATTAAAATTAAAAATTATGGCTGCAATATTAGATTATGTGGAAAAATCTGTAGAAAAAGTATTATTACATCCTGTTGAAAATCAACAGGTAGGCACGAGACTAATTGCTGAAAAAATTGCAAGATTAATAAAGGGAAAAGAAACAAAAGGAAAGATGACTGTTCTCGGGTTATCCGGAGAATCATCCTTTATCCCTGTCTATGACGAACTGGTAAGGATGCATCAGGAGGAGGATCTTAGTTTTAAAAAGGTAGTTGCTTTTGATGTAAATGAATACTATCCAATGGATTCTTCAAATATAAAAAGTGTTGCTTATGTTCTTCACAAATGTTTTTTTGACCGTATAGACATAGATCCCAAAAACATCCATTTACTGGACGGAAATAAAAAAATAAATAAAATACCGAGTTTCTGTGCTTCATTTGAAGATCAGATACGGGAAAACGGAGGAATGGATCTTATTTTACTAAATATTGGCCGTGACGGAGAAATAGGATGCAATGAACCGGGATCGATGGTAAATTCCAGAACAAGGGTAGTTTCTATGAATGCATTAACTATTGCTGATAATGCTGTATTTTTCGGGAAAGGGAATGTCGCACCTACAATGGCGGTGACAATGGGAATAGGCACTATCCTTAATGCAAAAAATATTATACTAACCGGATGGGGAGAAGAGAAATCTTCTGCATTAAAAAGTATTGTAGAAGGTCAGGTAACTATTACAGTCCCCGGATCACTTATGCAGCTACATGGTAATATAACAGTATATGCCGATCCTATGGCAGCATCAAAATTTACGCGGACACAGTCACCATGGTTGGTAGGGAAATGTAATTGGACACCAAGGATGACGGAACGTGCAGTAACATGGCTGAGTGAAAAAATTGAGAAACCTATTTTAAAATTAACTGATGAGGATTATTGCACCTATGGATTATCAGATTTATTAAAGGAACAAAACGGTTCCTATAAATTAAATATAAAAGTATTCGGCGCAATAAGGGACACTATTACCGGGTGGCCAGGGGGAAAATCGGGTGATACAACAAAAAATCGTCCAGAACGCTCTGAACCTGCTCAAAAAAGAGTAGTAATTTTCAGCCCGCATCCAGATGATGATGTAATTTCTATGGGCGGAACAATTCAGCGTCTGGCAGAACAGGGACATGATGTTCACCTGGCTTATGAGACTTCGGGAAATATAGCAGTGTTTGATGATGATGCCATACGTTTTTCACAGTTTGCACTAGACTTAACAGATAGTCTGGGAATGAAGAATGATAGTGTCCGGAAGGATAATGAAGAAATGGTAGAGTTTTTTAAAAATAAAAAATACGGAGAAGCCGATTCTCCATATGCGAGACTAATAAAGACTCTTATTCGTGTAGGAGAAGCATCAGCAGCCTGTCGTTTCTGTGGAATTAAAAAGGATCGTGTTCATTTTCTTAATTTGCCGTTTTATGAGACCGGACACGAAAAGAAGGGTCCTATTACTGAAAAAGATATAAATATAGTTAAGGAATTATTACAAAAAGTTAAACCTCATCAAATTTTTGCAGCCGGTGATCTCCAGGATCCACATGGCACTCATGCTGTATGTTTTCATATTATTGTAAAAGCTTTAAAAGAAATCCGTGCTACAGGAGCGGAATGGCTTAACAATTGTAATATGTGGCTTTACAGAGGTGCATGGCAGGAATGGAACATTGAAGATATTGAGATGGCAATTCCTATTAGTCCAGAAGAGCTGTTGAATAAACGAAAAGCTATATTCAAACATCAGTCACAGAAAGATTTTCCGGCATTCCCGGGAAATGACAAAAGAGAATTCTGGCAGCGTTCAGAAGACAGGAACAAAGCCACGGCCAGAATATATGACAGACTGGGACTTGCAGAATATGAAGCAATTGAAGCCTTTGTTAAATATCCATTTGACCATGAAGAAGACTTTCTTAAATAAAAAAATCACAGATATTTCATAACTTTAGCTTTAAAGAGATACAGGATAATACTTCTGTGTCTCTTTAATTTAAAAGTATTCACTAGGCTAAACGTTCTATAAAAAATCGAACGAAATCATAAAGGCGGAATTCTCAAAAGAATCCCGCCTTTATATTATCCTAAAATTATTCCTGCTTTTTATCTATTTCCTGCCATACCAGAGCACTGGCGCCAACAATAGCAGCATCTCCTGCTTTCAGTTTAGAAGGCAAAATATCTATTTTATTCCTAAATATAGGAAGTAAATAAGATTCCATACTTTCCTTTGCAGGTTTAAAAATATAATCTCCTGCAGCTGTAGGTCCTCCAAATAGGAAAATAGCTTCGGGACTCAGATAATGAACTGTATCGGCCATAGCCATCCCCAACCATTTACCCGTCTGCTGAAAAGTTTCAAGAGCAACTTCATCACCCTGTTCTGCAGCATCAAATATCATTTTGGAATCCATTTCTTTAAACGATTTGTTAGCCAGCAAACTATCGGTTCTGTTATCACGAACCATAATTTCAAAAGCAGTACGTTTCATTCCCGGAGCAGAGCAATAAGCTTCAACATGACCACGGCTACCACACCCGCAAAGACGTCCACCCGGTATAAGCATAGTATGTCCGCATTCCCCGGCAAAACCATCATTCCCGTAGACCAGGTTCCCATTTACAACAATACCGCTTCCCACACCTGTACCCAAAGTATACATTACAAAATTCTTCATTCCCTTTGCTCCACCGTAAACCATTTCTCCAATAGCAGCAGCATTGGCGTCATTAGTAATAGAAATCGCCATATCCGGAAAATTTTCTTTTAATAAATCAACAAAATGAATTACCCCCTTAAAAGAAAGATTCGGAGCATATTCAATTGTTCCGGAATAATAATTTCCGTTAGGTGCACCAATCCCAATTCCTAGTATTTTTATATCATTATTCACCATAGAAATTGAATGGATTAATTCTCTGATAGCAGAAGCAATTTCCGACATATATAATTTTATATCACCATGAGAGGGAGTTTTTATGGAATTTTTTACCATAACATTACCTTCCTGATCCACAATACCTATTGCTGTATTCGTTCCGCCAACATCAATACCAATCGTTGCTTTTTTCATTTTTCAGTTTTTTATTTTTATATTATAAAATTAAGAAAATATCTTAGATCATGATACATGAAACAAAAATAAAAAAATAATTATAAGGCACCCTTCAATTTTTATCTTTATTCATATATTTACAACTGATAAAATTATAACGTCGTATGTCATTTAATCCCATTCAAGACAAAAGTTATTTTCGTGCTGCTAATCTTTGCAGTAAATCTGAGCAGAATTCTTTCAAAATAAAAAAGAAACTTCTGAGATGGGGTCTTTCTAAAGAAGAAACTATTTCAGTAATAGAAAGGCTTAAAAAAGAAAAGTTTATTGACGAAAACAGATATACAGAATGTTTTGTCCGTGATAAATTCAAATTTAATAAGTGGGGGAAAATAAAAATTGCTTATCAGCTTCGTCATGAACAAATTCCTGAATCTTTAATTGAATCTTCTATTTTTAATATAAAAGAAAACGATTACCGAAATACTCTTTTAAAACTTATAATGGCAAAAAACAAAAGCTTAAAAGAGCCTGATCTATATAAACGCCGCGCAAAATTATTTCGGTTTGCTCAAAGCAGGGGATTTGAACCTGAAATAGTATATTCAGTGACAGAGGAAGCCCTTAAATAAGAAAAAATCTGTTTTCTGTTATTTATTCTTTATTCTATTTATTAATTATTCTTCTTTTATTTCGTTGGTTTCTATATTTTTTATATTTTTGCAACACTTTTTCTTTTATATGAATACATTGTCAAAATATAATATTGTATTTAAAGGTCTAAAAACCGGTATACATAAATTTAATTTTCACGTCGGAAAGGATTTATTCGACTATTTTGGAAAAGAAATTATTAACGACAGTGATATATCGGCAAAAGTAGTTCTGGAAAAACAAGATGCTTTGATTATTTTGAACTTTGATATCAGCGGCACAGTATACATACAATGCGATAGATGTATGGATTATTATGATCAGCCGGTGAAAAGTAAAAATAAAATTTTGGTTAAGTACAAAGGAGAAGAAAATGAAGACGTTATAATTATACGTCCGGAAAATTCTGAAATAAACATAGGAAAGTTAATTCATGATTTCATTGTACTTGCTCTTCCTTTAAAAAGAGTACATCCGTATGATGAAAACGGGAACAGTTTGTGTAACCCGGAAATGATAAAGAGAATAAAAGAATTGTCTGTCACAGAAAAAAGAACAGATGATAGATGGAAAGAATTGAAAAAATTATTAAATAACGATTAAAAATAAAACAAAATGGCACATCCTAAACACAAAATATCAAAATCGAGACGGGATAAAAGAAGAACACATGATAGCATAACATCTGCACAATTGTCAACATGTCCAAATTGTGGTGCTACTGTAAAATACCATACAGTATGCTCTGAATGTGGACAATACAGAGGAAAACAGGCAATCGAAAAAAATGTAACTGCTTAATATTATTCTTTTATTAAAACAAAAAAAGACCTGTGTCTGAGAGTAAAATAGAGAATAAAACTTTATTCTTTTTCTTTCGGACATGTTTTTTGTACCTAAAATTCATAAAGAATTATCTATTACGATACTTCCTTATGAATTTTAAGTATAAACTAAATTTTGCATGGAATTTAGTTTATACTTAATTTTTCTTTTATTTCTCTTCAATTAATATTTAAATTTTCCGCTATACGGATTATCGTATAAATACAAAATTTAGAAGAGTTTAAATTAGGTATATATATTTCATAAAATCATATATGAAATTGTAATTTGCATAGTTAATTTTTTAAAGAATCTTTTTTAAGTTCCTTTAAAGAGTTAACTTTACTTTTTTGAATCTATTCACTGTTAAAAATAAGTTACGGGGAAATTTGAAAAAATTTTGAAAGACGGAAAACAAAAAGAATATATCATTTTTGCATAAATTACGACAAATAGATATATTTATTTAAGTTTATAAAAACAAAAATTAAAACTTCAATTACATGAGTAAAATTGTCATAAGATGTCATGCTGATTTTGAAAAATATGTCGGACAGGAAATAGGAGTTTCTGAATATCATAAAATCACACAGGAGCAAATCAACAAGTTTGCTGATGCCACTCATGATTATCAGTGGATTCATGTAGATCCTGAACGGGCAAAAAAAGAAAGCCCTTTCAAAAGTACTATTGCTCATGGATACCTTACACTCTCCCTTCTCCCTGTCATGTGGAAAGAATCCATTACTGTAGAAAATTACAGTATGCTGGTCAACTACGGAATCGAAAAGTTCAAATTTGGACAACCTGTTCTGGTAAACAGCCGAATCAGAACACATGTTAAATTATTATCCATAGCTAATTTAAGAGGTATAAGCAAAGTTGAACTAAATGTAAAAATGGAAATTGAGGGCAATAAAAAAACTGCCTTCGACGGGAATATTTTCTTCTTATACCATTTCAATTAATAGATAAAATTCTTAATAGGGAAGCTACCAATAAAAAAAAACTTTCATACATTTGAAAAAATAAAAAATGATATGGCAAAATCGTACAATGGAACAGAAGCTCCGTCTATTAATATAATTAGAAAAGAAACACATATTTCAGGTGATATAAATTCTAACGGAAACATTCGTATTGACGGTACAGTTAAAGGAAACATCAAATGCACCGAACGTATAGTCATAGGAACCTCTGCGAAAATTGAAGGTGATATTTTTTGTAAAAATTGTGAAATATCTGGATGTCTTAAAGGAAACATACAGACTGAAGGATCTTTTTGCCTAAAAGAAACCTCCAAAATGGAGGGAAATATAATCACAAACAAATTAAATATAGAACCGGGAGCATTCTTTACAGGATCCTGTAAAATGGGAAAAGATGATAATGAAAAAACGCATCCCGAAAAAGAAAAAGTTTGATCAATTTATACGGTATTCAAATTTAAGCTTCGAAATGATTACTATTATTGGAGGAGGTACTTTTTTGGGTTACAAAATTGATCAGTGGTTATATATGTCCTTTCATCTTTTCCTGCTTATTTTTATTGTTTTATCAGTAATCGGAGCTATATTATACGCAATGAGAAACTTCATTAAAAATAATTAATTCATACTGTATTAAGTCTGATATTCTATTCCTTGCAATTCTAGACTAACCTTATAATTTTACTTCAATGAAGCATTTCCTTATACAATCTTCCATTTTGTCTTTAGCCTTTTTAATCGCAGGATGTATTATTTATATCCGGATACTGCCACAATATTATCATCCTGTTCTTTTGAGTATTATTCCTTTATTTTATTTGGTAACAAATATTTTACATTACGCTCTTTTAAAAACAACTAAAGACCATATTGACAAATTTACACGTAATTACATGGGATTTAATTTTCTCAAAATAATTGTATATGTGATATTTGCCTTTATAATTGTAGTTATTATTCCTTCTCAGATAAAAACTTTCCTGGTTAATTATATTATAGTCTATCTGGCCTTTTCGATTCTGGAAGTTAAAGAAATATACCAAATTGTAAAAAGAAAAAGATGAATTGAGGCAGGAACTGTTTTTTTTTTAATTTTAGGAGAAATTTCAAAAATAAAATCATGTCCGAAGGCCTTGTAAAAATATTCAGATCAGTCCATCTTTCAAAAATCCTCATAATTTTGAGTTTTTTTACGTTCACAATATTTTATGCACAAAATATTCGGGCAGAAGAAGAAGTATCAACTTCTGTTTCGAATTCGAACAAAGAATTTGATCTCGGTAAATTTGTAATGGAAGATGTTTCAGATGCATTTGAATGGAACATCGCCACATTTGGAAAAACAAATCTCTCAATCCCATTGCCGGTGATACTTCACAGCAAAACTACGGGATGGAATTTATTCTGGTCTTCAAAATTTAAACACGGAACAGCAGAATACGAAAATTTTAAAATAGCAAAAGGCGGAGATAATGATGGAAAGATTGTCGAATTAAACACCAACGGAGAAGTTACAGATATCCCTCTGAATTTATCAATAACAAAAACAGTAGCCGGAATTCTTGTCAACGTACTTTTATTATTCTGGATTTTTCTTACTATAGCAAAAATAGCAAAACGGAATAAAGGTAAAGCACCAACAGGAATTCAGAACTTAATGGAACCGGTAATTTTGTTTGTAAGAGATGAAGTTGCAAAACCTACTATAGGAGAGAAAAAATACGAAAAATTTTTACCTTTTCTACTCACTATATTTTTCTTTATTCTTGTAAGTAATCTTACAGGACTTATTCCTGTTTTTCCACTTGGAGCAAATGTAACGGGGAATATAGCAGTAACAATGGTTCTGGCTTTGTTTACCTTTGTAATTACCACTTTCAGCGGAAACAAACATTACTGGAAAGAGATATATAATCCGGACGTTCCATTATGGCTAAAATTTCCTATTCCATTGATGCCAATTGTTGAACTGACAGGTGTTTTTACAAAACCTTTCGTTTTGATGATCCGGCTTTTCGCCAACATGATAGCAGGGCATATGATTATAGCTGTATTCGTTTCTTTAATTTTTTTCTTTGCCTCTATGGCGGGAAATATTGCTGGATACGGAGTATCTGTTATTTCTGTTTTTTTCTCAGTATTTATGACCTTACTGGATATTCTGGTATCGTTCATTCAGGCATATGTATTTACGCTTCTTTCAGCGCTTTATTTTGGAATGGCAACTGAAGAACATCATTAATAATTATAAATATAAATTAAACAACATGTCATCACTATTATTTATTATTTTAGCAGAGGTTGGAACAGGAATTGCTGGTTTAGCACAACTTGGTGCAGGTATTGGTGCAGGGCTTGCCGCTATTGGCGCAGGCATCGGCATCGGTCGCATCGGTGGAGAAGCCATGGGGGCTATTGCCCGTCAGCCCGAAGCAGGAAACGATATTCGTTCAAATATGATTGTAGCTGCTGCCCTGGTTGAAGGTGTGGCATTCTTTGCTGTTATTATTTGTGCATTAATTCTGTTTATTTAAGAATTTTAGATGATTTAACTGTCCGCTTCCGGGATTGCCGGAAGCAGGACATTTAATTTAAAACAAAAATTATGGTACTGGCTACTTTTGTTACTCCTGATTACGGAACGATTTTCTGGATGGTGATTATTTTTGGAATAGCACTGTTCATTCTGGGAAAATTTGCCTGGAAACCAATCATAAAAGCATTAAAAGAAAGAGAAAATTCTATTGCTGAAGCTTTGTCTTCTTCTGAAAAAGTAAAAGAAGAAATGATAAAATTAAAAGATAGTAATGAAAAAGTAATGGCTGAGGCCCGCCAGGAAAAAGAAAATATTCTTAATGAAGCAAAAAAAATTAAGGAACAGATTGTAGGTGAGGCTAGAGAGGAAGCACAAAAAGAAGGAAAAAAAATAATAGAATCGGCCCGTCAGCAAATCAAAACAGAAAAACAAGCGGCAATAAGTGATATAAAAGAGGGAATTAACGAACTTTCAATAAAGATTGCCGAAAAAATTATAAGAAAAGAATTAAAGGATAAAGAAGATCAGAAAGCAATGATAAATGAACTTCTTAAAGAAGTAAAACTGAAATAATTCATGAACAAGATTACCGTCAGATATGCAAAAGCTTTTTTCTCTCTTGCAGAAGAAGAGAAAATGTTAGATACCCTAAAAACGGATATTGAACAAATAACTCAGCTATGCAATAAAAATGAAGAATTCAATCTTCTGCTGGATACACCGGTAATTGGAACGACAAAAAAAATAAATATAATCGGGCAGATATTTAAGGGAAAAATCGATGAAAGAAGTCTTGCATTCCTATATCTGATATTTAAAAATAAGAGAGAATCTTATATTCCTTCAATAGCTAAAGAAATTCTTTCGCTCTATCAGGGTAATCAACATGTTAAAACTGCTGTAATAACATACGCAGTTGCATTTGATGAGAAAATGGATAACCAGATAAAGAAACTTCTTGAAAAAGAATTAAAAAGCGGAATTGATCTAAAGAAAAAAATAAGACCTGAAATCATAGGAGGATTTGTATTAAGGATAGAAGACAAGGAGATCGATGCAAGTGTCGCGAAACATTTACGCGATATCAAAGAAGAATTATCAAAAACAGAAATAAAATAATAGAATACCATGACGGATATAAAACCTGCTGAAGTAACCGAAATACTGAAGAAACAACTCAAAGGGTTCCAA
>Ga0172378_10004818_pt1 | contig 12615 bp, 11 predicted proteins | sample GrowelOW332metaG_FD_119755 | JGI IMG/M metagenome (GOLD analysis project Ga0172378, IMG submission 119755) | Groundwater microbial communities from an aquifer near a municipal landfill in Southern Ontario, Canada - Pumphouse #3_1 metaG | ecosystem: Environmental > Aquatic > Deep subsurface >...
TCGAGCTGCTGGGTGAGGCCGAAGGAGTGGAAGATGGGCGTCGGGTTCTGATAGAATTTGACGCGGGTGGAGTCCTGCTTGTTATAGCGTTGGATGAGATCGGTAGCGCGCTGGTAGGTTTCTTCGCTGTCGACGATGACTTCGTCGACGTCTTCGGTAAGGCAGTCGCGGAGTGCGCGTTCAGCGAGGTCTGGTTCCTGGTAGACGCAGACGGGCGCGCGGTGGGTGGCGGCGATTTGTTCGCCCTTATGCCAGTAGTCGAGGAGCAGATCGAGGTCGCGCTGGAAATGCTCCTGTTTGCGGCCGGCGCCGACGGTGCGGCAGATCAGGCCCATGTTTTTGGGCAGTTCCAGGCCGCGGATCATCTGGCGCAGGCGGTCGCGTTCATCCCGTTCCTCGACGCGCTTGGAGATGCCGATATGGGATGAATTGGGCAGGAGGACCAGATAGCGCCCGGGGATGCTCAGGTTGGTGGTGACGCGGGCGCCTTTGGTGCCGATCGGCCCTTTGGTGACCTGCACGAGAATCTCCTGATCGACCTTGAAGAGGTTGGGAATGTCCTCGACGGCCGGGCCGGTCTTGGGCGGGCGGCGTGAGGGGCGGTGGCGATTGCGGCTCTGATCGTTTTTCTTGTCGCGTTCATCGCCGGCCGGCGCGTCGCTGCCGCTGTCGCCGCCTTTGGCCTTCTGTGGTTGCGGCCGGTTTTTTGGCTGGTTGCGGGGCGGTGGTGTCGCGGCCGCCGTTGCCGTTTTTTTGCCCGGCGAGAAGATTTCGCGGACTTTCGCCAAGAGGCCTTTAAGGGGCGAGCTGCTTTCAGCGACGTGCGGTTGTTGGTCGGGGCTGGGCTGCTGGGGGTTCTTGCGCGGCCGCCGGCGCCGGCGGCTTGAACTACGCTGGGATGACTGGTTCGGGTTTTGGTTCGGGCTGTTCTGGGCGCGGGTTGGCGGATTCAGGTTGTTGTCGTCGTCGCCACCATCGCTGTTTTCGCCGTCGTTGCCACTGCTGTCGCCGTCGTTGTCGTCGTCGCTGGTTTCGAGGGTTTCTTCGCTGGCGGGGACCATATCCCAGTAGTGGAGGAAGGCGTTTTTGCCGCAGCCGATGTCAACGAATGCAGCTTGCAGGGACGGTTCGAGGTTTTTGATGCGGCCTTTGTAGATGGACCCCACCATGGTGTCGCGCACATTGCGTTCCATGAAGAAGTCTTGTAGAATGCCGTCTTGGACGACGGCGACACGGGTTTGCAGTTCTTCGCAGTTGATGAGGATTTGCTTCATTCAGTCATTGTTCTCCAGGGAAGAAATCTTCTAAGATGGTGCCGTTGGGAATGGGATTCCCACGGAGGAAGTCGTCGGCTTTCATTTCGGGGCGGCCTTCGGGGATGATCCGTTGGATGCGCAGGGCATTTTGGCCGCAGGCGACGAGCAAGCCGTCCCGTCCTTGGGCCAGGACTGTCCCTGGTCGCATGACGGGCATGACGCCATCGACGACCGCGGCGTCAGTAATCTGGATGCGTTTGGGGCCTTTGCCGCCGGGGACGACCGCGGCGACGCGCGGCCACGGCGAGTAAGCGAGGATCATGCGCAGGAGTTGCCGAGCCGGGAGGGCCCAGCGGATGGCGCCGTCATGCTTTTTGATTTTGCGCGCGTAGGTCGCGGCGATGTCCAGCTGTGGCAAGGGCTGAAGCCCCGCACGGGCGATGCGCCAGATGACATCGCCGATATGGTCGGCAGCGAGTTCGCCAAGACGCTGTTCGAGCGAATCGGCATTATCATGCTCCAGAATGGGCAGCTCATACTGGCAGTAGACCGGGCCGGTATCCAGCCCCGCTTCCATGCGCATGAAGGACACGCCGGTCTTGTCGTCGCCACGGAGAATGGCCATGTTGATGGGCGAGGCACCACGGAAACGCGGCAGCAGAGACGCATGGACGTTGAGGCAACCCAGCTGTGGAATGCTCAATAAGTCGGGCTTAAGCAACTGGCCAAAGGACGCCACGACCAGCAACTCAATCGTCAGCGCGCGGAGCTGATCAAGAAATTCCGGGGTGTTGACCGAGTTCACGCGATCCACCCGGACGCCGTGCTGCTCGGCATGGCTCGCTACCGGCGTGGCAACCATAAGCTGCTTGCGACCAGCGGCGCGGTCGGGCTGGGAACCGACACCAAGAAGACTGACTTTGGGATCTGTGCGTAAGGCATCAAAAATGGGTATGCCTAACTTACCCGATGCCAAGTAGTAAAGTCGAACAGGCGTGTTTTCTGGCATATGAACTGACTGTGCCTCGGAGAAAAAAAGGGATAGGGCGCGCCGCTACTCTACGCACGGCGAACGGCCATCATAACAAGTGAAAGCAATATAATACCCCGGAAACAATATGAAAGACAGGGCACTAACGGAGATGATGATCCGACCGATCCGATGGTCCTCTGCGCGGAGCCGTCCGGTCTGCGGTCTTCTGCGCGGACCGATCCGACGACGTGATCAGTCCGATCAGTCCGATCAGTCTGATTGACGGTCTTATTCGCGGTCGAGTCGCCGCAGGGCCTTGGCCAGTGGGCAGGAGCGCTGGTCGATATCCTGTCCTTGGCGATAGCCTTTGAGGACGAGTCGCGAGTCGAGGTTGATTTCCTGGCGGACGCGTCGGCGTTCGCCGCTGATGCGGGCGATGGCCATTTTGTCGTAGTTACTCGTCTGGTGTCTCATCCAGGCGATAACGGCGGCTTCGGCGCGTTCTTCGATGCTGATGCGTTCGGTTCTGGCGACGGTGCCGCTGCCGACGGGCACGGCGTGTTCGGTGACGGCGTCGGCCAGGCGTTCGGCCATGGCGGTCCAGGCGGGGGCGAAATCGAGGAAGGCGCGGACGGCGGCGCGGAAGTCGTCGGCGTAGCGCGCCTGTTTCTTATCGCGTTGGCGTCGTGACGCCTGGAGGCGTTTTTGGTATGCCGGGGTAGCCTGTTCCAGCTCGCGCCTGGTTTTTTCGGCGGTGATTGTCGTGGCGGGCGCCCACAGGCCGATGGCACTGAGTTTTTTACGGAAGAGGGTATTGACGACCCAATGGGGCCCGGCCAGTTTGACCCGGCGGGTGAGGGCGGCGTCGCCACTGGGCAAGTACGCCCAGCCGGCAGGTGGGGTGACGACGCGACCCTGATAACAGAGGGCATTTTCGCAGGCAATGACCGCGAGGGTTTCAGGTGCTGGGGCAGCATTTTTCATGATTATTGGATGAGGTGCCAGAGGGCGTAGATCCAGCACAATGCCAGCGCCGTCAGGGCGACGCCGACCGCAGCGCTGCCGAGGTCTTTGGCGCGTTTGGCCAGGTCGTGATACTCGGGTGAAACCAGATCAACCACGGATTCAATGGCGGTGTTGAGCAATTCGCAGCTGAGGACGGCCAGCCAGCAGAGATTCAAGACCAGCACCAGCAGGCCATCCAGCGGTAAAAGCAACGACAAGGGAAGCGCCAGCACCCCGAACAAAAGCTCCTGGCGAAAGGCGGCTTCTTTGCAGGCCGTTTTTAGACCCGCCGCCGTGTAGGTGCAGGAGCGGTAAAAATGCTCAGGGCCGCTGAAGCGCGGCGGTTTTGCTGGCGGGGAGTTGGGCTGCATGGCAAACTCTTTCCACAAGCTCACGCGACGATGCCTAAACAAAGCGTGGTCGTCATGACCGATTACTTATGGTTTTTTGCGGGCTGCTGATACTCGTCACGGGCTTTTTGTGCCATGTGGCGGAGGAATTCAGCGTCCGCAGGGTCCATTTTGTCAGGCACAAAGGTGATTGCACTGGTCTTCTGGTCAAAGAGTTCGGCGAACCACAGGCAGGCCTGGAGGTACATGCCGCGGCGGTTGAGGTGGATGAGGTCATTGCGGATGCTGCGGCTGCCGTCCTTGTTCTTGCCCCAGTGGAGGCCGGTAATGAAAGAACCGCCGGACACGTCAGGCAACTGCGGGTACACGAACTGCGCGAGCTCGTCCTTGCTGTATTTTTTGCCGGGCACGAATTTGACGGCCTGGTTACGGCGGGCCAGTTGCACGGCCAGGCCGCTGGGGATGACGCGCAGCTGGTAGTTGGCGGCGACCTGATTGTAGGCCGCAAAGACTTTCTCGAACATCTCTTCCTGCCCGCCAGGCAATGTCGAGGTGAAAAAGGGATGGTCGGCCCGATAAGCCCAGATCATCTGGATGACAATTTCAGCCTGCGGGGCGTGTTTGCGGACGTAGTCATAGAGATTTTTGAACCATGGCTCGTAGCTTTCGGGCTTGAAACTCAGGGAGGACACCTGCTGCATGGTGATAATGTCCCATTGCTGGCTGGTCAGCTTGTCCTTGAGGCTGTACTTGCCATAGTAGGGCTTGTAGGCCGGGTCGGCTTCGGCCTTCTCGACTTCCTGCCAATGCCGCTGCAGCGAACAGCCGCCAATATTGGCGCGGTCCAGCCGCAGTTCGCAGTCGGGAACGGACGCCGCAATGGCGGGCAGATAGCTGAACACGCTGTCAGCAAAGCTGTTGCCGATGGTCAGCACCTTCAGAGTACGGGCCGAAGCGCCGCAGGCACACAGGAAAAGAACAGCGAGACAACGAGCCGTGACTTTGTTCATACATCACTCCAGATTGCGGGGCCATGACCCCATGACTCATATGCCGGCGTGGAAGAGATCCTGACAAGTCGCGGAAAACGCGGCCATGTCTTCTTCACTGCCGATGGAAATGCGGATATACTCAGATATCCTGGGAAGATTGAAGTAGCGTACGAGGAAGCCGCGTTCGCGCAGGGCCTGAAATACCTCGGCTGCCGGCTGCGGTGGCTTCACAAAAATGAAATTGGCTTCGGAGGGCAAGACCTCGCAGCCCATGGCCAGGAGGTCGCGGCGAAGCTTATCGCGGGAGGCGCAAATGCGGCGGACATGCTCGCGCATGGCGGCGCTGTCCTTGATGGCGGCGGTCGCCAGGGCCTGGGTGATCATATCCACATTGTAGGAGTCGCGCACTTTATCCATCTCAGCAATCAGGTCCTTTTGCGCGCAGGCCAGCCCCAACCGCAGCCCAGCCAGCGAGTAACTCTTGGAGAGCGTGCGGGACACGACGACGTTGGGGAAGCGATTGACCATGTCCATGCAGTTGTCATGGGCAAAATCCGCATAGGCCTCATCAATCCAGACGACGCCGGAAAATTCGCGGCAGAGCTTGGCGATGCGGTCTTTGGGAAAGCTATTGCCGGTGGGGGCGTTGGGGCGGGCCATGATGAACAGCGTCGCGCCGGCAGCGTCCTCAGCGGCATGGTCCGGCAACATGAAATTTTCATCAAGCGCGACGGGAATTTTGCGTGCGCCCTGGATATCGGCAAGGACTGGGTAGAGGGAGTAGCTCGGGTCGGTGTAAGCGAAGCCGCCGCCCTGATCGACAAAGCTGCGCAAGGCGATAGTCAGGAGGTCATCGGAGCCATTGCCGCAGAGGATCTGATCGCTGCTGATGCCAAAGAGGTCGGCGGCGGCGGCGCGGACGCTGTCCGCCGCTGGGGCTGGGTAGAGCTTCAGGTGTTCAGCGGGGAACTGCCGCAGGGCCTCGGCGACCGCCGGTGACGGCGGGTAGGGGTTTTCATTGGTATTGAGTTTGATGAACGTGCGCCCGGTGGGCTGTTCGCCGGGCGTGTAACCCGCAATGCGGGCAATAGTTGGTCTCGCGTAAGACATGGTGTTTCTCGAAGCTGCTGGTACGTGATATGTGGCGCCAGGACAGGTGTCGGGCCGAAAAGCCGCTGGCGCTGCCTGCGCCTGCGAACCTGTTTCCGCGCTGCGGCCTGTACTATAAACCTCCGCCGCGTCTTTGCCTCTTCTGTTCACCGACCTTATATTGCTCCGCCAATGCTTACTGTGCCACCAGGCGGCACCACAGTCGCGCCGCCTATATCCACTACTCCAGCACAACAAAAGGGAAGATGACCATGCAAAAAGGCATTTGTTACGGATTCCTGCCAGGCTCTACAGTCGAAGAAAAATTTGTCCAGGCGGCCGCTCTGGGTTTTGCCTGCGTGGAGGTCCCGACCCTGACGACAGCGGCGGAGCGCCAGCAGTACCGCTCGGCGGCTGCCGCGGCGGGCATTTGCATCCCGAGTGTGATGAACCAGGCGCATTGGTCGGCTCCCCTGTCCGACGCCGATCCGGCGGTGCGGGCAAAATCGGTCGAGGGCATGATGGCGTCCCTGGCGACGGCAGAGGCGCTGGGCGCCAATACCGTCCTGCTGGTGCCGGCGGTGGTCAAACCCGATGTCACCTACGAACAGGCATGGAAACGCTCTCACGAAGAGATCAGCCGCATTCTCCCCGCCTACGCCGAAAAACGCGTCGTCATCGCCATCGAAAATGTCTGGAACCGCTTTCTCCTCAGCCCCATCGAATTCTGCCACTATGTCGACAGTTTCAGCAGCCCGTGGCTGGGCGCCTATTTTGATGTCGGTAACATCCTCGCTTACGGCTATCCCGAACACTGGATTGTGAGCCTGGGTAAACGCCTGAAGAAAGTCCACATCAAGGGTTTTGACAGCAGCAAGCACGCCTGGACCAGCCTTCTCAAGGGGTCCGTGAACTGGCCGGCGGTCATGACGGCGTTCCGCACGGTTGGTTATGACGGTGTGATGACGGCCGAGTTGCGGGGCGAAGGCGATGATGCCACCGCGCAGGCCCGGAATGTGAGTGTGGATATGGATACTATTCTAGCCATGTAAGTGCCGGCGGGGCGCCCGCGGGAGTGGGCGATGGTCTTTGTCACTGACGGATCGGTCGGATCGGTCGGATCGGTCGGATCGGACGGATCAAGGAAGGGTTCCTCCCGCGGCTGGCCCGGCAAAGGCTATGTAATTATTTGGCTTTTGCTTGTTTGGAGTTACATTTTGGTATTGTTACACTCCCGCTGTAAGCCATGCGTGGCGGGGTGAGGCCGGCCTTGCCGGTATGCCGCAATGCCGTGGTTGCCCCATTGAGGACATCTGGTATGTCGTGGATTCAGTTGGAAAAATTGGCTTTGGCCTACAAGCGCAAACCGACAGCGACCTCCGCCCTGTCTCTAGATCGCGGTATGCGCCGGTCCAAGGACTTCATTGAAACGCTGAGTGAGCATTATGTGCGGACGCAGGGCAGTCTCGAGGACTGCTCGGCGTCTTTTCGTTTTTCTGCCGACGGGCAATTTCCGGAATGGGCCTGTCGATTTGATTCTGAGCGCCGCGTGTTTGAGCTCAATCCGGTGGGTGTTGTCAGTTTTCATGACGAGTGCACGCGTGCGCAGGAGGCTTTGCAGACGCAGGAGGGTCGCGGGACTTTCACCGTGTACCGGCTGTATGCCTACATGGCCGAGCTGAATAAATTACCGAGCAAGTTCCTGCCCTTGTTGATGCTGTTTCGGGAGAAGGCCCGCGTCCTGGAAGTCACCCAGGTCGAACGTCGCCGTGGCAATATCACCCCCGTCATCGTTGACAGTGAGGAAGATATGTACCTTTGTTTGCTTTGGGCCTTCAAGGAGCTGGAAGTGGCTGTTCAGCGACTGAGCGGCGTGAATCTGCGTACTGAATTGAACATCACGTGGTTCGAGTCTGAATGGATCACGGGGGTTAAATAATTGCTGCGGCTGTCCCAAGCTGTGAATGAGCCCATTAACCTGAACGGTAGTGACCGCGAATGCCTTCTTTTATTTTGCTTTCAACGTGTCTAGGCGTGTTTTGTCTTCTCCTTGCCGTGTTTTACGGCATGCTGCCGGCTGGCCCGCGCGAGTGGCAGCGGTCCTTGCCCCGGCAACGCTGGCTGGGGCTGGCGCTTGGCACGGTCTGCCTTATCTGGGCGGCTTATCACGCGTGCATCATGCTTGAGGGCAATCTCTCCCGTTTCCATTTCCTTGTGAAAATGATGGTGCCGGCGGGCATTGTCTTGTGTTTTTTCTTCTTGGACTTTCTTTTTGCGCGGGCGCTGGGAGGTTTTTTTATTTTATGTGCCAATCAGCTGGTGCATGACGTCTTTGTTCATGACGTGGGCGGCCGTGGCGCATACTCACTGGTCTGTTTGGCCCTCGGGGTCATCGGCTTGTTTCTGCTGGGTGCGCCGTGGTATTTTCGTGACAGCATTGACCTGTCGTTGCGGCGGCCGCTGTGGGCGCGGGCATTTGCCGGCCTGTTCCTCCTATTTGCTCTGGTGCTGATAGCCCAGCCCTATTTGTGATTCCGCGTTGTTCCCGCTCTTGCCCACCGCGCCGGTCGATGACCGTGTCCGACAGCGGGAATTCAGCCCAATAAGGACAGTGTATGCAGGTGACGACGTCGGGTTCCGTGTTTTGGCGTGCTTTGGCCGGTCTTGCTAATCGGCGCGGTAGTGGACTGCTGCTGCTGCCCTGGTTGTGGTTGCTGTTGCTGTTGACGGCGGGCTGCATCCCCAGCGAAGAGCGCGTCCCGTCAGTGATTACCGTGCGTTCCGGTGCCGGTCAGACCGCGTTGCCGGGGTCGGTTTGCGAACAGAAGGTCGTGATTGAGGTCCTCGGTCCCCCGCGCCATTCGCACCTGGGCGCACCGACCCAGCGGCGACCGGCGGCCGGCGTGCGCGTGCAGGTCGAGCCCGTCTATCCGGATAGCGGCGCAACCATGGAACCGGCCATCGGGCCGACGGATAAAGGCGGCTTTTTTCGCGCGACGCTTCATGTCGGCCATGCGCTTGGCGACCAGTACTTCAAAGTCACTTGCCTGGATTTCCCTGAAGTCAAACCCGTCTTTTTTCATGTCGTCAATGGCCTCCAGGTCATGGGTGATAATCAGGAAACCCTGGCTGGCGACGAATTGCCTGCGCCGATTCAGTTGCGGGTGATGGACGAAAATCTGCGGCCGCTGGCTGGCGTGCCAGTCTTTTTCACCCCCATATCGGGAGCAGCCAAGGCCAAGCTATCCGCGCGCCGGGTGCTGACTAATGAGGAGGGGCTGGCGACGACGCTTTTTGAGTCAGCCGAGGGTTATACGGGCAAATACGAGATCCTGGCTGAGATTGGTGACAGCAAGAGCCCCTACCGCTCGCGTGGCGTGGTGATCCGGGCGCTGGCCATCAGTCGGGCCAATATCGTCATTGGCGTCCTGGGTGGCCTGGGCATCTTCATCTTCGGCATGATGCTGATGAGCGACGGCCTGCAGCAGTTTGCGGGCGATCGCCTGAAAGGCCTCCTCCAGCTGTTCACCGGCAATCGTTTCTTTGCCATGCTGGCGGGCATGGTCGTGACGTCGCTGATCCAGTCGTCCAGCGCCTGCACGGTGATGGTCGTGGGCTTTGTCAATGCGTCGCTGCTGAACCTCACCCAGGCGATCGGCGTTATTCTGGGTGCGTCCGTCGGTACGACGATCACGGCGCAGATGGTGTCTTTCAAGCTGGACGGTTTGGCCCTGCCGGCTATCAGCATCGGCGTGATCTTCGTGCTGGCGGCGAAGAAGAGCCAGACGCGCGGCGTGGGCAACGCCATCCTGGGCTTCGGACTGCTCTTCTATGGCATGACGTTGATGTCCAAAGAGCTCAAGGCTATCGCGGACTTCCCCACCTTCGTGTCCTTTTTCCGCCTCTTCGACTGCACGCCGGACGCCGCGGGCTACCCGCCTTTCATGGCTGTGCTGGGCGCGATTGCGGTGGGTACGATTATGACCATGGTGGTGCAAAGCAGCTAGGCTACCGTGGGACTGGCTATTGCCCTGGCCGACAGCGGCTTGATCAACTTCTATACGGCGGTGCCCCTGATTCTCGGCGATAACATTGGCACGACTATCACGGGCTTCCTGGCGGCGATCAATACGAACCGCACTGCCATGCAGACGGCCGTGGCGGCGACTATCACCAAAGTCGCCGGCGTGCTGATCATGGTGCCGTTGCTTTATGTACCATGGGAACGCGTGCCCTGTTTCCTCCACCTGGTGAACACGATTACCAGCGGCAATGTCTTTGCTGATACCCCTGAAAACATCGGCCGGCATGTCGCCGCCGCGCATTCGCTGTTCAATATCTGCAACGTGGTGCTGTTTCTGCCCTTCGTCAACCCGGTGGCTGCGGCAGTGCGTTTTCTCCTGCCGGCGAAAAGTGCCGCCGATAACGGCGATCGCCGCATCTGCTATCTCGAGCCCCATTTGCTCAACACGCCCTCTGCCGCGCTGAATCAGGTGCTGTTCGCCTTGATCAGCATGACGCGGGAGGCCATGACACTGTCCCAAAAAGCCATTAACGCTGTACTCAACTGTGATAAATCTGAGGCCGATGCGGTGCGGACAATGGAAAATCGCGTTGATGACGCCCAGCACGAGATCATTGACTACCTGGTGAAATTGACGCGGCGGACACTTAGCGAGAGGCAGTCGGCGACTATCCCGGTGTTCATGCATTGCGTCAACGACGTCGAGCGTATTGGTGATCGCGCCATCAATATCTTTGATCTCACCGAGCCGCTGGCGCTGCAGAATGACGGGCCTTTCTCCGAGTGGGCCGTCAATGAGATCAGCGAGATCAACGAGCATATTCGCAAGCTGTCCGATCTGTTGATCGAGGGTATGACGAAAAACGACGAAGGCGCTATCACCAAGGTCGTTCAGCTTGAAACGGAAGTCAAATTGCTCACGTCCCGTTTTGAGCGGAACCACGAGGCGCGTCTGAAGTCCAAGGCCTGTACAGTGGAAAAAGGCGTGGTCTATGATGAAATGCTGGCGAACCTTGAGCGCATCGCCGCGCATCTGAGCAATGTCGCCCAACGCGCCAGAGATATGCTGCATCACCATGTGGATTTCAAGATGCCCGCAATGGTTGCCACGGCGGCCAGCGCTGCCGAGCTGCCTACAGCAAGTAAATAGCAGAGCGGCGGGCGGCGTGGGCTGCCCTCCTGCCAACCCGGTCCCGCGTGCTTCCTTGGCGCAAGAGTGGTTGGGCAGACAATGGAGACGTGTCATATGGGTAAAATCCTGCTCCTGTTACTTGTCATTGGCGCGATCATTATGGTGTCCATGCAGATCATGGACTCCGGCTCCGGCGACTGGCGCCCTCGCCGCGACCGGGCGGTGCAGACCGAACGCGACCGGGCCGAGACCGCCGCGCAGAACGCAATCACCGCCGACGATGTCTGCCAGTTTATTGCTCGCGCTATTGACGAGGGACGAGATGTCCCCGGCGTCGGCCGCTTCAGTATCCTGCAGCCCGACCATTGGAGCAAGGACGGCTTGGCGATCAATGACACCACCAGCGACCTGGAGCAATGCCGGGCTCTGGCCGAAAGCCGCGCGCAGGCACTCCTTCAAGAACGCTATCCCGCTGAAACAGCCGAGGCCATGACCTGGCGACTGGCCCTGGAGGCCGAACGCCATTACAAGATGTATAAAGTGGGCGATAAGGTCAGCTTCGTTATCCGTGACGGCGTCGGCGCCAGCAGCAACGTCGAGGGAATGCTGCTTGATGTCGCCGACGACCGCGTCCGCGTGGGCAGCCGTCTTATCAACCGCATCGATATCGACGAAGAAACCCAGGCGCGGCTCTATGCCGATGTCAATGAACGGATGAAAAAGACCTATGTGATTATGCAGAGCGCCCGCGAACAAGCCGTCCGCGCCAATCGCCTGGATGAGATCCGCCGCGTCGTCTACCCGCCAGTTTTCGCCGCGGCCGGCTTTATCCCCGACGTGACGTCGACCAATAGCGACTGGCAAAGCGGCCGCATGGATGCATGGATAGCACCTCGCACCCTGGCCGAGAAGGTGAAGGCCGTCCTCCAGGCCGAGGAAAGCAAAAAACGCTTCCAGGAAAATATGACTGATCGCGGCTTTGTTTTTACCAACGCCGGCGACGGCAGGCCGGAATGGGTACCCAAACGCGTATTGCGCAAACAGCATCGCTGATCAGCACACGGTCGGCAAAGCCTCTGCCGCTGTCCATGTCCCCCTGGCCGCTGTCGGGGGATCGTATGGAAAAAGTTGCAAAGGGCCGTGCCGGAAGGTATGGTAATGCGTCGTTTTTCAGCCGTAGCCGGCTTGCCCGCACCAGGCATCCCCCGGTCGTGCACAGCTTGACCCAGGCAAGGCGCTGGCACAGGCTTTGCCGGCCATGCTGGCGCGACCAATACCCTTTGTCCGGGTAGCTCAGTGGATAGAGCAGAAGTTTCCTAAACTTTTGGTCGGAGGTTCGATTCCTCTCCCGGATACCATCTTACTGGCCCCGCGTTCCTGACCCCTCGGGAACGCGGGGCCTTTTTCTGCCCGGAACCGCCGCCGGCCCGGCGGCATGAGTCGTTTTTTCCGCAGATTGACGCAGATTTGGCTATGATTGGTTGCTTGGGAGGCCAAGGCCTCTGCCCGTTATCAAGGCCTCTGCGGGTGGCCACAGGACGGGCTGTTATCCATGACTGACCGGTTATCGGTACATATCGCAAAGGGTCGTGGGGTTCTTGCGTGCGTTCTCTTTAACCTGTATGTTAGCCCGTTCCGCCCAGCTCCGGCGAGGCTGGCCGGTCCCACCTGCGCAGGGCGCGAAAAGGACAGTCGGCAGCCGAGCGGCCCGAGCGGCCCGAGTGGCCCGCGAAAAAGACAGCAGACCAGCCCGAAGAAAAAACCTTGAAAGGAAGAGACCTGATGCTACGCAAA
>Ga0172378_10004819_pt1 | contig 12615 bp, 9 predicted proteins | sample GrowelOW332metaG_FD_119755 | JGI IMG/M metagenome (GOLD analysis project Ga0172378, IMG submission 119755) | Groundwater microbial communities from an aquifer near a municipal landfill in Southern Ontario, Canada - Pumphouse #3_1 metaG | ecosystem: Environmental > Aquatic > Deep subsurface >...
AGGAGAAGGGTGATATTAAAAAAATGTGCTCTCAGATGGATTTAATGCCTACTCTCTTCGGTTTACTTAACTGGTCTTATGATTCTGAGTTTATAGGTCAGGATGTAACACAGCCGTCTTACAAAGAACGTGCTTTTCTTGGAAATTACAGGACACTGGGATTACTTAAAGATAACATTTTCACCCAGCTAAACGACAGAAAAACAGTTATTCAGTTTACATGGGACGGAAATAAAAAGAAAATCACCGAAGATAATACCATTATTGATAAATATCTCGAGAAACTTACCATATCATATTTTCAAACAGCAAGCAATCGTTTTAAAGAAGGAAAGATGAAAGAGAATTACAAAGATTAATTTTATATAAAAGTTGAAAAAATTAAATGTTCTTAAGCCATTACTGAAATTTATGGCCTTTATGCTTATTTCCCTCTTTGTAAGCAGACTTATTTTATCAGTTGTCTATTTTCACAGGGTACTTGCCATTTCAAACTGGTATCTTCTGCTGGCATATGGAATCCAAATGGATTTACTTTTTCTATCCTATTTTTGTTTTCTTCCAGCCTTATTGCTGCTTATATTACCGGATTTTATAATAAACAAAATCGGACAATTTTTTAGATGGTATTTTGTTATCGTTATGTTTTATATGGTCTTTATGGAACTTGCAACAATTCCTTTTATAAATGAATACGACATGAGGCCTAACCGGCTATTTATAGAATATTTACAATATCCTCATGAAGTAATTGGAATGCTTACAAAGGGTTTTCTTGCTCCTTTAATAATAGTCTCTGTATTATCAGTTATTTCTGCTTTTCTATTAATAAAGCTTACAAAAAACTGGTTTATAAAAACAAATACAAAATATATTTATAAACTTATATTGCTGCCTGTTGTTATTGTAGTATTATTAGTTTGTGCACGTTCTTCTACTTCAAAGCATCCTGCAGATCCAAGTACTGCTGCCTTTTCTTCGGATCATCTTGTAAATGATCTTGCCATCAGTTCAGGCTATTCATTATATTATGCTGCATATACAATGAAAGACGAAAAAGATGCAGGTAAAATGTATGGACAAATGAATTACGAGAAAGCTTTATTTACAGTTAAATCAGATATGCACATTGCTGATAGTCTGTTTGTAAATGATCCCAACAGTCCTTTACTACATAAACAAATACCACTAAAAACACGTAAACGCCCTTATAATCTGGTGATTTTACTTCAGGAAAGTCTAGGAGCTGAATTTGTAGGAGCACTTGGAGGTTTACCACTAACTCCAAATGTTGATTCATTAGCCAAACAGGGGCAACTATTTACACGACTTTATTCAACAGGAACAAGAAGTGTACGTGGTATTGAATCCACAGTTGCCGGTTTCCCTCCTACTCCATCAAGAAGTGTTGTAAAGCTTGGTTATTCACAGACAAATTTCTATACAATTGCCGAACTTTTGAAAAATATAGGTTACGATACCTCTTTTATTTACGGGGGTATGGCAACTTTTGATAATATGGGATCATTTTTCACAGGAAATGGTTTTGAAAGAATTATTGACGGGGATGATTATGAAAATTATATTTTTAAAGGCGACTGGGGAGTATGTGATGAAGATCTCTACCGCAAGGCAGATGAAACATTCAAAAGCTACGGGGATAAACCTTTCTTCTCACTGGTTTTTTCTACTTCAAATCATACTCCATACGAATTTCCGGACGGAAAAATAAAACTTTATGATAAAAAGAAAAACACCAGGAATAATGCCGTAAAATATGCTGACTATTCTATAGGATATTTCTTCAATCTTGCCAAAAAGTCAAACTATTATAAAAACACTATTTTTGTAATAGTTGCTGATCACGATACACGTACGTATGGAAAGATGATTGTTCCTATTAGAAAATTCCATATACCGGCTATAATTATTGGCCCTGATGTTCCCAAAGGAACCTATAACAAAATTTGCAGTCAGATAGATATGCCACCTACGGCACTTGATTATATGGGTATAGAAAATGAAAATCCAATGCCGGGAAGGGATCTGTGTCAGTTTCCTGATAGTATACCTGGAAGGGCTATATTACAATTTTATAAAATCAACGCTTTTCTTGAAGATAACAAGGTTCTTATAATGCAGCCGGGGAAAAAAATATCCTCTTTTGTTTATGACAGGGATAAGAATACACTTAAATCTACGAAAATGGATACGTTAATGAAAGAGAAAGCTCTTTCATATGTAAGTCTTGCCTCTTATCTTTATCATAAAAGAGAATATAATATTCCTTACATGAAAAAATAAAAAGCCTTAAATCCGCAAGGAATTAGCTATTAATCTTTTTAGCTTTTATATTATAGCCCATAAAAAGCGAAGCATGCGATTCAAAGAGATCTGATTGTTCTGTAGTAAAATATTGTGTTTTTCCGTTTTTGGTACAAACCTTATCAATTTCAGGATGGCGCAGGAGATAATCAACAAGCCGATTAGTAACTATATTACCCTGCTCTATTATCTGAACTCCTAAATGAGGTATATATTTACGAATACTGTCAATAAGCAGAGGAAAATGAGTACAACCGAGTATAAGACTATCAATATCCGGATCTTTTTCAAACAGATTGCGTATATTTTTTTCTATAAAATAATCTGCCCCCGGTGTACCTATCTCATTATTCTCAACAATTGGAACCCACATAGGACACGATTGCTGTGTAATAATTTTGACACGACCATTTGACCATTTTTTAAGTTCTATAGGATATGATAAAGAAGCCACAGTCCCTGGTGTTGCCAGAACACCTACATGACCATTTTGTGTATTTTCTGATACATATTCCACACTTGGACGTATTACTCCCAAAACACGTCTGTCAGGGGCTATTACAGGCAAATCCTTTTGCTGGATAGTACGCAATGCTTTTGCCGAGGCAGTATTGCAGGCAAGTATAACAAGACGACACCCCATATTAAAAAGCTCTTTTACTGCCTTAAGGGTATATTCATATACTACTTCAAAGGATCTTGTTCCGTATGGAGTATGGGCATTATCTCCAAAATAAACAAAATCATACTCTGGAAGCTTCTTCTGAAATTCACGAAGAATAGTAAGACCTCCGTAACCGGAATCAAAAACTCCTATGGGTGAAATATCAGTCATTAATTAATTTTAAATAATGAATTACAAATTTAAGTAATAATAACTCAAATAGTACTAATCCTAAAATATAAAAAAAGCCATCTTTTCAGACAGCTTTCATTATATTATTTAAAAAATTTAGTAAAAATATATCACTAAAAAACCAGAACTTTAAATTACTTTATTCCCAATTTCGCTTTTACCAACGGCATCAGGTCAAGGCTTGCTGATGACTTATAAATTACTGTATTTGTATCAAATACATAAATTAGTCCTTTCTCTTTTGCTACATCGGCAATAGCCTTATTAGCTTTGTCAATAACTGGTTTCATCAATTCTGTCTGTTTTTTCTGCAAATTCTGTTGAGCCGTACCATTAAATGCTTTAATACGATTCTGAAGATCCTGCAATTCCTGTTCTTTTGCCTGACGAACAAGATCCGTTAATGAGTCTGAACCTTGTGTGTATTCAGACAGTTTAGCCTGGAATTCTGTCTGCATACTTCCCAGCTGACTTTCCAGACCTTTTGCCTGAGTTTGTAGCGATTTCTGTGCTGTAACAGTTTCCGGCATAGTCTGAATTAATGATTGCGTGTCAATATGTCCAAATTTTAAAGTCTGAGCATTCATTAATCCGGTTGTTGAGAAAAAAATCATCAACGATAAACAAATTTTGTAAAAGCTTTTCATTTTTTTATTCTTAAATTTAATTTTTTCTTAAAACAAATATATAAATTAATTATTAATACCAAGTCTCCCCAGAACTATATTACTAACATCATACGCGGGATTTGTATAGACAAAGACAGATTCATCTGTCTTATTAAATATTACAGCATATCCTTTCTGAACGGCTACGGACTGAATTGATTTATTTACACTTTCCTGAATCGGTTTTATCAGTAATTCTCGTTTTTGACTCAGTAAGCCATCAGGACCAAAATATTTATTTTGCAGTGCTTTATATTCTTTTTCGGATGAAATAATCGCATCTTCTTCTTGTTTTCTGACTGCAGAAGAAAGACCGGATGATTGTTTCTGATAATCAGAATACATATTTGCTATCACAGAATGTTTATTTTCCATTTCCTTTTGATATTGCGCTGATAATTGTTCCAGTTGTTTTTGAGCATTTTTGTAAGCTGGAATTTTACTAAATATATATTCCATATCAACATAAGCATAATTCTGTGCCATTAAACTTCCCGTTGCAGCAAGGAAAAAAATGATAAAAAATATTTTTTTCATAATTTATAAAATTTAATCTTTCTATAATTTTGTCTTATTATAATTTCAATTTAAGATTACAAATTTCATACCTAAAAATAAATACGTACAAGCATTCGTTCTTTTATTTAAAACTGCTGTCCTATTACAAAATGGAACTGACTACCTCCTACAGAAGAGTCTCCGTTAATGTCATCAAAACCATACCCCCAGTCAATACCCATAAGACCAAACATTGGAAGATAAATTCTAACACCAATTCCTGCTGAACGTTTAATATCAAAAGGATCAAAATCATCAAAGTTCATCCAGGCATTTCCACCTTCCAGAAAAGCTAAAGCATAAATAGTTGATGAAGGCTTCAATATAACAGGATAACGAAGTTCCATTGTATATTTATCATACATATTGGAACCGGTAGTCGGACTCAATGAATAATCTTCATAACCTCTTAAAGCGACAATATCAGATCCGTAAAGATTATACCCAGACATTCCAGAACCACCTACCCTGAATCGCTCGAAAGGTGAACGACGACCGCTATCAAAGTATCCTAAAAATCCATATTCAAAATTTGTACGTAAAACTAAGTTCTTATTCTGTGTGAGAGGAGTATACCAGTCTCCTGAAAATTTCCATTTATGAAACTCTATCCATTTGTATCTTTCCTGACTACTTACGTTTCTTGAGCTGTAATTTTTATCACTAAATAAAGAATATGGGAATGTAAATTTCACACTAAGCGAAAAAGAAGAACCACGACGAGAATAAAGAGGACTATCAACTGATTTTCTTGATAAGGCCGTAGTAAAACTAACATTATTAAATTCTCCGTCTCCATCTGAATCATCGTCATCACTTAAAAAATAATAATAACTGGACATATTCTGAAGTGAATAATGTTCAAAGGAAACTTCATGATAAAGAGTGAAAAAATCATCCGGCCATGATAAACGATACCCGTACCCAACTGCAATAGCTGAAGTCTGCTGAATTTGATCCGTTTCACTACTGGACGTATAACTACCACTAGTTCCGTAGCCACCGTAGCCACCGTAGCCACCATAGCCACCGTAGCCACCATAGCCACCATAGCCACCATAGCCACTACCATATCCGTATCCATAAGGGCTGGACATTCTGTTATAATAATTATTAGCAGTATAGTTCACCCGTGAACGGGAAAAAGATATAGATAATGAATTAGGTTTTTTCCCGCCAAGCCATGGTTCTATAAACGATACACTATAAGAGTTATAAAATTTACCACTTGTCTGTGCTTTTATGCTAAGTGTCTGACCATCGCCTGTAGGTAACGGACGCCAGGCTTCCTTATTAAGAATATTACGAACAGAAAAATTTGAAAATCTTAGCCCAACTGTTCCAACAAACATTCTGGATCCCCATCCTCCCGACAACTCAATCTGATCATTTGATTTTTCCTGTAAAGAATATTTAATATCAACTGTTCCGTCCTCAGGATGAGGAATAGGTGTTGGATTAATTGCTTCAGGATCAAAATGTCCTAACTGAGACAACTCCCTGACAGAACGAATAATAGCATCCTTACTGAATAAATCACCAGGATAAGTACGCAACTCACGACGGGCAACATGTTCATTGGTTTTTGTATTCCCTTCTATGATTACACGGTCTATAGTTGCCTGATTACCTTCATAAATTCTCATTTCGTAGTTAATGGTATCGTTTTTAATCTTTGACTCTACAGGACTTAGATTATAAAATAAATATCCATTATTCAAATAAAGATTCCCAACAGCATCATCATCTTCAGTTAATCTTTTACTAAGTAGTTTCTGATTAAATACATCTCCTTGTTTAATTCCCAAAACAGCTCCCAGATATTTTGAAGGATAAACTGTATTTCCCATCCATTTTACATTTCCAAAATAATACTTATCTCCCTCATTTATCCACAAATCAATGCGTACACGATTATTTTCCACTGAAGTGACTGAATCTTTAACGATGGTGGCATCACGATATCCTTTTTCATTATATTTATCAACAAGATTTTTCTTGTCTTCATCATATTTATCCTGAAGAAATTTCTTGGTTTTGAAAAAATTACGCAATTTTTTTGCATTAGTTTTCTTCATTGCCTTGTTTAATGTTGATGCTTTTAAAGCATCTATACCATGAAAATAAAGATCCTTTACTTTTACTTTTTCTTTCTTATCTACATTTATATAAACAATCACATTGTTTACCTGTTTTGGATCATCTCTCTGAACAATATTTACTTCTGTATTAAAAAATCCTTTCTGGTGAAATATATCCTTAATAATTCGTTGTGCATTATTTAACTGATTTTCAGTAATCTGACTTCCTTTCAGAAAAAGAACTTTTTTCTGAATATCATCCTTTTCTGATTTTGAGACACCTTTAAAAATTACTTCGGTAAGACGTGGCATTTCCTGAAAAATAATATTCAGCCATATCTTTTTCCCGACAATTTTATCCACTTCTATTTTTACATCAGAGAATAACCTATGCTTCCACAGCTTTTTAATAGCACCAGTGATTTCCTCACCCGGAATACTTATTTTCTGACCAATAGTCAGTCCAGAAATCTTAACTAAAACATTTTTATCGAGATAACGTACATTAAGCACATTAATACCTTCAATTGTATAAGTTATCGGATGGGAATAATCTATGGATAAATTCCGTTCCTTCTCGTTCTGTGCAAATGTACCAACACTTATAAATATCAGAATTAAAATTATTTCTAATCTTCGCATTTCCTTTTCTAAATTGATTATCGGTCTATTTGTTCACTGGTTTTTCCAAACCTTCTTTCTCTTTTTTGATAATTGCAAATTGCATCAAAAAAATCTTCTTTTCTATAATCAGGCCATAAAACAGAAGTAAAATAAAGTTCTGAATAGGCTAACTGCCATAATAAAAAATTACTAAGTCTGCATTCACCACTTGTCCTGATAAGCAAATCAGGATCGGGAATTTTTCGTGTAATAAGACAATTACTTATTACATTTTCATTAATATCAGACAGCTTTATTTTCCCGCTTTTAACATCATTGGCAATTTTTATAACCCCCTGTGTTATTTCCCACCTTGAGCTGTAATTTAATGCTAAAATAAGTGTCATCCGACTACATTCCTTCAAACACTCAATTGCTTCAAATAATTTAGTTCTTACCTTTTCAGGAAGATGTCCGGTATCCCCTATCATCTGTAATCTGATCCCATTTTTTTTAAGGGAAGTGACTTCATTGTCAATAGCCTGAATCAAAAGATTCATCAAAGCTTTTATTTCATCTTCGGGACGTGACCAGTTCTCTTTTGAAAAAGTATATAAAGTAAGATATTCTACACCTATTTCCGCTGCACCTTCTACCACAGAACGAACGGCTTCCACACCATGTATATGACCGAAAACACGTTCCTTTCCCTGTGAGGCAGCCCATCTTCCATTACCATCCATGATAATAGCAACATGCTTCGGTATATTATTCTTTATAAGTTTATCTTTTATACTCATTAACGATGATAAAAATCTTAATCTGTCAGATAAATTTTATACTCCCCAAAATTATAAAAATGCTTTTGCTTTTCTATCAAAGAATACAAAAGTAATATAATTATCAAAACAACATAAGACATAAAGCTTTTTAAAATTTCAACATGGGTTAAAAATTGTTAAGAACATTCAGTAACACTTTAATATTACTGAATAATATTTTTTTTAAACTAAAAAAACAAATCATAAAAATTTAAAAATTCAATTTCTTCGATCTGTATCCCACATTAATTTATTTCTTAAAGTATCAAAAAAACTATGTTCTTTTAACTTTAAAGTATTCACATGATAATCAGCTTTTCGTACTATTATTTCACAAGGAAAATCAATGGCTTCTGATCTGGAATCCAGTGAAGCTAAAAATTGCTGCCCTCTGCCTTCCACATGCAAAGTTACTTTTGTTCCCTCAGGGATAACTATTGGACGTACTGTAAGATGATGCGGAGCCACCGGCGTTATCAAAAAATTTTTTGTATCAGGAGTAAGAATTGGCCCTCCTACACTAAGAGAATATGCTGTTGATCCGGTAGGCGTGGCAATAATTAAACCGTCAGCCTGATAGGTGGCAAGATATTCATCATTAAGATAAGCCTTAATACGAATCATTGAAGATGTATCTCTCTTTATTACTGTTAGCTCGTTTAGAGCATAATTAAAATCACCAAAAAATCTTTCTAATCCGTCAACCTGAAGAACCGATCTTTCCTTAACTTCATACTTACCATCTAAAACATTATTTACAGCTGATTCAATATCTTCTTTTGAAATCGCAGACAAAAATCCCAGATGACCAAAATTAATACCTACCATATAAACAGATTCCTTTTTCATCACAAAGGAAACTGCCTTTAAAAACGTTCCGTCCCCTCCAATACTAAAGAAAAATTTAATGTTTTCCGGCATATCATACACATTATTAAACATTCCTACTACTTCGGGAAGAGTTCCTCTGCGTGAACGGATCAACTCATAAAAAGGACGATATATGAATATACTTACTTTTCGTTTTTTTAATAAAACAAAAAAGGAATCCAGTAAAGGGAAAAAAGAAGTATCAAAATTAAGTCCGAATATTGCTATATTCATTTTCGTTTCGTCTTATTATAAGCATTCCTAAAAACAACCTAAAATTAAAATAAATTTTTTTTTATCTAAAAATATAAATCAGCTCTTTTTACTGTAATTCTTATTTTAAAAAAATATTTAACTATGACAAATTTACTACATAAACATCTAAAGACACAGTTATCTTATATTAATTATTATCTAAAATATTTCTATTTTATTTTAATTTTTTCTCTGTTTTAAAATTGAAAAGTATAGCTTTGTGTATAAATTAATTTATAATGACCAAATTAAGCGTAAATATAAATAAAATAGCAACATTACGGAATTCCAGAGGAGGCGATATTCCCAATGTAGTTGAAGCCGCTATCAACTGTCAGAAATTCGGTGCAGAAGGTATAACAATTCATCCAAGACCAGATGAAAGACATATCAGAAAACAGGATGTATATGATTTAAAATCTGTTGTTACAACGGAATTAAATATTGAAGGATATCCGGACGAAAATTTTTTAAAGCTGGTAACTGAAGTAAAACCCACGCAGGTTACTCTGGTTCCGGACAGTCCTAACCAGCTTACATCTGATCATGGCTGGGATATTCATGTTAATAAAAAATTTTTAACAGAAGTCATTAATAGATTAAAAAAAGAAGGTATACGTACTTCTGTATTTGTTGATCCTGACTCAGAAATTATAAAAGAGACTATAAGTATAGGAACAGATCGTATTGAATTATATACAGAATCTTACGCTGCAGGATATGAAAAAAATCCTGAAAAAGCCATAGCTCCGTTTGTTGCGGCAGCAAAAACCGCAAATATGCTGGGAATTGGTATTAATGCCGGTCATGACCTAAACCTGAAAAATCTCAAATATTTTATTGACATGATTCCTTCTGTAAAAGAAGTCTCTATAGGACATGCCTTAATCGCTGATGCCCTTTATCTTGGTCTAAAAAATACTATCAGAGAATATCTGGAATGTGTAAGGCTATAAATCTGTTTCAAAGACAAGATTACATGTTACGGATAAGACTTACAAAAAAAATCATTTTAACCTTATGATTTTTTTTGTAAAGGATAAACAGTAAAAAAAGGACACTGAATTATTAATAGAAAAGTATATTTAGAAAACGAAAAATATGGATCTGTTTTTCAGAAAAGAAGGATTAACAGGAAAAAACATTGTTATTCTTCATGGTTTATACGGATCTTCTGATAACTGGTTTTCAATTGGTAAAAAATTAGGAGAGAATTTTCATGTTTACCTGATTGACCAGCGTAATCACGGACGTTCAAAAAATACAGACATACACACGTATGATGCCATGGAGAAAGACCTCTTTGATTTTTTCGATAAACACCAAATTCAAAAGGCTGTTGTTATTGGACATAGTATGGGTGGAAAAGTTGCCATGCTTTTTGCTGCTAATCATCCTGAAAAAATCGAAAAATTAATTATTGTAGATATTGCTCCTGTAAATTACATGAATTCGCCTGACAAAGGACAATATAATCAGCATCTTAAAATATTACAATCACTTTCCGAATTTCAGAAAAAAAGTCATGACTTTAAAACCAGAACGGAAATTGCCGGATTTCTTATGGAAAAACTGAGTAACGAAACTTTAGTAAGATTTTTATTGAAAAGTACATACCGCGATAGGGAAACCAGATTATTCAGGTGCAGAATAAACACACAGATAATTAAACAGTCACTAAATGAAATTATTGGTGGCATCAATGAAGAGAACCTGTTACCCCTCGCTCCTATCACCGATTATCCTGTTTTATTTATTAAAGGAGAATCATCGGAATATATCACTAAGGACTGTCTTCCTGTTATTCAAAAAATATATCCTGAATATATTATAAAGATTATTCCCGATGCAGGACACTGGCTCCACGCCGAACATCCAAATATTTTTTTAAAAATTGTAAGAGCCTTTATTGGATAAAAAATTAAGAGCATAAATAAGTTATATTACTTTCCGACAACTCCATTTTGTATATATGTAACTTTGTAAAAAGAATTTTATTTTATTTTATTTTATTGAAGGTCATATTATTTTTACCTTTGATTTCTGAATTATCAAATAATTAGGTTATAACTGATGAAAGAAAATAAATACAGAAATTTAACTGTTCAGGAAATAACACTTCTTCAAAAAAATCAATGCTCCAGTGACAACTGGGATAATGTAACTGTTTCAGGTATTTTTTTGCCTTCACGTTTTCTTCATGTACGGTTTACAGAAAAAATTTATTTAGGAGAACAGACAAAACAGATTAGTTTTCCCGGAGGAGTAAAAAAAGAATGCGGTATTTATTATTCACATATTCATAATTGTTCTGTTGGCAACAATGTTTTCATTAGTCAGGTTGAAAATCACATTGCCAATTATAAAATTGAAGACAATGTCGTTATTGAGCACATAGATGTTTGTACTGTTACAGAAGAAAGTACTTTTGGCAACGGAGTAAAAGTAAATGTACTTGATGAGACAGGAAGGCGTAATGTACTTATTTACGATAATCTTTCCAGTCATCTGGCTTATATCCTGGCTTTTTACAGACATCTCCCTTCTACTATACATGATATTGAATCGGTTATTAATAATTATATAAAAAAGAATACGTCTCCACAGGGAGTAATAGGAAATCATTCTCATATCACAAACTGTAAAAAAATAATTAACGTTAAAATTGGGCCATATACTACTATAGACGGAACAAGTGTTATTGAAAACGGATCTTTAAACGGCAACAAATCTGCTCCTGTTAATATTGGTCCGGAAGTTATTTTAAGAAATTTTATTGTTTCGTCAGGAACAATAATTTCTGACGGTGCTCTTGTTACCAATTGTTTTGTCGGACAGGGGTGCATAATTAGTTCACAATATTCTGCAGATAATTCATTATTTTTTGCCAATTGCTGCGGATACCATGGCGAAGCATGTTCTTTATTTGCCGGTCCACATACAGTTACTCATCATAAATCGACATTGCTGATTGCCGGAATGTTTTCTTTTTGTAATGCAGGAAGCGGTTCTAACCAAAGCAATCACATGTACAAATTAGGACCTATACATCAGGGAATTTTAGAACGCGGAGCAAAAACAGCCAGTGATTCCTATATTTTGTGGCCAGCTAAAATCGGCGCTTTTACCCTTGTAATGGGACGCCATTATAAAAACTCTGATACTTCGAACATCCCATTTTCATATCTAATTGAGCATAACGACAAAAGCTGGCTTTATCCCGCTTCAAATCTAAAGAGTATTGGGACAATAAGAGATGCTCTCAAATGGCCTAAACGTGACAGAAGAAAAGATCCCCATTTAATGGATTGCGTTAATACCAATTTATTAAGTCCTTACACTATCCAAAAAATGTATAAGGCGATTAAAACGCTTGAAAATCTACAAAAAAATTCAGGAGAAACAACCGACATTTTTACTTATAACGGGACTATTATTAAACTTTCTTCTTTGATAAAAGGCATAAGAGTTTATCGTCTTGCCATTATGAAATTTATAGGAAATTCTGTTATTTCAAGAATAAATCAATGTGATACCTCTTCCTATAAAAGACTTATTGAGGGTCTCAGACCTATAAA
>Ga0172378_10004820_pt1 | contig 12615 bp, 9 predicted proteins | sample GrowelOW332metaG_FD_119755 | JGI IMG/M metagenome (GOLD analysis project Ga0172378, IMG submission 119755) | Groundwater microbial communities from an aquifer near a municipal landfill in Southern Ontario, Canada - Pumphouse #3_1 metaG | ecosystem: Environmental > Aquatic > Deep subsurface >...
CCCGCAGAGAATGCTGCAATGGTGCAGATTAAATTTCCGCTCATCCCAATGAGGACGGATAATATCGAATTTCTTATACATATAGATGAGACAGGCAAATCCGGACACTCCCTGCGAAACGACTGTTGCAAGCGCCGCTCCCTGTACATCCCATCTGCACACAAGAATAAAAATCAGATCAAGCGCAATATTAAGAGCAGAGGAAAGGACAAGAAAGTATACGGGTGTTCTGCTGTCTCCGAGCGCACGTATAATACCGGATACCATATTATACAGAAAAATAAGCGGAATTCCGGCAAAAATAATTCTGATATACGCATCAGCCCGGTCCACAATATCTTCCGGAGTCTGCATAAGCAGCAGGAGCGGACGGCAGAACACGACCGTGAGTACCGCCATAACAAGTGAAAACACCACGCAAAGATACACGGTATTCGCAACATATCTGCGCATTGTCGCATAATCTTTTGCTCCGAACCGCTGGGCAACAGGAATGGCAAAACCGCTGCATACTCCCATGACAAATCCGATAATCAGAAAATTCACGGCCCCCGTGGACCCGACAGCTGCAAGTGCCTGCACACCAAGACTTTTACCGACAATAATCGTATCAGTTACATTATAGAACTGCTGAAACAGATAGCCCAGCAGTACAGGTACCGAAAATCCCAGTATAAGCGAAAACGGATTCCCTTCTGTCAAATCTTTTGTCATGCGATCCTCACACAACTCCCGCGCGTTTAATCTATCGAATTTTCTTTTCTTTTACAACATATTGGTGTATATTTAATTGTGTACAATCTATTTGGATTTTTAACGGAGGTTTATTTATGGAAATCACATTAACTGGAGAGAACTTTAAAAGTGAAGTACTCGATTCAACATCACCTGTACTAGTTGACTTCTGGGCTACATGGTGCGGTCCGTGCCGCATGATGGGACCTGTTGTTTCTCAAATAGCTGAAGAGAAAAACGGCACTCTCAAAGTCGGTAAAGTAAACGTAGACGAACAGGAAAGCATTGCTGCGCAGTACAATATCATGAGTATTCCGACGTTTATCCTGTTCAAAGACGGAAAACCGGCTGCCCAGGTTGTAGGCGGAAGAAGCAAGGACGATCTGCTCAAGTCACTCGGGGTATAACATAAAGCCGGCTTCTGCAAAGCATATATGCTGAATACAGAAGCCGGTTTCATCATCTTTTTTCCGTGAAATATATTCCAGAATTGCAAATCTTATAATATTTTCTACTGCAACCCGCAGGCAATATTTGCAAGCCTTGTGCGCAGCTCTTCATCTCCTGTAGCCAGTACGAGCGTCTCTAACAGGTCATCACCTGCTGCCCAGTAATCGGGATACATACCCCTTCCCTCACCGTGCCATGAGCCACAACTTTCAAGTTTCGGCGCATAATCCGCACTTGCCAGATGGACGATAATTCCTGAATGAGGCAGTTGATAGCCAAAGCAGGATATATATTGCAGACAGCCATGGGTATTTTCTCCAATAACCGTCACCCGCTTTTCTGCTCCGAATAATTCCCTCGCCATTAACACGGTTTCTTCCGACGCTGAACAAGTATTCCTGTCAGTAAGAATAATTACCTGTCCGTCAAATTTATCTTTCCCCGTAACAGGCGGCTTCTTCCGTTCCAGATAGGTATTCTTTACGGGATTCTGTTTCTGAACTTCCAATAGATTTTCAAAGTACTTGACCGTGTTCGTTCTGTCCAAATTCTTATTCCATGCAATTTTTTTCTGTATGACAGCCGGTGAGAGGATATATTCTGAGTACACAAAATTCCGTTCAAAAGTATATAAATTATTCATTGTCTTTCTATCGAAAGTATTCTTTTTTATATTTTTATTGAAATACGTCACTTTTGCATAAAGGCTGTACAGCAATGCTGCGGAATACACAGAAATGCCACCTCCGTTGCTGCGTAAATCGATAATGATATTCTTTTTATCCTGATACCGCACACCCAGTGTAGCATATTTGTCAAATACAAGTTCCGCACCTTTTCTGAACTGAGAGTGCTCATCCGGCATCATAAAAGAAGATATTCCGACATATACAGAATTATCTGTCGTCAGCTCGTGATATTTTATGGCATTGGGATTCCTGACTTCTATGGCCCCATCCGTATATACCGGAAGAGAAACGACGGCATTGTTTATGTGTATATCCATGCCGTCCGTTTTTTGAGATGCCTGAATACCGATTCTGTATACATCCGTACCTTTCGCCGGGTAATAAAATAATGTATCCTTTGTGTCTGTATACGTACTTCCTAAAGGAATCTTATCACTGTCCGTAAGACAGACGGAAAACGTTTCACCGGTTTTATGAACATAGGTATTTGAAAAATACACAGTATACGCAGGACAAAGGCTGCACTGATAGCGCCATGTTGACAGTATAAAGTGAGAATCAGAGATATAGGGACGCAGTTCAGCTTCGACAGCTTTCGCGAACTTTCTGCGTTCTATCTGTTTCTGGCCGGCAAACACGGCTTCAATATGCTGTATGGCAGTATTCATACTAAGGCCGTTTGCAACGGCTGCATCATAACCTGCATATGCCGTTTCCATAAGATATTTCAGCATGGAGCAGTCTTCATTCACTTCATCAGGAGAAAGCACAGCTTCCGTTTTGTTTTCCGAACTGCATTTTTGGACATCTTGAAATTCTACAGGGACAGATGATAAAAGTTCACCTGTATACACTTTTGTTGAGGCACAGCCAAACAAAACAAAAACACAGGCAAGATTGCAACATAGTTTAAAAATAGTTTTATTCATCTTTTATCTTTTCCAGCAGCACCGGATCAACACCCATACCACGTAAATCTCCGTACAGTTCCTCATCCGACGATACCCAGTAGTCTGGTGAATACCCCATACCGTCATCAAGTCCGTGCGGCAAAGAACATGCTGCAGCATGGCGCGAGCAGGGAAGGTTTATACAACACTTCGAATACGGAAGAAAATACAGAAAGCGATTACCAGTTGCTATCAGACCGCAGCTGTTTTCTCCCAGAATGACTACATTCCCGGCACCTTTTAACAGCTCCACAAAAGTTTCGGCAGAGGAAGCCGTTATTCTGTCCATTATCAGAATAATCTTTCCTTTATACCCTTCCAGAAGCTTCTTAATATCTCTTTTTTTCATTTTTCCATTTATTTCATAATAGCGTACAGGTTTTTTTTTCATCTTTTTCGCTATTTTTTGAATCTTTTTTATTTCATACACCATAGCGTCAGGTATATTTTTCTTATCAGAAAGAAAATAATCCTGCATAAACTGCCAGCTCTGAACAATTCCCGGAGACCAGAGATCTGTTTCTCCTATATTAGATTCAATTTTGTTACCACAGAGGCCGGAAAAGAAACGGAAAACATAATCGTCGTCTCCACCCCCATTTCCTCTGACATCTATAACAAGAAGACTTTTCTTTTTTGCCTCAGAAGCATATGCCACAAACGAATCCAGACTTTTTTGCACAGCAGGATCCTGATTAACCAGGTCATCGAGCGTTGTCAGCCTGATATAGGCCTGCGAATCCGTCTGCTGTATTGTCAGGGGACTGGCAGACGCAGGGATGTTTCTCAGCGGCGCCATGGAAACCGGAACGGTTTCTGTCTTTTTCACGTTATCTGCATCTGAAAAAACAAGCTGCATCTGTGCTGTCTGTTTGTCCGACAATGTTCCGATTCTGAATAGCTGTTCCGTCTTACCGGCAGTGTACAGTGGAAACAGATCATGCCCTTCAGACTGATACACCCACCCTTTCAGGACGGATGGTTCTTCTGAAGAAACGACGGTGTATCCGTTGCCGGCTTTCTTTACGACAATTCCTGTACTGTAATAATCAAAGTGACTGAGTACAGGCATCTGAAACGGGGGGGCAGATCTATAAAATAAAGACAGTCCTACGTGAGAGTCAGGCCAGCCGTATAAATTTCTACCTATACATTCAGTGAATTCTTTTCTCTGCATTCCTGTACTCTGTGAACACTCTTCACGGAGACGGGACAGTGCTGCATCAAAATCAAAATACTTACCCTTTTCTATCAGGTCATAATTAACATAGCAGTTCTTTATATAATACTCGAGCATGTCTATGTCTCTTTCCATCTGCACCGGTGTCAGGTTCTCTACAAAATTTTCCATATTGAAAGAAAGCTTTTTATAAGCAACTTTTTCTTTTTTAGTCTCTTTGCCGAAGCAGAACATATTCATGACCATAAGTCCGACCAGAATACCTAAAATTATTTTTTTCATTTAAAACGCCGCCCCCCCTGATTATTCAATACTTGTTTTCATATATCAATTATTTTAGGTCGCTTTATAAAAAAAACAACTCCAAAATATCCAAAAATGACCAAGGTCATGACAAAAGTGCTTTAAAAATGACCAAAGTCACTGTATAATACTTATAACTATAATAAAAGTTTTCGGGGTTTATATGGTTTATCAAAAGGGAGAGAAAAAAACTGTAAAGATATGGCGTATATTTGCAATAACCGGATGTATTGCCTTATCACTTAGTCTTTTCCGTCAGATTGTGTTTCACTGTTCGTACGTGCTGCCTTCCCGAAAAAATATATTCTCATCGGAAGTTCTTCTTATACTTAATGCAGCAGGATGTGCTGCATTCTTATATCTCAGTTTTCACCCGCTGAAATTTAAAGTGTATGGAGCAGTCAGTTTTCTCTATTCTGTTGTGTTCCTCGTCGATGGCCGCAACAGCGCGCTGGGAGTAATATTATATTTTCTGTTTGTTATTACATTGTATGAGGAAGGATTACTCAAAAAAAATACAAAACTAAAAATAGTGTGCATATTACTTTTATTTGCAGCGCTTCTCTCGACGGAAATCCGGTACGGTAGAAAACAGTTTTTGGACGCCTTACTCAATAAAAGTGATTATCTTTTGGTTTTTTGCATAGCACTTTTTCTGATGACAGAGAAAGTACAGAAAAAAAAACATGTCCGGCAACAGATACTTGATTTAACACAGTATCCGGATCTTACCGGCCGTGAAAAAGAATGGATCGGATTAGTTCTCAGAGGTGCTAAATATTCATATATTGCCAGACAATATAATCTGCAAACTGGTACGGTCAAGAATGATATGCATATTTTATTCGACAAACTCGATGTTCCTGACCGTATCGGACTTCTTGCACGCTATAGTGGCTGCAAAATTATTTCGACAGAAAATATTGAGACAGAGGCAAGAGGAGATACTTTACCAATAAAATTAAAATAATCGTAAGGAAGAACAAAATGAAAAAGTGTGTATTGTTTATTTTACTTGTCTGTCTGTCTGTTTCATTAGCTGCAGAAAGAAAGTTGATTTCTTCACAGCCGGTCGAGTACGAAGAAGTGCATCTTTATAATGATCCACACTGCAGCAAAGGGACTATTACGTATGAACAGCTTAAAGAGGATTTGAATAACCTCGTCTATCTGTTTGAGACGGCCTATATTGATTATGACTCAATGGTGGCCAAAGGGTTTGACGGTAAAAAGCTGATTACTGACATTCTGTCTGAATACAACAACCAGAGTCAGATCGACACGAAAAAAGTATATCTTGCTCTGATTCAGGAACTTGTCCCATATATACATGACAGTCATTGTGTTCTCGTTTTTTTCCGTGAGTCTGAATCATTTTGTAAAAAGAACAAGTTTTTCTATACGAATACATTCGTCGAAAAAACGAAAAAGGGTTGGGTGGTATACGAAAGCGATAACAGTAACATAGCAAAGGGCATGAAATTTACCGGTAACGAAGAGAATCTCGTCTATTATCCGGTGAAGGGTAAAAACATTTACCGGGCTGGTGTTTTTGCGGTGGAAAAGCCTGAGACGTTCTCTCTGAATATTAACAATAAAGAATATCCGGTAGAGACGTATGACGACGGTGCAATAGAAATCCGCCCACTGAAATATCATGAGATAGAAACAAAAAACACGGGATATGTCTGTCTCTCTTCTTTTATGCTGCCTGACGAGAAGTCTCCGCTTAGAAAAACTGTATTTGAAAAATATTCAACTCTTGGCCTCAAATGGGGAAAAAAGAAAAACATTATTATTGATTTACGTAGTAACGGGGGAGGAGAAATAAAGTATTCATCGTATCTGTTGTCTCCATTATACTTTAACGCCATAACAGATATGGATGTACCTGCAAGAACAACAATAGACAGCTGGGTTGACAATGTTTTGGAAAAAAAAATATTTATTGAATCGCCTGCTACAGTAAGCCTTATTCTTCAGACCGCCAGAATGATAAATCTCACAGATATGGTAGAAGAGTATACTTCTACTTTTGAGTTTTCAAAAACCTATCCTGCCAAAAAACTGTACAGGAACGTACCGGCTGCAGCAGATGATGACATGACCAAAAACAAAAGAATACCGTTCAAAGGAAAAATTATTTTACTTACCGACAGGAATACGGCAAGTGCCGCAGAGCAGACTGTTGCATTGGCTCAGACATTGTTTGGACCGACGAAACAGGTTTTTGTTATCGGAGAAAATACAAGGGGCTGCATTACGTTCGGCGATGTCCATTTCGCTGTCTTGCCGGACAGCGGCATTTGTATTAATCTTGCTTCCGCTAAAGAAAATAATATAGAAGACTATCCTTCCTGGCACGGAGAAGGGAGCGGCTTTTACCCTGATTACTGGACGAACGGAGAAGATTTGAATGATACCATTTTCATGGTAACGAAAGACAGGGAAATGAAAAAAAAGCTTGATGGAATTGATAAGGCTTTGAAATAAAAGTTTAAGTGCTTGAAAATATAATGGATGTTGCCGATGATTTTATAACCAGCAGCAACACGAAACCATAGCGTTTAACGAAAATTTCAGGAAAATAGTTCTTCATCCTCTGAAAATCATATCTGAACTTTTTTTATATCTTCCATCCCTAAAATTTTCAGCAGACTTATTTATCAATCGATACCGTAAGAACCACACAAGCCTCATCCGGGAAATATTTTCGAGAAAATATCGGAAGCAAAACTTTTTTTCATCGGAGCACCAGCGCTTATTTTGAATGTTCTTGCACCGTCGTTCTGACGTTCCGCGCGCAGAAAAATCATAGTATCTGTTTTGTTTGTATAAAAATACTCGGCAAATTCATACTGGTGAGTAACAAATACGACTGTTATCCGGTGCTCCATAAGCGCGCAGACTATCTGCCGCGAAATCTCGGATCCTTCCCGCTCGTTCGTCGCTGCAAATGATTCGTTGAACAATACAAGTGCATCCGGCTTCAAATGGCCGGCAATGCTGTCCATCCGTGCAAGTTCTTCATCCAGTTTTCCGCTGTTTAAAGCAGAGTCTTCTTCTTTTTTGAAATGAGTGAATATGCCGCTTTTTACGGACACTGTAAGCTGCTCTGCCCCAACGCACATACCGCACTGAGCCATCAGCTGAGCCTGTCCGATACTGCGGAGAAATGTTGATTTACCCCCCTGGTTCGCTCCTGTGACGATGCACAGATTCTTACCTCCAGCTTCGAAATCATTCCACACAACGGAACTTTTCTGAACCAGCATAAGGCTCACATCGTACAACCGACAGGACGACCATTGAGATGCAGATTGAAAGGGAACAACATGCGGCAGGCAGAACGGCATTCCTGTTTTCCGCATCTGCACCATAAGATTACAGCAGCCGATGTAAAATCCTGCTTCATACTGAAGAGCAGCAAAAAAATGCTGCAGATGCTCAGCCGATTGGGCCAGTGCGTCCGTAGATTCATTGAGCGCACGTTCGATCCTCATTTCAAAATCTTTTGTACCGCTTCCATCCTGTTCAGCCAGAGTATATGACGGAGCAAATCTCCAGTGATGCCGGACTTCTTTTTCCTCATTTTCAAGGAGTGCATATTCCGTTCCCTGCAGGTGACTGCCGAACTTTGCTCCTATCAGTATGCTTTTTCTGTTCTCAAGTCCTGTAAGATAGTCGGATACTTCATTAAAATATGCATCATCCAGTTCATGTTCAAATTGTGTAAACAGATTCCGTAATCCATCCGATTTGACGAGAGGCAGAAATATATCTGCTGCAGCCCGAAGCCTCTGCAGCATTTTTACATATATTTGAAGTAACCCGATTGCATTTGAAAATATACCGGAAAGCTCTTTACCCGACAGCCAGAACAACGAACGTTTTTCCTGTGCACGCGCCTCAGTTGTTATATTGTAGAGAATGCGCATACAATCGGGGTGTTCAAGTGCATCGGTCAGTATCTGCTGTCGGTACAATATTGCACGGCAATCAGAAAGAGGAGAAAGCAACGCCGCCGTACAGGATGCACGCATAATTTCGTCGCCGCCGGCCATTGTGTCTATTATATAGCTCAGCCCAAGATCGTCGGTAAGTGTTTCATGATTCGGACACTGCGGGTGGGTATCAGGTAGAAAATCATTGTCATTGAACATCAGATGCACATTCATGTGTTGTATTCAACCTCCTGTTCAGTGATTCATACGTTAATCTGTATTTTTCTGCAATTTGAAGCGCATAGGCAAGTCCGTCAGGAGGTTTTCGCTCTATCTTAAAATTTCTTCTGCCGGAACTTTCTGAATCAACCATACTCATCATACTGACAGTTTCAGGGCCATGCCGGGCAAGTTCATCCAGAAATGTAACAACAACAGATACAGCTCCAAGAGATGCAATCATATCCATCATTTTCATTCCAAGTTCGGCGGCGTCCGCAGCGGTTGTTGAAGAAAATATTTCATTGATAATGATAATACTGTCGGACGTTGCCGTTTTAAGAATATCATGCAGACGAAGGAAATCATCCTGCAATTTGCCGTTCCCAGACGACATGTCTTCCTTACGTTCAAAATGCGTATAGATAGTATCAAACAGTTTTACCTGTGCTGCTGCCCCGGGAACCGTCAATCCAAGTGACGCAAGATAGTGTATTTGACCGAAGGCCCGCGCGTACGTTGTTTTCCCGCCCTGGTTCGGTCCGGTTACGACAATAATCCGTTCAGGATCATTCATAGTAATATCGTTTGTAACAACGCTGCCGTCTTTTTTACATGCAAGAACAATATCAAATGATTCACGGACGAATATACTGCCTGATTTTTTTTGCACGGCAGGAAAACAAAATGAAAGCCCCTTTTCTTCAAGCGGCAGTGTTTCTGCAATCCAGAACAGATAAAAGTTCAATTCGTCGGCAAATTTCAGAAGCATTTTATCTTCAAATTCCGAATACGTAGAACAAAAAGCGCGTAATCCGGAAAAAAACTCTTTATACAACCCCGAAAGAATATGCAAAACAGCTTCTTCCGCGTGTTCATCGTACGGTTCTTCCCGTATAATACGGCGGTATTCCCGTACGTCTCCCTGCCTGAAACGGTCGAACAGCGCATGAATGCGTTCTGCAGAATCAGACTGACCTTCGTACTTTCGTATGCGAAGCGTACGGTCTTTTATCAACATGCAGTAATGCATACTGTCTGCTTCACTGTGAAGTCTTTTTACCTGTTCCCGGAAATTTACAAAAGGAGCGGATTTGTAATATTGTTTAAGATAACCGATGCAGCCTGATAATCCGGCCGACTTAAAAACAAAATTACGGCTTTTTTCATAACATTCAGTTACTGCATTACAATACCGTTCCGCACAATAAAACAAACGCCCCTGTACCATATATCGTGGAACAGGTCCGGCAAAATCAGGAAAAGTCTTCCTGATGGTATTCATTTCTCCGTTGACGTTACAGATTAAATTTGCAAAATCAGAAAACAGCTCCCTTGCCTCTTTGTTCTCCAGATCCCGCATAACATCCTGACGGTACTGTATCAATTTTGTTTCGGACAAAGGAGTATACAGTACGGAACGAATTTGATCAGAAGCCGCCGTAAAACCAGTAAACAGCTGATCAAGTCCGAGATCTTTAAAACACGCCGGCTGATTTTTCTGCAGATTACAGACAGTTCCTTCCGGAAAGAGAATACTGTAAGTCATAATCATTCCACCTGAGTTTTACAATTTTCCGGTTAAAACTGTACTGTGACAGAACATTTTATTCAATCGTTCCTGTAAGCCTCTTCACCAGCCCTGCAAACTCCTCCTGTGTAAGATATCCGCCGTCCACAAAATGAGCGGCAAGTTCGTGCTGAAGGTTCTGCACGTCAGCCACCGGCTTTCCAAGCATCTGCTCAAACGAATACTGCAGAAGCCGGTAATCGCGGAATTCCTTTATTCCCATCTCATTCGTTTTCTGGTAATCGGCCGCAATGTCCTGCCAGTCCGCACCGCAGAATGCCGCAAGCACCGCCGAGGTTACGCCGGTACGGTCTGTTCCGAGTCTGCAGTGGATATAATACGGCCCTGGATGAGAATCGATAAATCGTACTATCTGCTGCATCATATTCCCGAAATCAGCTTCGGCAGAATGATAATAAACGGTATTATACGAAGTATCTATGAACAGCTCGTTCCCTGCGTCAATAATGGCCTGTTCGTACGGAGATATTGATTCACCGGCTGCTTCCGAAGGCTTTTCATCACCGGAAAGTGTTATAATCGATTTTATGCCGTTCGTTTCAAGTAATTTTTTTACAAGTTCAAGCCGGGGCTGCTCAGTATCGTACTGCGCGCGCGACTTTTTATACGGATGATAGCCGCGCCACAGCATTGTTGTTCCCGGCACCTGCCGGACGTTTGCTAAAACAGCAGCCTGTGCCGGATCACTCAGATCAAAATCAGACAGCTTCTTTACACAGTCTGCAGTCGCGGTATTTGCGACAACAACAGCAGGATCGTCACCTGGAAAGAGAACCAGATTGTTGGTTGCCATCTGGTATCCCGGAATTTTTGAAACAGCCTGCGGTTCTTTTGCATATTTACTGCTTTTTACAAAAATATAAAATTTAAACTCCGGAAATCCGGAATTTCCGGGAATGCGTACTTCTGCAGCACTTTTTGTAAGCGTCCATACGTTTCTCCTGTATTTTGTCATGCTCCACGCTTCATCCGTTCCCTTTTTCCATCCGTTAAAAGAACCTTCAACATACACATGGTCAGTATCTGCAATTTTATACAGTGCCGGATCAAAAACAAATACAACAGTACCGTCGCCGGTAATCTGATACCCAAGCTCTCTGTTCTGTTCATTTAAAGTAAATGTTTTCTGTACGCCGGGTAAAACATTCTCGTTTTTCTTTCTCGAAGCCGCTGCATTCATAATAACTGCTGCCGTCATAATCACCACCAGTACTGTTTTTTTCATTCTCATACCGCCTCTTTTCTGATTATACGTTATGTTTTTTACCTGTCAAGAATATAATTATATTATTTAACATAAGTAACAGAAAAATATAAATACATAAATACTTTTATTACATTTATCAGAGTAATCATAAAATGTTTGTATTCTCAAAAACTGAGATAATTATATATAACTAAAACTGTCTGAAATTATACTTTTATGACGATATACTATATAAGGAGAGGTATATATGCCGTTAAAAGTAACAACAAAAAAGAATAATCTTTCAACATCGTGTGGTAAAACTCCCTTTCTGTTCATAAGCAAAGAAGAAGGAAAAATATCCCTCCAGAAGCTGCTTGACGAAGCAGCAGATGCAAACACGACCGTTACACGGGCAGACCTTGCCGCAAGTATTCAGATTCTGACGGAAACAACGGAACATCTCCTCTGCGACGGGTACCGGGTGGAATTTCCGTTCGTCGATCTGTATATGAAAGCAGAAGGAGCTGCAAAGGATCTTACCGTACCGTTTACACCAAAACGGATCAAATCAGGTCATACGTTTTCCCTGCATGCACTCGTACAAAAAAAGGAAGAAAAAAAACTCAGACAGGAAGTCCGGTGGATGCGTGTGATGCATAATATTTACGGACACTCTCCCGTCATCAGCAAACTGACGTATTTTGACGACGACAGTACAATTGCCGTTGCAGGCCGTCATCTTGATTTTGATCCTTCGATAAGCAGAAACGGATTATGTCTTAAATTAAAAGGGGATACCCGGGAAATTGCGCCGGAACGGTATATTTTTAAAAAGAGTACGGAAATCATTGCGAAATTTCCGCCGCTTGAAGCTGGAGACTATTATGCAGAAACAACCAACAACAACCATTCCTGTTGTTACCCCTTTTCCATATAGTAAACGGCAGGTCCCCACACTCCTGAGCCGGCACATTTACGGCAGAAGGTCTGTACAAAATGACATGAATCTCCCCGCACTTTTGCCAGCGCATCAGTGATAAATATTCAGCTTATCACTGATAAATATATAACGCATCAGTGATAAAAAATCCGCGCATCACTTGCGCGCTGCCCATTTTACAGTGACGCGTCAAGTAAACGTCACTGATCTACAAACAGGATTTAATTGATCAACTGATCAAATCAAGCCTTATTGCAACTCATTACAAGCAGAGTTCCATTCCATTTATAGATTAATACAAGTGTTGTTGCTTACTTTTTTCCGTGTTATACTGCTTGAATTATGAGCGAACGCTGTTATAACTGTTTCCGTCCTGTACAATACTGTCTCTGTAAATATACAAAACCCGTAGATGCAGGAGTAAA
>Ga0172378_10004821_pt1 | contig 12611 bp, 10 predicted proteins | sample GrowelOW332metaG_FD_119755 | JGI IMG/M metagenome (GOLD analysis project Ga0172378, IMG submission 119755) | Groundwater microbial communities from an aquifer near a municipal landfill in Southern Ontario, Canada - Pumphouse #3_1 metaG | ecosystem: Environmental > Aquatic > Deep subsurface >...
ATTGTCTATCAAGGCTTGACTCAACATATCGTGCAGCTGGGCAATATTCAAGCTGGTTGTGACCGGATTGCCAGTACACCATTGCCTTTTGCTTATTCTGTATTATTACATCGCGCCGTGTATGTGTTTTGCTTAATCTTGCCCTTTAGTTTAAGTCAAAGTTTAGGGCTATGGACACCGCTTTTGGTTGCAATGATTGCGTATTTGGTTTTAGGTTTAGATGCTTTAAGTGCAGAATTAGAAGAGCCTTTTGGACGACAAGACAATGATTTGGCTTTAGATTCGATTGTACGTTTAGTTGAGCGTGAAATGCGTACTGCCTTAGGTGATGCTATTCCTGCTGCCATTACAGCACAGCGCGATAATTTAAGCTAAAACATAACGTCAAATTATGACTAAAAAATAGCCTAAGTAATATAGAAATTTTAAAATTACCCATATAAAATAAATTTATGAAAAATTCAGACAAGGGAAAAAGATAAATAAATTTTAGTTGAAAAGTGATCTTTTAAAGGTCGTGTAAAATCCAATTGGCACTATTACTGTGCCAATACATGGATATTTTTTAGTGGAATATGATCATAATGCATAACCAACAGGGCACGGCGTCTTTAATTTTAAGAGGCTTGTTGCTTACGCTGTTGCAAGCTACGTAAATGTAAAAAAAATTGTTCTACAATTAAATTAGGTCGGCAGCCTTTACGCGTAATCATGCAAATTTCAGTGGTGTAGTGCATTTTTTTGGGCAGAATAGGGCAAATCAAACCATCATCTTGCCATTTCTTCGCATAGTGATTGGGTAAAAAGCCTAAATACTTGCCGCTTAAAATTAAAAATGCAATGCCTTCACGGTCAGTTGCCGTTGCGGTGCAATTTAAATGTTGGTGTAAGCGTACAGCGCGTTCCGGCATTGCGTAATTTGGTCTCACTGCTGTCCAATGCGCTAAATCATTTAAATTTAAGTCTTTTTGCTGTGCCAATGGATGATTCTTAGCACAGTATAAATATGAATCTTCTGCATACAGTGGGGTGTAATCTAGCCCTGAAAGCGGTGTGACTAAAGGCACTGCACCTAAGTGTAAGCGTTGATCAAGTACCTTACATTCAATGTCAGACAGGGTACTCATACTTAAATTTAGACAGACATCAGGATGTTCTTCACTTAAATGTGCCAAACTTTCTGTAATTAAATCATGATGCATCGTGACTAAATTATTAATTAAACCTAAATGTAGCTCACCCTTGAGCTTTTTGTGCATATGGTTGATTTTAGAACGAAAATCTTCAACTGCACGGTTTAAGTCTTCCAAATAGAGCAAGATTTCTTGTCCTTCTTCGGTCAAAGAAAAACCGGCACGACCACGCTGACATAGGCGTAAACCGATTCGATTTTCAAGATCGGTCATATGTAAACTAATGGCAGATCGGCTAATCCCTAAGACACTTTCTGCTGTAGTAAAGCTGCGGCACTCGGCAACTGTTTTAAAAATTTTGAGTAATTTTAAATCAAAATCAGTGATTTGCTGTAATTTATTGGCTTTCATTTTAGTTGAGCTTTTTTATATCTAAAGTTGAGTGAATCTAAATTTATCTCGTTGCATAAGCGCTCTACACTTAAGCTATAACTTCAACAATAAAGCGATGCATATGAACAATATCAATAATTTAGACGACCTCAATTACCAAGCACATTGGATGCCATTTTCAGCAAATCGTCAGTTTCAACGCGATCCACGCCTCATTTTATCTGCCCAAGGGCATTATTTGCAGGATCAACACGGACGCCAAGTCTATGACTCGTTGTCTGGTTTATGGACCTGTGGTTTAGGTCATTGTGTCCCTGAGATTCAACAAGCAGTTGCCAAACAACTTTCGCAGCTTGACTATGCTCCGGCATTCCAATTTGCCCATCCATGGTCTTTTAAGTTAGCAGAAAAAATCGTTGAAAAGATGCCCGCTGGTCTAGAACATGTATTTTTTACCAATTCAGGCTCAGAATCTGCAGATACATCTTTGAAAATGGCGCGTGCCTACTGGCGTGCTAAAGGTTTACCAAGCAAAACCAAATTGATTGGCCGAGCGCGTGGCTATCACGGCGTGAATGTTGGCGGTACCAGTGTAGGCGGCATAGGGGGTAACCGTAAAAACTTTGGTCAATTACTGGATGCCGATCATCTGCCGCATACCTTGCAGTCACATTTACAGTTTCAAAAAGGATGTGCTGAAACAGGTGGCATAGAACTTGCTAATGAGATGCTCAAACTGATTGAGCTACATGATGCGTCTAATATTGCCGCATTAATTGTGGAGCCGGTGGCTGGTTCAGCAGGCTGTATTGCACCACCTGTAGGTTATTTAAAACGTTTACGTGAAATTTGTGATCAGCACAATATCTTACTCATTTTTGATGAGGTGATTACCGGTTTTGGTCGCTTAGGCACTTGGACGGGTGCTGAATATTTTGGTGTAACGCCAGATATTTTAAACTTTGCTAAACAAGTCACCAATGGTGCGATTCCTTTAGGTGGCGTGGTGGCAAGTCGCGAGATTTATCAAACCTTTATGCAGCAAGATTTGCCTGAACATATGGTTGAATTTGGACATGGTTATACCTATTCAGCACATCCGGTGGCATGTGCGGCAGGTTTAGCGACCATTCAAGCCTTAGAAGAGCAACAGGCGATTGAAAGTGCAGCCGAGCTTGCACCTGAATTTGAGCGTCTATTGCACAGCTTAAAAGGCACACCACATGTGATTGACATTCGTAATTGTGGTTTGATTGGCACCGTACAATTGGCACCACGTCATGGTGATGCTGCCATCCGACCATTTGAGGCAGGTTTAAAACTTTGGCAAGCAGGTTTTTATGTCCGCTTTGGCGCAGACACCTTGCAATTTGGTCCAATGTTTAATGCCAAAGCACAGGATTTACAACGCCTAGTGAATGCCGTAGGCGACACTTTATATCAATTAGAAACAACAAAAACGGCATGCAGTGCTTAAGGAAAATAAAATCATGAACTTTAACGAAAAATTTAATCAAGCACCAAATGCAACAGGCCTAGTCGGTCACTTTATTGCAGGTCAGCTGACGTATCAGACTGAACGTACGCAAAATATTTATAACCCTGCGACCGGTGAAATCACCAAACAAGTGGCACTCGCAGATACGCAAACAGTAGAACATGCGATTGCTGTGGCACAGGCTGCCTTTCCAGCATGGCGTGATACGCCCGCGATTAAACGTGCACGTGTCATGTTTAAGTTTAAAGAATTGCTTGAACAGCACAGTGCAGAGATTTGCCAGTTGATTGGTCAAGAGCACGGCAAAATTTTGCATGATGCAGCAGGTGAGTTACAACGTGGTATTGAAAATGTTGAGTATGCCTGTGGTGCACCTGAACTCTTAAAAGGTGAATATAGTAAAAATGTGGGTCCAGACATTGATTCTTGGAGTGACTTTCAGCCCTTAGGTGTAGTCGCAGGCATTACCCCATTTAACTTTCCTGCTATGGTGCCTTTGTGGATGTTCCCTATGGCATTGGTATGTGGCAACACCTTCATCTTAAAGCCTTCGGAAAAAGACCCATCAACCAGTTTGTTTTTGGCTGAACTACTTAAAAAAGCGGGATTACCCGATGGTGTATTTAATGTCGTCAATGGGGATAAAGAAGCCGTTGATACCTTATTACATGATCGACGTATCCAAGCGGTGAGTTTTGTAGGTTCAACTCCAATTGCTGAATATATTTATGCTACTGCCACGGCGCATGGCAAACGCTGCCAAGCACTCGGTGGTGCTAAGAACCACGCCATCATTTTACCCGATGCAGATGTCGACAATGTGGTCAGTTCACTGCTAGGTGCAGCATTTGGTTCATCAGGTGAGCGTTGTATGGCACTGTCGGTTGCAGTGGCAGTCGGTGATGAAATTGCTGACTTGGTCATTGAAAAATTACAAGCCGAAATCAAAAAACTGAAATATGGTCACTATGCAGATACCAGTAATGATTTTGGTCCTGTGATTAGTGCTGCACATAAAGCCAAAGTAGAGGGCTATATTCAAAGTGCCGAAGAGCAGGGCGCCAAAATTGTCGTGGATGGTCGAGGTGCTGCACCGAGCGGGTATGAACAAGGCTTCTTTGTTGGACCCACCTTAATTGACCAAGTCACGCCAGATATGCAAAGCTACCAAGAGGAAATTTTTGGTCCGGTTTTACAGATTGTACGTGTAAGCACCATGCAAGATGCCATGCAACTTATCAATGAGCATGAATACGGCAACGGTACTTGTATTTATACCCGTGATGGTGAAGCAGCACGCTACTTTAGTCATCATATTCAAGTCGGTATGGTCGGAATTAATGTACCATTACCTGTTCCTGTGGCGTATCATAGCTTCGGTGGCTGGAAACGCTCCCTGTTTGGTGACTTATATGCCTATGGTCCAGATGGCGTACGTTTTTACACACGTCGTAAAACCATCACGCAACGTTGGCCAGCGGCAAATGTACGTGAAGCCAAACAGTTTTCTATGCCAACTTTAAACTAAACCTCACAGGGAAATATTGAATTTCCCTGTTTTTTATTGAGAACTTTGTGATGTTATAACAACAATAAAGGACGATTCCCCTATGGAAACACCAACCAAACTGCCTGAAGGGCTGAGTAATCGTCATATTATGATGATTAGCATTGGCGGCGTCATTGGCGCCGGCTTATTTGTTGGATCTTCTGCTGCAATTGCCAAAGCTGGCCCTGCGGTGGTGGTCTCTTATATCTTAACCAGTATTTTAGTCTTTCTCGTCATGCGTATGCTTGGGGAGATGGCAGTGATGCAACCCGATACAGGTTCTTTTTCCACCTATGCCCGCAAAGCCATTGGCCCATGGGCCGGCTTTAGTATTGGTTGGCTGTATTGGTGGTTTTGGGTTTTAGTGATTCCCATTGAAGCGATTGCCGGTGCCGCCATCTTAAGTTCTTGGTTCCCTATGGTGCCTGCATGGCTATTTGCCTTTGCCTTTGTGGTGCTATTAAGTATTGCCAATTTCTTTAGTGTAAAAAACTTTGGTGAATTTGAGTTTTGGTTTGCCTTAATTAAGGTGGTTGCCATTGTGGGCTTTATTGCTGTTGCTCTCATGGCAGTGCTTGGCTTTTGGCCTTTAGCCCCTGAGGTGAGCGGTGTTGCCAACTTAATCCAAAACGAAGGCTTTATGCCAAACGGTTTAGGCAGTGTATTGGGTGCAGTATTGATTACAGCATTTTCATTCTTTGGGGTAGAAATTTTATCTATTGCTGCAGCTGAAGCGAAAAACCCACAAGAGAAAATCCAAAAAGCCACCAATTTGGTTCTTTATCGCATCATCTTATTTTTTGTGGTGTCCATTTTCTTGGCGGTGTCTTTAATTGACTGGCGTTCACCTTTATTACAGCAATACGGGACTTTCCAATATGTGTTAATGACCTTAAATGTACCCGGCACCAAGTTAATTATTGATAGTGTGGTATTTATTGCAGTAGCAAGTTGTATGAATGCTGCATTATTCACCTCATCACGTATGCTATTTTCTTTGGGTACCCGCGGTGATGCACCAAAAATCATGACCAAATTGACCCAACATGGTGTGCCGCGTATCGCTGTACTTGCTTCAACCACCATTGGTTTAATTACATGTTTAGCCAATTATCTGTTCCCTGGGCAAGTGTTCGGTTTTTTACTGTCCACAACAGGTGCAATTGCATTGCTTGTTTATCTCGTGATTGCGATTTCACAATTACGCCTACGTCGTTATTACATTGCCAATAATATTGAAGTGCCGTTTAAAATGTGGCTTTTCCCATGGCTCACTTGGTTTGTGATTATTGTGATTTTAAGTGTCCTTGGTTATATGTTCTTCTCGCCACAATATAGTTATGAAACCATGTTATCGCTTGGCATTACCAGCGTGGTAGTAATTTTAGGTGTGATTGTGACCCGTAAACGTCGCGAACGTTACGTTGCGTTGGAGCCAATTCCTAAATAACCTTAAACCCTTTAAATAAAAAAAGCGCTAAGAAAGAGCGCTTTTTTTATGTGTATATAGCCTATATGAAATCGATGAGGAATGCGATTTACATGTGGAGTATATTTATTAATCTACCTACCCAATCTAAATTATTTTTCTAAAAAAACACTTACTAATAATCAATGTATTCAATTCCATAAATTTTTCAAAAATATCGCTACATGAGGAAAAGCTCATGTGATAGCTCTCAATTGCATCATAATTTTTGGCCTTTGAGCACCAAGCGTATTCTGCAGTTTTGTCGATATTGATAGCTGATTGATCAATATCAAAATTTAAGCTTCTCATCATGCAAAATCCATCGCAAGATTACGCGATTTGACTTGCAGAACTATTTACAAAGGAAACCATTTTTAGGACAAATCAAAGATTGCCATATATGACCGTATAAGCAAATCTTTGTTCAAAGAAGGGCACAATCTCTTTAATTTTTCAAAGAGACGTTTCTCCAAAAAAGAGTTTAACGACCGTGAAGTCTTTAATATGTGTGTGAGTCCATAACTAAAATAGGTAGAGTCCAATCTAAGATTTTTTTTTGGCTTTTTGGCGTAAGACATACAAATATAAGCTTTCTACTTTTTCGCGTGCCCATGGTGTGGTACGTAAGAATCTTAATGAAGATTTAACACTTGGATCTATGCAAAAACATCGAATTTCAATTTTACGGCTTAAGCCTTCAAAGCCACCGTAATAATCCAACAATTCATTTAAAATATCAGCAAGTTTTTTACCGTGTAACGGGTCATTGGAAGTGTTCATCATCAATCAAATATATTTTGGGAGGTGATTATTATAACCTGAGCCAGTGGGAAAATGAGAGGCTTAGGATTTAAATATGGTTAAGATAAACAATAGACTTACTTAACCTTGAAGTTACACAGATCATATTTACCTAATTGGGATTCCCATAACTGCTGTTGCCGCTAATCCTTGACTTGATATAGCCAATCCATCAAGTAGCCGCTAAAGCCGCATTTATTGCTTTTACATCAGGCTCTCTGCTTCAGTATCCTTTGCATGCTATATCTCTAATATTAGTTGTATGACCTAATAGATTGGGAAAGTTACTAATATAACCGGAATCATGGACAAACCCAGTTTTATATCATGTAAATTAAGGCTTATTGTGATGACAGATGTGACAAGCACAGAGTGATGCATAAACCCTCAGAAATAAAACGATGACGAATGCTGACCGAATTGTATTATTGTTTCAATATGCTACAAGTAACCTCTATTTTATTGGATTGTCTCAGCATGATCCCATCTTCTGATGATAATGCTACTCAAATTTTCACGGATATAACCATGTCCTCCCAAAAACTTTGCTAATTTTTTAACTAAATTTTTTATCCTTGATTCGGGTTATAATTAAATTATATATTTTATTATATGGTATAAATTTTTTTGATAGTCATAGAAATAAAATGCAAGAATTGATGGAAGAATTTCCGTGTACTAGGTGTGGGCTTTGTTGTTTGAATCTTGACAAGGTTCCAGTGCTGATAGATTTTCACAATGGTGATGGGCGATGTCAATATTATGTAGAACACAAAGGATGTAGTATTTATGAGCACAGACCATTAGTCTGCCAAATAGATAATATGTATCAAACTTATTTTTTCAATGACTTAAAAAAAATTGATTTTTATCGAAAAAATGCAGAAATTTGTAATCAATTACAGCAAGAACATCAATATTCAGTACGATATAAGGTTAAATTATAGAATGAGTAACATTAATTTTGAAGCTTTAAAAAGACAATTTCCTGAGATAAAAAACAAAATTATACGCTTAGAATATTTGTCAACTAAAGAAAATAACTACTTTAATGTAGTGGTATATGGAAAATACAATCATGGAAAAAGTTCACTTTTAAATGCTTTAATTGGAGATGAAAGTATCTTCAAAGTGGAAGACTGCAGAACAACTACTAAGAATGATTCTTTTATTGATGGGTTAAAAGGTATTAAATGGATTGATACACCTGGGCTAAGTGCTGATATACAGGGAAATGATGATACGCATGCTACAAATGCAATTACAAAAGAAGCGGATATTATTCTTTTTGTACATAGTCTAAGAATGGGAGAATTAGATCAAGCAGAGATGGAATATCTCAAAGACCTAGTTTATTTGAAACCAGCGAGTAGCCTGATTCTAGTTTTAACTCAGCAAGATCAAACTCGAGCTGAACAATTTGAAACGGTCTATGGTTGTATTGAAAAACAAGTCGAGCAATTCAATCTTAAAAATATTTGCGTTTCTACCACACGTTATTTTAAAGGATTATCCCTAAATAATGGGAATCAAATCGCTAGGAGTAAAATTCTAGTACTTCAAGATATGTTAATGCAAGTTTACAAGGAAAATGACTATCTAGATACTGAATTAAAAAATTTAACAAAAGAAGTAATCCATTATTTGGAAAATGAAAGAGAAATAGTAGAGCAGAATAAAGTTAAAAAACAGCAAGAGTTGCGACAAATGCACTCAAATTTTCAAAATGAAGTTAAACAAATGATAAACAAAATTCAGCAGTTTTATTGATTAGAGGAATAAAGATATGCCACTACCATTATTAATCGGTTTAGGGGTCGCAGCAGCAGCGGCTGTAGCAGCAGTCGCTATTACAACAAGTGATGATAGTAGTTCAAGTCAGCATAATGCAGATGAACAAACTAAAAGAAAAATTGAAGAAGAAAATGAGAAAAAAAGACAGCAGGCACTCAATGTACAGCAGCAGGATTTGAATAAACAGAAACTCAATAAAAGAAAATTGTTTTTTGATACAGAGTTTAATCGTCTATCTGCTAAGTATGATTTTGATAACAAAGAAAAAAGTAGTATTCAAACATTATTGATTTCTAAAGAAAATATGCGTTTACTAAAGGCACGGATTGATGAACATTGGCCAAAAACAGCTGTTTCAAAAGGGTTATCTAAGACGATTCGAGATTTAGATTTAGAAAGTAAAACAATTGAAATGCATATCAAAAGTTTAAAAGAGCAAACCCATGGCTAAAGACATATTTTTAAACCAACTTCAAAAATTTAATCTTGAGCATGCAAAGAATGCAAAGAATGCTAACGAAATTATCCAAAAACATAAACAGCAGTTGCAAAAAGATATTCTTGATAAATTAGATAAACCTTATGCCTTCCAAAGTAAAAGCGTATTGGCTAAAGAATTTCATGAACTGCAAGTAGAGTTTAAAAACATTTTTAAACAATGGGATATGGAGCTAGACAAAGTCATTGAAGCCCAATATCTTTCCACTCATTTTCAAAATAGAATAATTTTTTTGGTATATGGAAAAGTAAATGCTGGTAAAAGCTCATTTTGTAATTTTATCGCTTCTATTTTTGATCATGATCAAATTGAAAGATTCACATTTCAAGATGGAAAAATTCTTCCAATTGCAGAGCCATTTCAAGAGGGCTGCACTGAAACAACAGCACATATACAAGGAGTTAAATTAGGTAGTAATTTTTTGCTTTTGGATTCTCCTGGATTACATTCTGTCACTCCAGAAAATGGACAATTAACGCAAGATTTTATTGATTGTACCGATGCAGTTCTTTGGTTAACACCATCGGGCTCCCCAGGACAAGTAGATGAATTATTTGATTTAAAAGCTGAGCTATCTAAACAAAAGCCGTTATTGCCATTGATTACAGGTAGTGATCTTCTAGAAGAGGACGATGATACTGGCGATCAATATATTGTAAATAAATCAGGCGCTGCTAGGGCCAAACAAGAGACGGATGTTTTCCAACGTTTAAATGATTATATAGATCAAAATAAAGAGACGGTTCATTCATTGGCTAAAACACCATTGTCTATTTCTTTATATGCTTATAAGGAGAGCAATCAATCAGATGAAGATTTTAAAGATGCTGGTTTGGACCAACTATTTATGCAGATGACGAAACTAATTGAAGAGGCGAGCCATTATAAACTTATTAAGAATCAGCAACAAGCTCAGAATTTTCTAAAAAATAAAATTGTACAGAGTATCGATGAGGTATTTATTACACGTTTAAATCAGGTTATGAGATCTTTAATATCTACAAAAGATAAAATTGATCAGCAACAAAGAAATGCAATTTTAACAGTGCAAAGCAAAATGCAATTGGTGGTTGATACACAAATTCAAAAGCACTCCCACAATAAAAATAAAAAACAGTTGGTTAATGAGCTTAATGCTCAGCTAAATCAATCAGTGAATGCTGTATTGTCTGAGACATTAGGTCAGTTAATGCAACATATTAAACAAGTTCATCATGAGCTATCATCTGAAAATTTCAAAGACTTTAAAGATGATGAAATTGAAATAGAACAAGTGAAAGGAAAAGTACTGAGTCGGGCAACAGGGATCCTTGGTGGTGTATTGAGTGGATTAGCCGTTGGTGCTACAGCTGGAACATTAGGAGCTGGTCCTATAGGAACTGCGTTAGGAGGTATTGTTGGAGGAATTGCTGGAGGAATTGGTTCAGGAGCTCTAGGTGAGCAGATTTTTGTTGAAACAGATAAAGTTACAGAAATAGTCGGTGTCAATAGTATCGAATTGGATGAAAGTTTGAATCAGTATTTAAATTCTCAAATACCAATCATTGTTAAGAAAAGTTTTGATCAAGTACGCAGTGAAATAACCATGTGTTCCCAGAACTTAGATCAAATTATAAAAGTCCTGAATGACTTTAAACAAGATATTGAAAAAAATGCAGAAGGAATGAAATATGTCGAATAATGTTGAATTAATTACATCGATTGTTAAAAATATTGAATCACTAATTTCTGAAACAGATGTTTTAACGTTAGAACAAAAAAACAGTATTGAAGAAAAAATTATTCAGTTTTATGCCCTAAAAGATTTAAAGACTTTGAAAGTCATGCTGTTTGGTGCATACAATGCTGGAAAAAGTACTTTTATCAATACGCTTATAGGGCAAGAAATTGCTAAGGTCGATGATGTTCCTACAACAGATCAAGTCAATGAATACTTTTGGAATGGCATTACTTTATGTGATACGCCTGGAATTAATGCACCTGTTAAACATCAGGAAATCACAGATGAATATTTAAAAAAAATACACGCTGTTGTTTTTATCATGAGGGAAACGGACGTTGATGCAATCAATCTATATGAGCGTATGTTTGAAATGCTAAGTGTAGGAAAGAATATTTTTATTATTTTTAATCATCAGTTTAAAAATAATGATGAGGAAAAAAGGAAGTTGATTGTAAGTCGTATTCAAGAAAATCTTCTAAAATTTAGTTCAAATTATCAGGTGACCAACGAAAATATTGCCACAATTAATATATTTCCAATACGTTTGAGATCGGCATGCAAGGGTGTGATTGAAGGCAAAGTTAATATATTAAATAACTCAGGATTTAATGATTTTAAAGAAAATTTTCAAAATTGGTTAGATTTCAATTCTAGTCATCAAGAATATATAAAATCTTTAGAGTTGTATGTATCTGAACACATCTTGAGTGCGATAGAAAATCTTGTTTTGGTAGATGGTGTTGAAGATTCAGAATATGAGACATTGCTTGAAGAAAAAAGATATTTGGAGCAAGAAAGAATCAATTTAAATTTGGATTTTAAAAGAAAAATTAATGGTTTAGTTTTGGCCTCAAAAAGTCAAGTTATGACAGTGTTAGATCAATCACCAACACAAGATATTGCCGAATCCGAAATCAATCAGGTGTTTTTGTCTTTGCAGGCAGAAATGATCGATATGCTTATAAATGAGCTTGACTATATTAATTCTAATGCTCTACAAAAGTGGCAAAAAAAATTAGATGGTTTTCCAAAAAATAATGCTCAAAGTCACTCATTAGTAAAAGATCTAATGAAAAAAAGTACTGAATTTCTTTCTAAGGAGGACAACTTAAAGCAAATTTTACTACAGGGAAGGAAATTAAAAATTCGAGGCCTTAAAGGTCGATGGGAGAAAACACTGGGTAAATGGGCTGGAAAAGGTGCGATTGCAATACAGGTTCTAATTGCAGGTTATGAGCTGTATGACGCGTATGATGATCAAGTTAAAATGAATCAAAATGCTAAAGAGGTTGAGGTTGCAAGATATCAACTTATACAAATGATTTTGGATAGTTTTAACCAAAATTTATCAAATTATGCAGAAACTATCGTTTCAGATATTTATATTAAAAAAATAGAAATGATTAGAGATGCTCTCACCGGTATTAAGATAAACAGTAAGGAAAAGGGAGAGTTTATGACTAACATTTCTTTTCTTAGACGCGAATTAGATAAATTATATTTTGATGAAAATGAAGAAGTTAATTATTCTAGTTAACCCGAATCATGGATAAGCCGAGTTTTACATCGTTGTAAATTGAGGCTTGTTTTGATGACAGATTTGATAAGCGCAGAGTGATGCGTAAATTCCAGCGAAATAACCTAAAATGGAACGATGGCGACTGCTGACCAAGTTGTATTGTTGCTTCAATAAGCTAAAGATCGTCTCTATTTTATTGCGTTGTCTCAGCATAAGCTCATCCTCTGATGA
>Ga0172378_10004822_pt1 | contig 12611 bp, 11 predicted proteins | sample GrowelOW332metaG_FD_119755 | JGI IMG/M metagenome (GOLD analysis project Ga0172378, IMG submission 119755) | Groundwater microbial communities from an aquifer near a municipal landfill in Southern Ontario, Canada - Pumphouse #3_1 metaG | ecosystem: Environmental > Aquatic > Deep subsurface >...
AATGTAGGAACTGATGGGCAGATGAAGTTTATTGAACATGCATTAAATGTAGTATCTCCTCAAAATGGAATTGTGATTGCCATAGTTCAAATGAGTTGTGCTATAAAAAACGAAAAAGAACTTATTGCTGTAAAGCGTAGAATATTAGAAAAACATCACTTAAAAGCGGTTCTTTCAATGCCTGATGATTTATTTTATCCAGTAGGAGTAGTAACATGTATTATGGTTTTTGAAGCAAATAAACCAAACAAAGGTTTTGAAACATTCTTTGGATATTTTAAAGATGATGGATTTGAGAAACGTAAAAATCAAGGGAGGATAGATGCACGTAATCGCTATAAAGAAATAAAAGGAAAATGGCTTAATGCATATAATAATAAAAAAGAAATTCCTGGACTTTCAGTTATGCAAGAAGTGAGTGCCGACGATGAATGGTGTGCCGAAGCATATATGGAAACTGATTATAGTAAAATTAATCAAACTGATTTTGAAAAAAAAGTTAGAGATTATATTGCTTTTAAATTCTTAAACAACATTGAACAATGAAACGATTAGATGAAGTTTTTGATATTCTTCTTGGTAAAAGTTTAGAATTGATTAATTGCGAAGAAATAAATAATGGCATCCTTTTTATTTCAAGAACTTCATCTAATAATGGAGTTGCTACAAGGATAAAAAAGCTAGAAAATTTAGACCCTATGCCTCAACATGCAATTACTGTAGCATTAGGAGGTTCTGTTTTGTCTTCTTTTTATCAATCAGAACCTTTTTATACTGCGTTTCATATTGCTTGCCTTTATCCAAAAAAAAATTTATCAGAAGTAGAAATGCTATACTATTGTTACATTATAGAGCAAAATAAATATCGCTATAACTATGGAAGACAAGCAAATCGAACAGTAAAGGGAATATTAGTTCCTTCTTATGATGAAATACCGGATTACATAAACAGAATAAATACTATTTCTTTTTTTAATAAAAATCCTCTTTCTACTATTAAACTATCACTTAGTATAGAAATGTGGAAATGGTTTGAAGTAGGGAATTTATTTGAATGCTTTACAACAAATCATACAATACAACAAGAAACAGAAAATGGAGATATTCCTTTTGTTACAAGAAGTGGTGTTAATAATGGAATAAGTGGTTTTATAAATGGAGAGGGGTTATTAAAATACAATGGAAATTGTATCACAATAGGTGCTGAAGGTATTATTGCTTTTTATCAACCAAATATATTTGTTACCGGGGTAAAAGTTTATACAATTCGCCACGAGAAAATGAATGCATATAATGCAATGTTCTTAATTACACTTTTAAATTTGGAAAATTATCGATATAATTATGGGAATGCTAGAATTTTAAATAAAATAAAGAGGGAAAGAATCAAACTCCCAGTAACAACGGAAGGAAATCCAGATTGGGAGTTTATGGAAAGCTATATTAAGAGCTTGTCTTATTCAGCAAATCTATAAATTCTAAAGACTTATTTTAACAGAAACATTTCAATATTATCTTTATAGATAGTATTGAAATGCTATTTTATATTTATCTAAGTATCGTTTAGGTGTTATTATTTTTTCAAAAATACAACTTCTTGGGAATGTAATCCTTAAAAGTTTTGTTTTGTGTGATATTATAAGGTTGTTCTTATTGTTTTATCCTTGCTATTGTTTTTGGGTTGGATAGTTCACGGAAGGCGTCTTTTCCTATTTTTCTGTCGTATATTATTCGTATGATATTTAAAAATTAACTCCGTTTCTGATATGATAATCGAGTTTTATTCGATTATGTTGTTGAAAATGGATAAGTTTTGTTGATTTTATCATTATCTTTGCATCTTATTAGAATTTGTTATCTATGAATTTAATTGATGAATTTGGTGTTATTCCTTTCAACTACGATTTGCTTTCTTCTTTGCTGGATTCAAGGTTTAGATAGAAAAGAAATGTTTGCACGAAAATAATAATATGTACACACCTCCATTTACCATATCAGCAAAAGCAATTAATTTGATTGCGGAAATATCGTCACAGATAGAACGTTATGCTATCCGTATGGAACAGAACGATGCATTGTTGTTAAGAAAAGCTAATCGCATCAAGACTATTTATAGTTCACTTGCCATTGAAGGAAATAAACTGACAGAAAGCGAGGTAACAGATATCATCAATGGAAAAACAATTGTTGCTCCACTGCGTGAAATACAAGAGGTAAAGAATGCTATAAAAGCTTATGAAGTATATAATACTTTAAATGTTTTTTCACCTCAAGACCTATTAAAAGCACATAGTCTGATGATGGAGGCTTTGACTAATGATGCAGGACATTTTAGACAAGGTGGTGTGGGTGTTTTCTCTGACAAGAATTTGATTCACATGGCTCCTCCAGCTAATAGAGTTGCATTATTGATAGATGATTTATTTCAGTGGCTTAAATTGTCAAAAGACCATTTGCTTATTAAGAGTTGTGTGTTTCATTATGAGTTTGAATTTATTCATCCTTTCAGTGATGGCAATGGACGTATGGGGAGGTTGTGGCAGTCTTTGATATTAGGAAAATTACATCCTTTATTTGAACATCTCCCTGTTGAAAATATGGTGTACTCCAATCAAGAAGAATATTATAAAGCTATTGCAGAGAGTTCTAAACATGCAGATAGTGGAATTTTTATTGACTTTATGCTTAATGAAATATTGAATACCTTGAAAAGAAAACAAGGAAACTTAATAATTGGCACTAATAATGGCACTAATGATGGCACTAATGATGGTATTGAAAATGCTATTCTAAATTGCATTAGGAATAATGCAGAGATAACATTGGATGAACTATCTGTCTTTGTGGGTAAATCAAGACGAACTATAGTTAGAGCAATGAAACGCCTACAAGATGATAGCAAAATACGACGTAATGGTTCAACAAGAAACGGATATTGGGAAATAATAGAATAACAAGATTAGCAAAAAAATACTACTTCTTACTTCTTTATCCTAGCTATTGTCTTTGGGTCGGATAGTTCTCGGAGGGCGTCTTTTCCTATTTTTCTGTGGGTGGGGTTATTGGATAGGGATAGCTTTTGGGATAGGGATAGGGCTTTGGGGTGTAGGTATAGGCTACGTTTGCCTATTTGACGTAATGCCCAGTTGACTGCTTTCCAAACAAAGTTTCTTTCATCGTAGGCGTATTTTTCTATTAAGGGAAAGTATTTTAGGAATTCTTCGTCTGGTTTGTTTTTTATGCCTACTGCTAGGCCTGCTATTAGTGCGAATGATGTTCTGCGTACGTATTCTTGTTCGGATGAAACGTATTTGTCTATAATTTCTTCTGTATGTGGGGTGTAGCGAAGGAGGTTATAACATGCTCCATCTACTATTGCCCAGCTGTCGAAGTCTTTTACCCAAATGTCTATTTCTTCTAGTGTTATTTTCGTTGGGTCTGCTATCATTGTGGATAGCATCCTTGCTTCGTGGTAATTGGTTTCCCATAGCTTGAGGGCAAGGGGATGATTGGTTTTTATTTCTTTTGCTATTGCTCTTAGCTCTGGTGCTGTTATTCCTAAGATATTATTTGATTTTACTCCAAAGTATTCGGCTTGCTTTATTTTGTCTTTATTTGAAAGTGAAAGCAGATAGCTTAATACTTGTTCTGCTGTTTGCATTATTTATTGTTTTGGGGTTAAAACTTTCATAAATATTGGGAAGTGATCGCTAATTCCTCCTTGGTACTTATATCCTTTATATGTACTGAAAGGTGTTGTTTTGGTTATTTTTGGGTTTGGGTCAATCATAAAGTCGGGGATAAATATATGGGAAGGGTTGGAGAGGGTGTCTATTCTTTCTTCCATTTCTTTTGTTACAATAAATTGGTCGAAGTTTAGCATTTGTCCTGAATAGGTATAAGAGCCTCTTTTGTTTTTATCTTTTTTCATAAGGTTGGTAAGTAGTGGCTGGTGGTTATGGTATCCGCCTGAGGTTCTAAATCCTTCTTCAACACTATTGTCCCATGGGTTGTCGTTGAAGTCTCCCATTATGATTATGTTTTTCTCTCCTTTGTCGTAAAGCTCTTTTGATTTCTTATAGATTAGTTCAAATACTGATTTTCTGAGTGGTTTGTTTCTGTCGTTATTTCTTCTTGAGGGTGCATGGACAACAAATATATGTAGTGGTATCTTATTTAGGAGGCCATTAACGTATAGTATATCTCTTGTTGGCTCGTCAATTATTAAAGAGCTATCAATTACAATTTTCTCATGCGTTATAACCTTAAACTTATCTTTTCTATATATCATTGCAACATCCATACCTCTTATGTCTGGTGAGTTGTAGTGGATAAAGTCGTAGCCTCCTTTTTTTAGTGGGGAGTCGTTGCAAAGGGCGTTGAGGACTTGTTGGTTTTCTATCTCACATAGTCCAATTATTGCAGGAAGGTTTCCTTTAGATAGTGCAATATATGTTTTTGCAAGTAGGTCTTTTTTTAGGTTAAAGCGCTCCCAGTTCCAGTTTCGTGGGGAGCTACCTGTGAAGTCGTCATCGTTGGTTAAGCTATCATTGGTGGGGTAGAAAAAGTTTTCACAGTTATGAAAGGCTATGATTTCTGATTGAGATTTTAGCAAATAGGGAAATAACATGATTATTATTATAAAGTAATATTTGAAGTATCTATTTATCAATACTGGCAAATTTATGGTTAAATGAATAAGGGCGTTTCGATATAATTCAAAACGCCCTAAATTTTATTAAGTAATTATACCTTGTAGAAAGGCATCTTAACTACAACTGCTTTTAATATCTTATCTCTAACTTTAATATAGATATTAGTGTCCTTTTTGCTGAAAGCTGTTTGAACATGTGCTGTTCCAATTGCTTTTGAGGTTGAAGGAGATTGTGTTCCTGAACATACTTTGCCAATAACATTACCTTCTTGATCACATACTTCATAACCTTGACGAGGAATACCTCTATCGATCATTTCAAAACCAACAAGTTTTTTCTTAACTCCATTTGCTTTTTGATCTTCAAGGATTTTTCTGTCAACAAAGTCATTTCCTTCTTCAAACTTAGTTAACCAACCAAGTCCTGCTTCTATTGAAGATGTTTGGTCATCAATTTCATGTCCATATAAACAAAATCCCATTTCCAAACGTAGAGTGTCTCTGCAACCTAGTCCAGCTGGTTTTATTCCAAATTCTTTTCCTGCTTCAAAAATAGCGTTCCAAATTGTTTGGGCGTCTTTTGGAGATAAATAAATTTCACATCCACCAGAACCAGTATAACCTGTTGTGGAAAGAAGAACGTTATCAACACCTGCAAGTGTTAGGTATTTGAAGGTGTAATATTCCATATCCTCAACAGAAGTAGAAGTAAGTTTTTGCATAACTTTAAGAGCTAATGGTCCTTGAATTGCAAGTTGTGCCCAAGAATCAGACTCGTTAATAAAATCTTTTCCAAGTTCCATTCCCATTTCAACAGCAATCTTACTCATCCAATTCCAGTCTTTTTCAATGTTTGCTGCATTTGGAACAATAAAATATTCTGTTTCGTTTACTCTATAAATTAACATATCATCAACAATTCCTCCTTTTCCATTTGGAATTACTGTGTATAGTATCTTTCCATCAAAGAGAGAATCGATATTGTTTGAAGTGCAGTATTGGATGAAATCATGAGCCTTTGGTCCTTTTGCTCTAAATTCTCCCATATGAGAAACATCAAAAACGCCTACGGCATTTCTAACATTATTATGCTCAATCACTAACCCTTCATAGGAAATTGGCATATTGTATCCTGCAAACTCAGCCATCTTTGCACCTAAGTCAATATGGTTTTGAGTGAATGGTGTACTTTTCATATCGTATATTTTTGTATTTATTATTATTTTGTATTAGATTTGCAAAGATAAGGTTTTTATAAATGCTATTCAAACTTTTTTAATTCTAAATTACATCCATCCCAAAGAGCATAACCACTGCCATAAACCCAATCACTTAATATGATTAGTTTTTTATTTTCGTCTATCTTATATTCTTTATTGAGATGACGATGACCAAAGATAAAATAGTCAATATTTGTGGTCTTGATTTTCTCTATGCAATATTGGAAATGAGGTTCTTTTTCTCCTTTATCAATTATATCGTATTCTGAATGAGATTTCCTGCTGCTCGAAGACCATTTATTGCCAAAAGCAATTGCCCAACGGGGATGTATAGATGCAAATAATATTCTTGTTATTTTTGAATTGAAAATTGCTTTCATAAAGATATATGTCTTATCCTTTTTGTCAATTCCATCACCATGTGCTAAGAGAAATGTTTTCTTGTCAATTTCAATTTCAATTTCTTTTTTATGAACAATTAATCCAATTTCTTTTTCGAAATAATCTCCAATCCATTGGTCGTGGTTGCCTGTGAAAAAGTGAACTTCTGTTCCTCTGTCAACAATGGAGGCTAAGGTGCCAAGTAACCTAACATAGTATTTAGGTACAACGTGTTTGTATTCATGCCAGAAGTCAAAAATATCTCCCAATAGGTAAATAACCTTTGCGTCTTTTTCGGCCTCTAAAAGGAAACGGACTAATTTCTTTTCCCTTTTAAGCGATTCTTCGTAGTTTGGAGCTCCTAGATGAGTGTCGGCAATAAAATAATATTTATCTTTTATCATTTTTTATTAGCTAATTCTTTTTTAGGTTCTGTTTGACTTTGTTTTGCTTTTTCTTTTGCATCATTAATCAAATTCTTTAACCCAATTGTATGTTGGTTATTAGGATATTTTTTTACTAATTCGGCATAAACTCCTTCGTAAATATCTAAATCAGTGTTTAAATTAAATAAATAATGGTTATCAAAAGAACGATAAAGACCAATTATGCAGGAAAGTGAACCTTTATTATTGTCTAAGAATTTCTTGATAACCTCTTTTTGATGAATTTCAAGAATTGTGTACTGATCAAGAAGTTGTTTCCTAATTTGGTCAACATTTTCTTCATATTTGTTTTCGTGAAGTGTTTGTTTGATTTCAGCTAAAATAGCATTTGTCTTTATATATTCTTTATTTAACTCGTGAAGTAGTTCCGATTCTTTTGAATTTTTAATTGTGTAAGTATTTGACAAAGAATTAAAGGCCCCCTCAATTATAATATCCTCTTGTTTTTGAGGAATTATAGTTATGTAGTCATTAGAGTTAGCTAATAATACAAAAATACTAGGCTCATCTAATTTATATGTAAATTCAAATTCCCCATCTTTATTTAAATTAATAGTGTCAATAGGTTTTAATCCTTGCCCAGTCATTTCTAAGAAAAAGATTTGCTTTTCTACTCCATTCGATAGCTTTCCGCTAACTCTAAAGCTATCTTTCTCAATTTTATTGCATCCTGTAAAAAGACCAATAACTAAAACTACTAAAACTAATATTCTTTTCATGTTTCTTATCTATTTATTTTATTTGTAAAATTTCTTAGTAAATGATCTGCAATAACAAGAGCCACCATAGCTTCAACTACCACAACAGCACGTGGAATAAAACACCTGTCGTGCCTACCACTATTTTCAATATTATAAAGCTCTCCCTCTTTGTCAATACATTCTACTTTTCTATATAAACTTGCAATTGGTTTGAAGCCAGCTTTTATATTAATCTCCATCCCATTCGAAATTCCAGCTTGTATTCCTCCACAGTGATTGGTCTTGGTTGTGAAATCATTATTCCAATTATCTAATTGCTCACTTCCATACTTTGTTGTTGAAGCAAATCCGTCTCCTATCTCAAAGCCTTTTGAAGCAGGAATGCTCATTATTGCCTTAGCTAAATCCGCACTTAGCTTGTCGAAAACAGGTTCTCCCAAACCAATAGGGCAGTTTTTAATTCTGCAAGATACTATTCCCCCAAGTGAGTCTCCATTTTCTACTATCTTTTCTAATTCTTTTTCAATTTCCTCTCTATTCCTTGCGTATTCCCATTTTCCAATTGAATGAATCTCTCCACTAACCTCTATTCCGTATTCTCTTAATATAAGTTTGGCAATTCCTCCACCTATTACTCTTGTTAAGGTTTCTCTTGCCGATGCCCTTCCTCCTCCTGAAGAAGATGATATCCCGTATTTATTATAATAAGTAAAGTCTCCGTGAGAGGGGCGAAATAAATCTTTCAGGTGGTTATAGTCTTGTTTTTTGATATTCTTGTTCTGAATAATAAAAGCAATTGGAGTGCCAAGGCTTATTCCATTTTCAATACCTGAAATAAACTCAACTTTGTCTTCTTCTTTTCTTTGAGTTGAGTAGCCTTCTTGTTGAGGTTTTCGCCTTTGAACTTCCTTTTCAATAAAATCAAGGTCAATTTTAAGCCCAGAGGGACATCCATCAATAACTCCTCCTACAAAATCGCTATGCGACTCTCCAAAAGTTGTGAGTTTAAAAAGTTTGCCAATTGAATTGCCTGCCATTTATTTTGATAGTATTTATTGTGTATTATAGATGCAAAAGTATTGAAAAAATGCCTTAGAGCAAAGATTTTGATTAAAATAAAATTGAATTATCTGCATTTACACTGCTTAAGAACTTAAAACTCTAGTTTTATTGTTTAGTTATATATATTCACATAATCATTGTTTATTGAACAAGAATGTCTAAAATATAACCTAATACAAATGAATAATTTGAACAAAGCTAAATTGAAAAATAATGAAACGCAGTATAAAAATATTAAAACAAAGATTTATTTTGCTGAGATGTACATCTCAGCCGTTTTATTCTTTAAGCCAAAAATATTACTCTTGATTATAGTTTTTTATTATTTGATTTCTAAAAAACCATATCGATATTTAAACACATTAAAGATAAAATTGTATGTGAAATACTCTTCTATTACAAATAAACTTAGTAACTTTGCCATTTATTAGACGTAAATAAAATTCATCGAAGTTATTATCAAATATAAAAGAAATGACAACAAAAAAACTTATTGAGAAAGAAGATGTTGTTGTAAAGTTCGTCGGTGACTCAGGTGACGGAATGCAACTTACGGGAACTCTTTTTTCTGATACATCTGCATTAGACGGAAATGATATAGCAACATTTCCAGACTATCCAGCTGAAATTAGAGCACCCCATAACACAATAGCAGGTGTTTCAGGGTTCCAAGTTCATATTGGTAAACGAATTTTTAGTTCAGGAGATAAGTGTGACGTTTTAGTTGCTATGAATCCTGCTTCACTAAGCTCTAACCTTAAATGGGTAAAAAGGGGAGGAATAGTAATTGTTGATGCTGATACTTTTACACAAGATGTATTAGAAAAAGCTGGTTACAAATCTGATCCATTTACTGATGATAGTTTTTCAAGCTACACAGTAATTAAGGCACCAATGACAAGCATGACAGCTGAGGCTGTTAAAGATATATTTACAGATAAAAAATCTGCGGAACGTTCAAGAAATATGTTCGCTTTAGGTATGATATTCTTCCTTTTCAATAAAGAGTTAGATCATACTGATTCATACTTAGAAAAGAAGTTTAAAAAGAATCCAGATATTGTTAATGCAAACAAAGCTGTTGTTAGAGCAGGATATAACTATTGTGAAAACACAGATGTTCTGCCTCAACATCAAGTTAATGTTCAAGAAGCTGTAATGCCTAAGGGTAAGTATAGAAATATTACAGGTAATATCGCAACAGCTTGGGGTTTACTTGCTGCTGCTGAAAAAGCAAATCTTCCTTTGTTTTTAGGTTCTTATCCTATAACACCAGCAACAGAAATTTTAGTTGAGATTACTAAACACAAAGCACTTGGAGCAAGAGTTTTCCAAGCAGAAGATGAGATTGCTGGAATTTGTTCTGCAATAGGAGCTTCTTTTGCCGGAGCAATGGCTTGTACATCAACTTCTGGTCCCGGTCTTTCATTAAAGGCTGAGGCAATTGGTTTAGCTGTAATGACTGAGCTTCCTCTTGTTATTGTTAACGTTCAAAGAGGTGGTCCTTCAACAGGTCTTCCAACTAAAACAGAACAATCTGACCTTTATCAAGCTTTGTTTGGCAGAAATGGTGAAGCACCTTGTATTGTTGTAGCTGCTTCAACCCCTTCAAATTGTTTCTATTGGGCTTTTGAAGCTTCTCGTCTTGCACTGGAACACATGACACCAACCATACTCCTTACTGATGGTTATCTTGGAAATGGATCTCAATTATTCCGTATTCCAAGAATGGCAGACCTACCTAAAATTAATCCACCATTTGCAACACCAAACGACACAACATACGCACCATACAAACGTGATCCAGAAACTCTTGTTAGACAATGGGCTATTCCTGGAATGGAAGGTCTTCGTCATAGAATTGGTGGATTGGAAAAACTTGATGGAAAAGGTTCTGTTTCCTCCGATAGTGCTAATCATGAACTAATGAGTAAGTTTAGAAATGAAAAGGTTCAAAGAGTTGCAGACACTATCCCTAACCAAGTGGTTTATGGAGATGAGGATGCAGATCTTTTAGTTGTTGGATGGGGAGGAACAGAAGGCAATTTGAAGCTTGCGGTTGAAGAAATGAGAGAAGAGGGTCATAAAATTGCTCTAACTCATTTCAACTACATTATGCCTCTTCCTAAAAACACTGGAGATATTTTGAAAAAATATAAAAAGATAGTTGTATGTGAATTAAACATGGGACAATTTGTAAACTATCTTAGAATGAATTTCCAAACATTGGCATTCCAACAATATAATAAAATTCAAGGATTACCATTTGAAGTTACTGAATTAAAAGAAAAGTTTAATCAAATTTTAGGAGAATAATATTATGTCTATAGAACATTCACAAACAAAACTTACAAAGGCTGATTTTGTCAGTGACCAAATGGTTAAATGGTGCCCTGGTTGTGGAGACCATGCAATCTTAGCCTCAGTATTAGGAATTTTTCCTGAAATAGGATATAAGAAAGAGAACTTCTGTGTTGTATCAGGAATAGGTTGTTCGTCTCGTTTTCCATATTATGTAAATACTTATGGATTTCACGGAATCCATGGAAGAGCAGCTGCAATTGCAACAGGAGTAAAGATTGCCAACCCTCATCTAAGTGTTTGGATTAATTCTGGAGATGGTGATGCAACTGCAATTGGAGGAAATCACTTTATTCATGTAATCCGCCGTAATATGGACGTTAACTATATATTGTTTAACAACCGTATTTATGGACTAACAAAAGGACAATATTCTCCAACAACAAAGCAAGGACAAATAACCAAAACTTCTCCTTATGGAGTAATTGATTATCCTTTTAATCCAGGAGAATTAGTAATTGGAGCAAGAGGTAATTTCTTTGCAAGAGCAATAGACAATTCCCCAAAAACACTTGGAGAAGTTTGTAGAGCAATGGCTGCATTTGACGGAGCTGCAATTGTTGAGGTTCTTCAAAATTGTGTAATCTTTAATGATAAAACTCATAGAGAGGTTACTGACAGAGAATTTAGAGAAGAACGTCAACTATGGCTTGAACAAGATAAACCGATGATATTTGGTAAAGCCAAAGACAAAGGTATAATGTTGAAAGGAAATAGTCTTGAGGTTGTTGAAATTGGTAAAGATGGAGTTACTGAAAAGGATTTACTTGTTCACGATGCAACAACTGAAAACACAGGAATTCATATGATGTTAGCTCAAATGGCTCCACCAGCATTTCCTATGGCCTTCGGTGTTATTCGTGCAGTAAAGAAACCAACCTATAATCAATTGTTCGAACAACAAATGTTAGAAGTTAAGGCTGGTTCTAAAATCCAATGTATGGATGATCTATTAAATAGTGGAGAGACTTGGGAAATAAAATAATCCATTATTAAATTAATTATAAAATAAGAGCGACCCTAAATTTAGGGTCGCTCTTTTCTTTAAGTTATAAACTCTTCTTCTTTATTTATGAAGCATTTCAAAGATTGATTTATTATTCGATTTTTTTGTAGACACAAATGGAGGTAGTAAATTTAGATCTCCGTAACCAATTAAAGAATAATATTCATTTTCATCTTCTTCATAATTAAACTCATTTCCTATTATATAGTCAGCAGTCATCCAGTTTTCATAACAATATATTATGCTATTCTTGTTTTGATTATATGCATTTAAAAAACTATTTCTGTCTGGATATAGTTCAGAATCTTCTGTTGAGTTAGACAGTTCAATTTCTGAATTATATTCAAATGTCGTATTGCTTACAAAAGAGATTGCACTTTTAGAGTTCGTTTCAAAAGTGCTAAGTAGAAGATCTCTATTATTATTATTGTATGCATTAAAACTAACAATACATATTTTACTTTCATATTCCATAAACTCGTAACCGCTTGTTGAGTCTGCGTTAATGAAAGAATAATTAGTCATCCCATTATCTGATTCACTATTTCTGAGTGTAAATCCCTTACTTTGCATTGTTTCAGTTATTTGTTCAACAGTTTTTCCTGTATAGCCCTTTAGCTCATTTAAAATGTTCGTTGCTGCAGGTTGTGGATTATCATCTGTATCATCCTTACATGAATTGAATAATACAAGTCCAAACATAGTTAATAGAATTAATGTTAACTTTTTCATTGTTTTAATTGTTTTGGTGAATAATTTGTGTATTGCTTTTAATTGTTG
>Ga0172378_10004823_pt1 | contig 12609 bp, 11 predicted proteins | sample GrowelOW332metaG_FD_119755 | JGI IMG/M metagenome (GOLD analysis project Ga0172378, IMG submission 119755) | Groundwater microbial communities from an aquifer near a municipal landfill in Southern Ontario, Canada - Pumphouse #3_1 metaG | ecosystem: Environmental > Aquatic > Deep subsurface >...
AACTGGTGGAGGAGAAAAGCAGGTACCAGCATTCCTGCAAGAAATAATAATAACAATTTAAGTTTAATATTCCCAATAAGGAATATTATATTGTAACTCAATAGTTAGGACAAAAAGACCAATCCACAAGGAAAGAAGGATTACTCATTGTGGTTCATGCATTTTTTTATCTCAGAATAAGAAAACCCCTTTCTTTGGAGCTTGAGGATTATTTTTTGGGGATCCGTCGTGGTCTTCGAGACCTGCAGGTATGCCTGCCTGACATATTGTCCGGGATTCTCTTCAAAAGCATTCTCAATGGCATCCTGGGCATTCTGCCTTGACACACCTTTGGACAAGAGCCTTTGCATCAGCAATACCTTGCCTTCAGGGTTTTTCCTTTGCCTTGAATGTATCAAGGCCTCGCAATAGCGTTTTTCATCCAGGGAACCATCACTCTGCAACTGCCTTACAGTATTGGTGATCTCTTCCATGGAGAACCCTTTCGCCTGCAGTTTCCGCGTAAGCTCCAAGGCCGTATGCTCCCGTATGGAAAGAAACAGCAAGGCCTTGTCAACACAATCGCTTTGTCTTTTTAACTGAAGGACCTGTTGATATTGTTCCTCATCAAGTTCCTGTCCTTCCGCAAGATCCCACTTGACTAATTGGGAATTAGAAATAAAAAAAGGAGAATCCTCCTTGCTGATGATAAACACACCATTGGGGGAGGATCCTCTCTTGATAGTTGCGAAAGCCACAGCCTAACGCTTGCTGAACTGGAACTTACGACGTGCACCCCTCTGGCCGTATTTCTTTCTTTCGACCATACGGGAATCACGGGTCATGAATCCCTTGGCATGAAGAGCCGGCTTGTTGGCGGCATCCTCAGAAACCAAGGCTCTTGCGATACCATGACGGCAAGCACCAGCCTGACCGGCAGGCCCCCCCCCCACGACATTAATCAAAATGTCATACTTGGTAAGAGAATCAGTCACTTCCAGCGGTTGCTTGACAATGAATACAAACAAATCATTTCTGAAATATTCATCCACTGAGCGGCCGTTCACGACAATTTTCCCATCACCCTCACGTAAGTACACGCGGGCGATAGCGGTCTTACGTCTTCCGACGCCCAGACCAAGATTTTCAACTTTCTTAATTTCTTTCTTCGCTGCCATATTGCTTACGCTCCTACTTGACTTCGATTACTTCGGGCTTCTGTGCCATGTGAGGGTGATTGGCTCCCGCATACACTTTCACATTCTTCATCAGCCTGCGTCCAAGCCTGTTGTTGGAAAGCATGCCTTTGACGGCTACTTCCATCGGATATACAGGATTGCGTTTCAGAGTGGTCGTATAATTCTCCGCTCTCAAGCCACCAATATACAGCGAATGTGTATAATATATTTTGTCATGGGCCTTGTTACCGCTCAAGACAGCCTTCTCAGCATTGATGATGATCACATAATCACCAATTTCCTGGTGGGGAACATATTCCGGCTTATGCTTGCCACGGACAAGACTGGCGGCCAAAACAGCTACCTTTCCCAGTTCCTTTCCCTCTGCATCGATCACATACCATTTTCTTTCGATCTGTGATTGTTTTACAAAAATAGTGTTCATTTCTGCACCCTAATCCCTCGACAGGGAAACCCTGTTGCTAATATTCGAACCTCAATGCTTTCAGGCAACGCCCGTGCAAAGAAGCTTTGCTTACGGTTCCTTCAAACTGAATGGTCAAATTCCAAGCACCTTCACCAATGAGCAAATCGGCGAAAGCCAACCGAATCAAAACCAATCCCGAGAACCAGACTCACCTCATACCGCTGACAATCCCCAAGTCTCTTGACTCCCTGGGAAAGGAATGGATCGGGAAGAGCTTGTGCCCCACCAAAACCCAGGAAAAGCGCATGGTATGGAACCCGATTAACGGAAACACCAATCAGAAGTCACCATAATCTCAGAAAAAATAAAACAATTGCCCGTAAAAGGCGCAACGCACCGTATTGTATAGTGTTCGATGGATGTATGTCCAGTAGCCACATCGATTAATTACTGTCGATTTTTTCCAATTGCGCATATTTGCTGATAAAAGTGGCTGTCCTTCCTACGTCAAAATGCACCTCAACAGCCTCAGGTCCACCGGATCTCCTCACCTTGACCACTTCTCCAGGGCCATATTTCTCACTAAGCACCCTGTCACCAATGGAAAAGATGGCGTCCTTTGTGGAATTTTCCTTATGAGTCTCCTTGAATTCAAAAGTCTTTGCCTCGGTTCCAAAACCTTTATGGAGCAGGGGATTGGAGTAAAGATGGGTGGTACGGGGTTGCGTTCCATCCCCCGTGGAGGGACGGTGGGCACGCCTTTCCCCCAGCATGCTCATCCCGTGATACCCAGAATCATCAAACATCGCCGCAGGCTTCAGCTTGTATATGGTCACCAGACCTTCTTCTATCTCCTTGAGAAACCTGCTGGGCTCATTACATCGTATGTTTCCATAGAGTCGTCTTACTTCCGCAGAGGTAAGGACCAGACGTTTTCTCGCCCGGGTGACCGCAACATAAAAAAGGCGCCTTTCCTCTTCAATGTCTTCCTCACTCTCACTCAGGGAACTGGGAAACAGCCCTTCCTCCAGACCAACCACATAGACATTGTCATACTCAAGACCCTTGGTGTTGTGCATGGTGATCAGGGTGACCCCGGGCTTGTCCGCAGGGTCATACTGGCCTACCGTGGTGGAATCAAGGGCAAGCTGTTCCAGGAACTGGCTGAGCGCCTCACGATCCTCCCCGTATTTGGAAGCCTGGCTTACCAAGGTGTCGAAATCTGCGGTACGAGAACCCTCCTGCCTGGTTCTTCCTTCCTTCTTGTCCAGCTGGGTGTAGTACTCAACAAGCCCACTCTCACTGAACAGCAGCCCAAGGGTCTCGGTCATCTTGTTTTCCTCGAGTAGCTTCGAGCACCTCTCATAAAGAGAAAGGAACCTATCGGCCCCCATGCGTGCCCCGCTTGAAAGAGACGCATCCCTCAAGGCAGCGAAGTAATCGCCTCCATTGTCCTGGGCCTGCTTCATGATGCTTTCCATGGCATTCTTGCCAATACCCTTGGAGGGCTTGTTCACCATCCTGGTAAAGCTCACCACATCATGATGATTGCAAAGCAGATACATCATCGACAGGCCATCCTTGACCTGCTCCCGATCATAGAATTTCAAGGCTCCGACCACTTTGTAAGGAATCCTAAATTGAGGCTCTGTGAAGGCATTCTCAAAAGCACCACTCTGGGCGTTGGTCCTGAAAAGAACCGCAGTGTTGTCATAATTACCGTCGATTTTGATCATCTGGGCGACTTTCATCGCCTCGGCCCGCTCGTCCTTCACAAAATAAAGCCCGGGTTTTTCCCCTTCAGGATTATCTGTCCAAAGTTTCTTCAAGTCCCCGCCAGTATGGTTGTTCTTGATCACGCTGTTTGCAAGACTGAGTATCGAGGGTGTGCTGCGGTAGTTTTGCTCAAGCTTGATGACACGGGCATTGGCGAAGACAGAGGGAAAGGACATGATGTTCTTTATCTCAGCACCCCGGAAACTATAAATGCTTTGGTCGTCATCGCCGACCACGCAGACAAGGGAATCAGGACCGACAAGTTTCCTCAGCAAGTTGAACTGGCACATATTGGAGTCCTGATACTCATCAACCAGAATCATCTTAAAACGATTATGTGCCCATTGGGCGACAGAGGGGGTATCAAGAAGGTTGCTCGCCAGTCCGATCAGGTCAGCGAAATCAACACAACCGGTGGCGCGTAATTCTCGTTCATACGACTCGAACACCTTGGGAAAGGAGCTATCGTATCCCAAGTCAGGGGAAAGAGGGGTCAGCCCCTTATCCTTGCAATAGCCGATTTTTTTATAGATGGCACGAATTTCCTTCACCTCGTAATTGGGAAGGCACTTGCCAAGGAGAGCTACGCTATCATCGTCATCATAGATGGTAAAGTCTTTCGAGAGTCCCGCTTCGTCACTGAAACGACGGAGGACCCACGCTCCAAAACTATGAAAGGTCCTCACCACACAATCTTGCGTATCAGGCCTGTCAGGAAGCATGCTGACCAAGCGATCTCGCATCTCGTTGGCGGCCTTGTTCGTGAAGGTCACTGCAAGAATCCTGTACGGGTCAAGTCCCAGTTCCTCTATCGCAAAAGCTATCTTGGTAGTGATGACCCGGGTCTTCCCGGAACCAGCGCCTGCAAGCACCAATAATGGCCTAGAATTCTCCAAAACTGCTTCTTTTTGCTCTTTGTTCAAACTTTCAAGCAACTGATCAATAACTGCCATTGCCATCTACTCCACTACCACCGCTTCCAGGTCCAGACCTTTCACACTCTTTATTCCACATTTGTATACAGTCCCTGGCCTGAGGTCGTGCCCCATCACCACAGTCAGCCCGTCGACATCCGGTGCCTGGCTGTAAATCCTTCCGATGGCCAGATCTTCTCCTATGACCTGCTCTTCAATAAGCACGTCATAGGTATTGCCGACAAAACGCTGCAATCTTTCTTCCGTGATGGGACCCTGAAGGTTCTCCAGCTCGTTCTTGTACCTTTTCGCCCGTCTCTGAGCTTTCTCATGTTCGGCTTCATCACGCATACCATAAGCCTTGGTGCCTTCCTCACGACTGTAAACGAACACCCCCATCCAGTCGAACCTTGCCTTCCGCAGGAATTCCTTGAGAATCTTAAAACTGCCGGGTTCCTCCCCAGGGAATCCCACCATGATGGTGGTACGGATCATTGCATCAGGTAATGTGGTCCTGATGTCATTGATTAACTTCAGATAGATATCAGGATTCCCAAAGCGGCCCATAAGCTTGAGCACCTCAGGAGCCGCATGCTGCAGGGGAATATCAAAATAGGGAATGAGTTTCGAATTATCCTTGACAAACTGAGGCAACCAGTCCGGGAAGAAATCAGGATGTATGTAGAGCATCCTCAATCTGAAATCACCGTCAAGTTTGACAAGGTGTTCCAGCAATTCCCTAAGGTGGCTTCTCCCATCCCAGTCAAGGCCATACGCCGCCAGATCCTGGGCGACCACATTTATTTCACAAACCCCGTTGCGTATAAGCTCCCTTGCATCCTGGACGACCATATCCATGGGACGAGAACGCAATTCTCCCCGGATCAGGGGAATCGCACAATACGAGCACCAATGGTTGCAGCCCTCGCTAATCTTGAGAAAGGCACTTCCTGGAAAATTGAGCAGTTCTTTTCGTTGATATGCCTCGTTGTCAGGATCGGGATACTCAGGTAGCCTCTCAATCCTTTTGCCCTGGAGCACCTCGGTGACAACCTGCGTAATCTCCTTGAGGTCCCTGTTCCCGAAGATGGCAGCAGCTTCCGGCAATTCCTGGTGCAAGGTGTCGCCATAACGTTGTGCAAGGCATCCACTGAGAATAATCTTCGCCTTGGGATTGGCCTTATGCAAGGAGAAAAAAGCAGAGATGCTTTGTTCACGGGCACTCTCGATGAACCCGCAGGTATTCACAATGATCACATCAGCCGCTGAGACATCCTCCGTATGGCTATGCCCGGCATCGGACAATTGTTTGAGCATGACCTCTGCATCCACCTGGTTCTTGGCACAGCCAAGACTTTCAATATATACCTTCATCGCCCGATTCCTCTCCTTGCCGACAAACATACTTCAAATAAGCTTCACAATACAAGATGAATACACATTATTTCATTTATGAATATGGAATTAAAAATTGTTCTATCATTTATTGCATAATAACCTTTCTTGTTATACTATTTAGAACAATGTTTTTCTAGAGACATTTGGTTCTCTTTATAACATGTAAAAAATGGTTTTACGAGGTTGCGATGGCAAAATATATCGTCAAACGAGTCATTGGCATGATTCCTACCCTGTTTGTTATCATCACGCTTAGTTTTTTCATCGTACGAGTTGCTCCCGGCGGACCTTTTGCCACGGAACGGAAAATGCCGGAAGTGATTCAAAAGAACATAGAAGCGAAATACCACTTGGACGAACCGCTAATCAAACAATACGGACGGTATTTGTTCAACGTGTGCCGGGGGGACTTGGGACCTTCCTACAAGTACAAGGACCATGATGTGAATTATTACATCTTCACCAGTCTTCCCAATTCCATGGTGCTGGGAACCATCGCAATGGTCATCGCATTGCTTTTCGGTATCCTTGCAGGTGTTCTTGCCGCCGTATACCAAAACACCTGGGTGGACTACCTGAGCATGGGCCTTGCCGTGTTTGGCATATCCATACCGCTTTTTGTCATAGCACCTGTCATGCAGCTCGCCTTTGCCATGAAACTCAAATGGTTTCCTACAAGCGGCTGGTATTCGACAGGAGAGGGATGGACAACCGTTGTTCTCCCCGCGCTCGCCCTTTCGTTTGAATACTTTGCAAATATTGCCCGTCTTACCCGCTCCTCCATGCTGGAGACCTTGCGTAGTGACTATATCCGTACCGCAAAAGCAAAGGGAATGAAGAACAGCCAGATTATCTTCAAACACGCGATGAAGGGAGCGATGCTCCCCATTGTCAGTTTCCTCGGACCAGCCTTCGCAGGCATCATCACCGGTTCAATTGTTGTCGAACAGATATTCCGTGTCCCTGGCCTTGGGAAATTCTTTGTTCAAAGTTCTTTCAACAGAGACTACACCTTGATTGTCGGTGTGGTCATCGTCTATTCGGTCATCTTGGTTATTATGAATTTGATTGTAGATATTGTCTATGCACAACTTGACCCACGTATCACCTATAAATAGGAGGGAGACTATGGCAGTAGAAAAAGAACAGGCCCTCAATGAGTTTGATCAGGTGGTGGAAGGCAATAGCCTTGGTAAGGACGCTTGGAAACGATTACGAAAAAACAAGATGGCTGTTCTGGGGATGGTTATCGTCATCATCTACGCACTTCTTTCTTCCTTCGCCTCTTTTCTTCCTCTTCATCCCTACGATGAGATCATTCTTGACCACCAGCAGCTACCTCCTTCCTTCACGAAGACCGCAGGAGACCTGATGATGAAATCCAAGCTGCAGGATGTTTACTTCAAGGCTTGGAAAAATGGAGAGTTGAAGGTCTCCGATGAGCAGTCCCAGCAGGTTAAGGACTGGATTGCAAATAACCAGATCAACGCCGTATGGAATTTTGTATACAACGAAGGGGAGACCCAGCGTGCCGCAGGTACTTATTCCTTCAACACGAACGATAAGAAGGCCCTTGATCGTCTGCAGAAGAAAATCGACACCGAGTTATTAGTGACCATCAGAAAGATTTACTTCACCGATACGAATGGCAAGAGAGTCAATATGCAGAAGATGGGGTATGAAGAGTTGCTGCCCATCTACGCCCGGATGACCAACACTGACATCCAGACCTTGAGAGACCAGGCTTCCCATGAGGTAAAGAACAAAATCCTCAATGATATCAAGGGCAAGGACAACACCCTAAGCGAGGAAGAGGCTTTGGCCAACATGGAGATAGAGCTTAAGACCATGGGCGAGAAAGGTTTCAATGCTATCGCCAAAGAGAATCTCTATGGAAAGGTCCTTACCCAAGTGAAGCAGGAAGCTGAGAAACAACTGGACAGCCAGGTCAGCGAGGGAAGCCTCACCTTGCCTCTGAAGAGAATCATCCAGATCAGTGATACCATAACAGCACAAATTGAAGCTTCTAAGAAACATAGCAGAAAGTATTTTCTGGGAACCGACTACAGTGGACGCGATATTCTCTCCCGTATCATCTATGGTGGACAGGTATCCATCGCCATTGGCGTCGTGGGGACCCTGACCTCCGTGATCATAGGAATCCTTGTCGGCGCCTTGGCAGGATACCTCGGAGGCAAGGTCGATTACATACTGATGCGCATCGTTGATGTCATGTATGGTCTGCCTTACATGTTGCTGGTTATCATCTGCATGGCCATTTTCGGCAGGAACATCCTCAACTTGTTCATCGCCCTTGCCTTGGTAAGCTGGCTGACCATAGCCCGTATGGTGCGTGGCCAGATAATGAGTTTGAAGAATAGTGAATTTGTCGAGGCAGCCCGTTCCATGGGAGCCTCCACCTGGAGGATCATCTTCAGGCATATGGTTCCAAACTCGCTCTCAATCATCATCGTGTATTCCACCTTGCGTGTCCCGGCCTTCATCATGCAGGAATCCTTCCTGTCCTTCCTTGGCCTGGGAGTGCAGGCTCCCTATGCTTCCTGGGGCTCCCTGGTCGGGGATGCCGTTGATGGCATGACATTGTATCCCTGGAGACTTATCTTCCCTGCATTGGCCATGACAATCTTCCTATTTGCCATGAACTTCTTCGGTGATGGTCTTCGCGATGCCTTCGACCCTCAATCGAAGAATCAGCTGTAGGAGAAAGAAAATGAGTTTAAGTCCGAATGCAAAAGTTGTCCTTGATGTACGAGACCTGAAGACCTACTTCAAGACCGATGCAGGAGTAGTGAAGGCCGTCGACGGGGTTTCCTTCACAATCCATGAGAACGAGACGCTGGGGATTGTAGGAGAGTCCGGTTGCGGCAAGAGTGTCACCAATCTGAGCATCATGCGACTCATCAGCGACCCTCCGGGGAAGACCGTGGGAGGACAGGTCCTTTTTGAGGACAAGGACATCCTCAAGCTTCCTGAAAGCGAGATGCGAAACATCAGGGGCAACAAGGTCAGCATGATCTTTCAGGACCCGATGACCAGTCTCAATCCGTTTTTGAGAATTTCCACCCAGATGATCGAGACAATCAGATTGCACGAGAAGGATATCAGCAAGGATGAGGCCCTGAAACGTTCCATCGAGATGCTTAAATTGGTTGGTATTCCCAGTGCGGAAAAACGAATCTTCTGCTATCCGCATCAATTCTCAGGGGGGATGCGCCAGCGTGTCATGATCGCCATGGCACTTTCATGCAAGGCGGAGGTCCTCATAGCCGACGAACCGACCACGGCCCTGGACGTGACCATCCAGGCGCAGATACTTGAGCTGATCCAAAAGCTTTCCAAGGAATTGGGGACCGCGGTGATCATCATCACCCATGACCTTGGGGTCGTGGCTGGTATGTGCGACAAGGTCTGTGTCATGTATGCGGGCAAGATTGTTGAGAAAGCCCTCACGGATGACCTCTATGCAAGGCCGGCCCATCCTTATACAGAGGGTCTTATCGCCAGCGTGCCACGGATGGATACCGCCAGCAAGAACAAAAGATTGTTCTCCATCGAGGGACAACCGCCCAATGTCATCGACCTGCCCCCCTGCTGCCCCTTTCACCCTAGGTGCCACAAATGTATCGAAGTCTGTCGCCATGCGTATCCAGCGGTCAAGGATTTGGGCAATGAGCACAGTGTAGCCTGCTGGCTTTATGCCAGCCAGGATGAGATTGACAAGGCCATGGAGGGAGTAAGATGAGTGAGAACACACAAAAGCCTTTGTTGCAGGTACGAGACCTAAAGCAGCATTTTCCTGTCTCCAGTGGCTTGTTTAGAAAAAAGATGGGGGCTATCCGCGCCGTCGATGGCATATCATTTGATGTATACCCGGGGGAGACTTTGGGTATTGTAGGAGAATCCGGCTGTGGCAAGTCCACAACAGTCCGTTCCATCGCCCAGCTGTACAAACCTACATCCGGGTCGGTCATTTTCGACGGATTGGACCTGTGCAACGCGACCGAGCAGGAGATGCTTGACGTCCGAAAGAACATCCAGATGATTTTTCAGGATCCCTATGCATCCTTGGACCCGCGCATGACAGTCCGTTCCATCATCGCAGAGCCTATTGTCATCTATAACAAACGCCACATGCTCGAGAAACAGATGAGCAACAGGGATATCGAGGACCGTGTCGAGTATTTGATGGAACGTGTGGGTTTGAACAAGGCCTTCAAGAACCGGTATCCCCATGAGTTCTCCGGTGGACAGCGTCAGAGGATCGGCATTGCGCGTGCCTTGGCCTTGCAACCGAAGATTATTCTTGCTGATGAGCCGGTCTCCGCCTTGGATGTCTCCATCCAGGCACAGATACTCAATCTTCTAGGCGATTTGCAAAAAGAATATGGCTTGACCTATATCTTCATCGCCCATGATTTAGCCGTCATCCAGCACATCTCCACACGTGTGGTGGTCATGTATCTGGGAAAAGTGATGGAGATATCGGAAGCTGTGGAACTCTATGACAATCCATTGCATCCCTATACCAAGGCATTGCTCAGCGCAGCCCCGATCCCGGATCCCGACATCGAGCGCAAGAGGCAGAGAATCATCCTCACAGGGGATGTCCCCTCTCCCGACAAGGAGCGCATAGGATGCTATTTCTATGACAGATGCCCCAACAAGCATCCCTACTGTGCAACCCATATTCCTCCCCTATTGGATATAAAAGACAATCATCAGGTGGCCTGCTGGCTCTATGATAAGGGAAAACTCGAATAGATATTAAGAAAGGTAGGAAGCAGGCAGAGAATGCCTGCTTTTTTAATTACATTTCCCGTAACGACACATTCATGTCCATGTCCCGGGGACGGTCCACATATAAGGAAAGGCCTGATACTGCGCAAAGAGCCTGGGCGGCACTCTCCGTCCTGCCCGCACTGGTGTATTCAGGAACCACCTCGATGGTCCGGGTCTCTTCCTCTGACAAGCGGAGGGAGAATACCACCACGGCTTTCCTGCGCTTACGATTGGGCTTGGCTTTGTCATCATAGGAACCCTTGATGAAATGGGTAAGCTCGAGACGTTGGATATCCTCATAGGAAAAACTTTCCTTCTTCACAAACGGTCCGAATCCAAAAACAGAGACAACCTTCCGCTCTTCGGGAAAGAAGGACCAGGTCTCCCTGTACAGGACACCAAATACCGAGGCAAGGGCCATGGCCAAAGGGATCTTCAAGGAAGACAGGGGCATCCCCTCACTAAGATTCAATGCAAGCCCCCAAAGAAGAAAGGCCAGGATCGCGCCACAAAAGACGGTAAAGCCTAAATTAACTTTATATTTTATACCTTGTTTGGTTTTTCTAGTGCTTAACCGAATCATTTATGCCTTCTCCTGCAATATATTATCAGACTTCCTCGTTTTTGTCTGAAAAAAACAATTGTTTCCCTAAACCAGCAAGAATTCGCATTTGCGTTTTTTAAAGAAAAGTGCTTTAATGTACTTTATGTTAAACTAGGTTTAATGCATACTATTTACACAAGGAGATATGTCTATGAAGAAGTTTATGACTATCGTGCTTTGCATTCTTCTCGTTGGCACCCTTTTCGTCTCATGCGGAAAGAAGGCAACGACCGAGACGAAAGCTACTTCAGAAACTGCTAAACCAGTAGCTGAAGCAAAGGCCGCAACCACAACTACAGCCCCCGCTCCAGCTGTAACTACAGCACCTGCTCAGGCCGCAACCACACCAGTAAAGGCAGTTGCTCCTGCAACAACAAAACAGGAAGTGATTTTCCGTGTCAGCAACCAGTCAGAACCTGAGTCTCTTGACCCAGCCCTCATTCAGGGTGTCCCTGAACACAGAATCTATATGGCTTTGTTCGAGGGGCTCGTTGCATACGATCCTATCACCTCGAAAGCCGTTCCCGGCGTAGCCGAGAGCTGGACCATCAGCGATGACGGGACCCAGTACACCTTCAAGATCCGCAAGAACGCCATGTGGTCCGATGGAACGCCCATCACCGCTCACGATGTCGTGTACTCATGGCTGAGGGAATTGAACCCAGCTACTGCTTCCCCCTATGCCTGGTTCCCCTGCATGTTCATCAAGGGTGCCAGTGAATACAACGGCGGTGGTACTCCGGACCAGGTCCAGATCAAGGCCGTGGATGACTACACCTTCCAGATGAATCTTCTTGGACCGCTTCCGTATGCCTTGGACGCCCTTGCCCATTATAGCTTCGCCATCGTCCCCCAGCATGCCATTGAGAAATACGGCAATGCCTGGACCGACCCGAAGAACTTCGTGGGTAACGGACCGTATGTGTTGAGTGAGCATATCGCCCAGAGCTCCCTTACTTGTGTAAAGAATGATAAATATTGGGATAAGGATAATGTGAAGCTCGACAAGGTCGTCTTCTACGCTTCGGACAATGATACCACCAACTTCAACATGTATCTCAACGGTGAGATTGACTGGGCGACCAATGTGCCTCTTGACCAGATCAAGACAGCTTCCATGAGGTCCGATTTCCAGACCGCCCCCCAGCTCTCCACTTACTATTATGTGTTCCAGTGTGAGAAGTCCCCGACCAACAATGTCAATGTCCGTAAGGCCCTCGCTCTTGCGGTCGACCGTCAGGCTCTTGTTGATGGTGTGACCAAGGCTGGACAGGTTCCTGCCTGGGGTATCGTGACCCCGATGTCCGGCTACGAGGCCTTGGAATTCCCGAATGCGGACGACCACAAGGCCGACATCGCGCAGGCTCAGAAACTACTTGCAGATGCAGGTTATCCCAACGGAACCGGATTCCCGACCGTTACCATCCTGTACAACACCAGCGAGGCTCACAAGAAGGTCGCCGAGTTCATCCAGCAGGAATGGAAGAACAATCTCGGGATCAACGTGGTCCTGGAGAATCAGGAATGGCAGAC
>Ga0172378_10004824_pt1 | contig 12606 bp, 8 predicted proteins | sample GrowelOW332metaG_FD_119755 | JGI IMG/M metagenome (GOLD analysis project Ga0172378, IMG submission 119755) | Groundwater microbial communities from an aquifer near a municipal landfill in Southern Ontario, Canada - Pumphouse #3_1 metaG | ecosystem: Environmental > Aquatic > Deep subsurface >...
CGTTCAGAAGAAGAAAGCACAGAGAGTCTTTACGAAATGGATACCTATGCAGCAGCTTTGGAATATGCTGATAGTGTAGGGGTACAACTCATAAATAGTTCGCTCGGTTATTTTTCTTTTGATGATTCAAGAGATGATATCCGTCTTCGCGATTTAGATGGACAAACGACTCTTATATCACGTCAAGCAAGTATGGTTGCCAGTAAGGGTATTTTATTAATTTGCAGTGCAGGAAACAGTGGAGATGATTCTTGGAAAAAGATAACACCTCCAGCAGATGCCAGAGATATATTAGTTGTTGGAGCTGTACGAAAAGATAGTCTCTTAGCAGATTTCTCATCTATAGGATGCACTGCCGATGGACGGATTGTTCCTACCATTGTAACCCAAGGAGAAGACTTAGCAGTGATGAGTTCCAATGGATGGGTCATTCATGCCAGCGGAACCAGTTTTGCTGCTCCTCAAATAGCTGCTGCTTTGGCCTGTTTGATGCAAGCATATCCCGATATATCTCCTAAAGAATGGATCAGATGGGTGGAACTTTGTAGTGACCGAGTAGATTTTCCTAATAATATTTATGGTTATGGTATTCCTGATTTCGAAAAACTTTGTATCTTGTTACAAAAGCAACAAATTAAGGCCATTCCTCTTGAATAGAATCTTTCATTAAGAATAAAAACACTCGTCTTTTATTTGTTCGTAAATTATTAGCTATGACAGAACCACGTACATTAGTAGAACTAAATAAAGAAATCAAAGAAACCTTGATGGGTGCTATGTCTCTCGATTATTGGGTGGTAGCAGAAACTAGTGATTTACGTACCAATGCATCAGGTCATTGCTATTTAGAATTTATTCAATACGATTCTGAACGTCGTTATGCCCAAGCCAAGATTCGTGGTATTATCTGGGCATCTACCTATACTCGTATGAAAGACTATTTCTTTAACGAAACAGGTCAGCAACTAGCTTCGGGGATGCAAGTAATGGTTCAGGTACGAATACAGTTTCACGAAGCTTATGGTCTCAGTTTGATTGTAAACAATATAGACCCGACCTATACCCTCGGAGATGCAGCGCGACGAAGAAAGGAAATTTTAAAGAAACTGACCGAATCCGGAATCATAGACGATAACAAAACCCTCGAACTACCTTACATTCTAAAGAAAATCGCTGTGATATCTAGTGCTTCAGCTGCAGGATATGGTGATTTTGTCAATCAGTTACAAAATAATCCTATGGGTTATTATTTTGACCTTACGCTTTATCAAGCCATGATGCAAGGTGGGAAAGTAGAAGAAACCGTTACAGATGCCTTGGAGCAAATACTTGATTCAGGTATTGATTACGATATTGTTGTGATTATAAGAGGAGGAGGAGCCACTTCAGATCTTTCCGACTTTGATAACTACAATTTGGCACTTGCCTGTGCTCAATATCCTATCCCTATTATGGTTGGAATAGGGCACGAACGAGATGAAACCGTCCTTGATTTTATAGCCAATATACGTGTAAAAACGCCTACTGCAGCAGCTTCATATCTTATCGAACGCATGGACCAAGCAGCTTCTCAATTAGAGACGCTCGCTGACCAACTTCGGTTTCGGAGTCAAGATACGATACAGCTTTCTAAACAGCAATTGCAATCTTATTCAGCGATGATTCCCCGTCTGGCAAATGAAAAACTATATCTAGCCAAACAAAATTTACAATTACGCAATCAATATCTTCAGAGTCAAGGTAAGAAAGTAATCACAGAAGGTAAAGAAAGGCTGTTGAGAGAAGAACAGCGCTTAGGTTATCAAGCTGAAAAAGTTCTGACAAAGTGCAATAATCGACTAGATATGATTGCGCAGCGTCTTAGTGATGTCTCTCCACAGCGAGCCTTAGAACGAGGATATACATTGACTTTTGCAGAAGGAAAAGTAGTAAAGGACCTCAATTTGTTACCTGTTGGAACGACTATTACCACTCGATGGATAAAGGGAACAAGAGACAGTAAACTGTTATAGGTTTTGTCTATCGATTGATAGGATATATCTGTTTGTTCTATATGCTTATCCGTGCTATCTTTGTACAAGTTAAGAAAAAATAAACTTATATGAAACAAATTCGATTTTTCACGACCCATTTGCCGGTTCTGCTTTTGGTACTTCTTCTAGTACCTAATCAGTTTATCTATGGCAAAACCATTTCTTTAGATGAAGAAAATCCAGTGGTATTATCTTTTGATGATGCTATAACCCAAGCAATGGACCACAATGCGATGTTGCAGCAAGCCAATCTTGATGCACGTATAGCAGGGGCTCAACGGAATCAGGCTAACGCAGCATTTTTACCACAAGTAGAAGCAGCATACACCGCACTCTATACAAATAACCCATTAAATGCTTTTGGATTTAAACTAAATCAACGGATTGTTACTCAAGAAGACTTTAATCCTGCATTACTCAATGATCCTGAATTTTCTCGTGACTATTCAGCACAATTACAACTTCGTCAACCCTTACTTAATGTAGATGCCATTCTAGCACGTCGAGCAGCTTCACAAGCTGCAGATTCTAAGAAATATGTGGCACAACGAACTTCTGAAGCAGTTCGGTTTCAAGTCGCACAAGCCTATTTACAGATTGCGTTGGCTTATCAAAATGTAGAAGTAATGAGTCAAGCAGAAGCCACTGCAGCATCCTTTGAGCAACGAGCACAAGCGATGTCTGATGAAGGAATCATTCAAAAGGCAGATCTTTTAGAAGCTAAAGCTTATCATCTTAATATCACATCAAAATTACAAATGGCCGAGAGTGGAATCGCTAATAGCAGCGATCAATTGAGCCTCTTAATGGGTGCAGAGATAGGTGTCATTTATAAGGTTTCTGACCTACGATGGACCACTCCCAATACCTCAGTATTAGATGTGATGCAACGATCAGACCTTCTCGCTTATCGTTCTGGTCTTTCAGCTGCTAAATCCATGGTACAATCCAGTAAGATGAAATGGCTTCCTCGGATCAATGCCTTTGGAAGTTACCAATTTAATGATACTGAAGCTTTTAAGTTCAAAGAAGATAGCTATATGGTTGGGGTATCTCTCTCCATGACACTTTTTGATGGTAATCAAAATATCCAAAAATTACGCATTGCCCGTTATGAAAGAGATAAAGTAGCCTCTAAGTTACTTCATGAAGAACGAGCAGCACGAGCCGATTACGAAAAAGCAGAGCGCCAATTACGAGACTTAGAAGTCGAACTAGATCATGCCAATACGATGGTTGAACAAACGGATGAGGCTTGGCGTATTCAAAAAAATAGATACAATGAAGGACTAGCTCCAACTAATGATTTACTTCGTGTACAGTCACAGCTCGCTGAACGGCAGTTGATGAAGTCGATGACCGATTTTAAACGAAATCTAACCATTGCTTATCTTCGATTTTTGGTGAGTCAAAACTAAAAGGTATTGATTTCCAATTACTTTCCAAATTGATTTCCAATTTACTTTTTCAATTACTTTCCCAATCAGAAAAATAAAGAAACAAAATAATATGAAACAAGTCATTCTATTTGCCGCTCTTGTTGTGGTACTTGCCAGTTGTGGAGGACAAACAACGAACAAGAAAACCGCGGTTCAACCCATCCTTGTATCAGTGACCCATCCAGTAAGTAATCTTTCTAACGAGATTATCACAAGTGGAATCGTACAATCCAATGAAATAGCCCATCTCGGTACACGTTTCATGGGGTATGTCAAAACGGTCTATGCAAAAAAAGGACGTACAGTGCGTGCTGGTGACCTTCTTATCAGTATCAGTGATAATGAGATTCAAGCTCAAGGAAAACAAGTAGATGCCAAGATTGCACAAGCAGAGGTTGCCTTTACTATTGCCAAGCGTGATGAAGAACGTTTTGCACGTCTGCTTACCACAAAAAGCATCTCTCAGAAAGAATATGAGAATGTGCATATGCAATACGAAAGTATGCGTGCCAATCTAGAAGCTGCTAAGCAGATGAAACATGAAGTAGAAGCCAATCTTCAATATACACAGATTAGAGCTCCATTCAGTGGAGTTGTAACTTCCGTATCAGTAGATAGAGGAGCTCTTGCTTCACCAGGAATGCCTCTTGTAACTATCGAAAAGGGCGGAGATATGGTCGTGCAGACCCAAATGGGAGAAAGTGCTATACGTCAAATTGCTATAGGAGAAAAGGGAATGGTATCGATAGCATCACTTAATAAAATTTTTGAAGCTGAAATCACAGAAAGGAGTAGTTCGTCAATAGCAACTGGTGGACAGTATCAAGTAACCTTACAGATTCCTAAAGAAGTACAGAAATCTCTTTTATCTGGAATGCATGCAGATGTCACCTTTAAGCTAGAGTCAGAAGTTACTAAAGACCAAAGTGCTATATGGGTTTCTCGTCAAGCTCTTATAGACCAAGGCGGCTTGCATGGATTATATACAATCTCAGCAGATAATATGGCTATATTACATTGGGTTCGCTTAGGGAATAGTCGTGGAGACTTGGTAGAGGTTCTTTCAGGAATCAATGCAGACGATACAATTATCTTACCTGGTAACTATCGTTTACACAACGGATTAGTTGTCAAGACACAAAACTAAAAAGGAGAATCGAACAATGAAACAAGGAATAGCAGGAAAAATAGCTAGTAGCTTTTTACAGAGCAAACTATCGCTTTTATTGATGATATCCTTCTTGATGCTGGGTGCTTACAGTATTTCACTAATCCCTCGTGAAGAAGAACCACAAATAGTCGTACCTGTTGCAGATATTTTTCTGCAGATGCCAGGTGCCACTCCAAGTGAAATAGAGACGCAAGTGGTTGCTCCGCTAGAACGCGTAGTGAGTAACGTCAAAGGCGTTGAACATATCTACTCAAATTGTATGAATGGTCAAGGAATGTTGACTGTACAGTTTTATGTAGGAGAAAACTTAGAGAAGTCCCTCGTCAATCTCTACAATGAGATATCTAAACATATGGACCAGATGCCTCAAGGGGTATCAATGCCATTGATTAAGACTCGTTCTATTGATGATGTACCGGTACTGGCTATGACTCTTTGGAGTGATAGTGCAAAAAGCGATGATTATATCATTCGTCAGCAGGCCGAATTGATTCAACAAGAGATTAAGAAGATTCCTCATGTGACAGCAGTTAGCTTAATTGGTGGACGACGCAAAGTATTGCACGTTACTCTTGATCGCAGTAAATTAGCTGGTATGAATCTAGACATAACTACTGTAGAAAGATACTTGAAAGGAGCTAACATGCAGATGGAAGCAGGTCAAGGCTACCAAGCTAATCAAGTTTTTCGAGTAGAAACCAGTAATTTCCTTCATAATGCTGAAGAAGTCAGACAATTAATTGTAGGGATGAACGGCCAAACTCCCGTATATCTCAGTGCTATTGCTACAGTTGCAGAAGGGGCCGCACTTCCTACTACTTATGTGAGCTATGAAGGCAATCCTGCCGTAACGATAGCTGTAAGCAAACAGCAAGGGTCAGATGCAAAGAAAATTGCATCTCAAGTTCTCGATAAGGTAGAGCACATGAAGCAAGCTCAGATTGCACCAAGCATTCACGTGTCTGTTACCCGTAACTACGGAGCTTCAGCATCTGAGAAAGTAAGTGAATTACTACTCCATCTAGTGGGAGCTATCTTTGCTGTTACTTTGTTTGTTGCCCTAGCCATGGGTTGGCGAGGAGGACTAGTCGTATTCTTATCAGTCCCTGTCACTTTTGCATTGACCCTCTTTGCTTATTACTTTATGGACTATACGCTAAACCGTATCACCTTATTTGCTTTGGTCTTTGTTACAGGTATTGTCGTAGATGACTCCATTATTGTCGCAGAGAATATGCATCGACACTTTAAGATGAAGTATGTATCGATGCGTGAATCAGCTCTATATGCAATCAATGAGGTCGGTAATCCAACTATCCTAGCCACCTTTACTGTAATTGCTGCTGTATTGCCAATGGCCTTTGTTTCCGGTTTGATGGGACCTTATATGAGTCCAATGCCCATCGGTGCAACGATTGCTATGATGTTCTCTTTACTTGTGGCATTGACATTGACACCCTATCTTGGATTTATTATTTTACGTACTAAAGAGCAGAAACGTGCTGATAAAGCACAAATGATCTTTTCGGATGCGTATGAACAAGAAGGCGAGCAAGCACAAAAAGAATTTGATCCACTTGGAACTAGTTTTACTGGAACAGAACCACCAAGTGCAGTTGATCCTAGCAATGACTCAGACGACTATAATATAACTGACACAGGGATGTATCGTTTCTATCATTGGCTCATTCAGCCCATGCTTGATAAACGTGGACTTCGTTGGGGATTTATGATTGGTACGGTTGTTTTATTATTGATATCCGTTTCATTATTCTACTTCAAGGTCGTTCCAGTAAAGATGCTTCCATTTGATAACAAGAACGAGTTTCAAGTTGTTATAGATATGCCAGAGGGAACTCCTTTGGAACAGACTGATGTCGTAGCAAAAGAAATAGGGCTCTTTCTAAGTCAGCAAAAATTGGTCGAAAATTACCAGACCTATGTAGGTACTTCGGCACCTATCAGTTTCAACGGCTTGATGCGTCATTACGATCTTCGTCGTGGAGACAATGTTGCTGATATTCAAGTGAATTTGTTAGATAAGAACGAAAGAGATGAACAAAGTCATGACATAGCAAAATCGATGCGTCCAGGTATACAAGAGATTGGCCGTCGTCACAATGCCAATGTAAAAGTAGTGGAAGTTCCCCCAGGACCTCCTGTACTTTCTACTATGGTAGCAGAAGTATATGGTCCCGACTTTGAGACACAACAAAGAATAGCGCAAAGCATCAAGAAACTCATGGAAGAGGCTGAAGGTATCGTAGATGTGGATATCATGATAGAAGAGCCTCAAGTTGAGATGCAGTTTCGTGTAGATCGAGACAAAGCCATGCGTGCTGGAGTTGTTCCTGCATTTGTGACAGATAATCTCAATGCCGCATTATCTGGTCGTCCAGCTGGTGTATTGCATGATGCCAACACCTTATCACCTATTCCGATTATGCTCGAGCTCAACGAAGCGGATAAGATGTCCGCATCACAGATTAAGAGTTTACCGATACGTAATCAGATGGGACAAACCGTTCAGTTAGGTGATATTACCACTTTAGTAGAAAAGACCCAAGAGAAAAGTATCTCACGCAAAGATTACATGAAAGTGGTTTATGTAACGGCAGAATTGGCCGGCAATCTGGAAAGTCCTATCTATGCGATGCTTAATTTGGAGAAAGCCATACAAGAAATCAAAGTTCCACAAGGTTACGAACTAGGTATATTGAACAATGGTCAACCAAAATACGAAGATAATTACACAGTCAAATGGGATGGTGAGTGGCAAATCACTTACGAAGTCTTTCGTGACTTAGGTATTGCTTTTATGGTAGCCATATTAATTATCTACCTCCTTATTGTTGGATGGTTCCAAGATTTCTTAGTTCCTATCGTTATGTTAGCAGCGATTCCTCTTTCTTTGATTGGAATTGTCTTGGGACACTGGATGATGGGTAGCTACTTTAGTGCCACCTCCATGATTGGATTTATAGCCCTGGCGGGTGTGATGGTTCGAAATTCCGTCTTGTTGATAGACTTTATTAATATCCGTCTTGATGAAGGCATTCCGATCAAACAAGCAGTAGTTGATGCAGGTGCAGTTCGTACCCTACCTATCATTTTGACTGCCGGAACCGTAGTGCTAGGTGCCATTGTGATTTTATTTGACCCCTTGTTTCAAGGTCTAGCCATTTCATTAATGGGAGGTACCATTACTTCTACTGTATTGACTTTGGTAGTCGTACCGTTACTCTATTACAAGATGAAGAAGTAATTAGCTTATATTATATATCATCCGATTTTTATATTTTCATCCAGTCTGGAGTAGGGCATTAAGTTCTACTCCAGATTTTTTTTGTTGTGGCAAAAAGTTTATAATAAGATAAAAAAATAGTATCTTTGCAGCTTAAAATGTTAAAAGATAATCATTGTGAACAAAATTAGCTCATTTTTAAAACGCAAAGACATTGAATTCTCAATTAATCGGTATCTGATTACTGCCCTAAGTTACATGACTTATGGACTCTTTGCTTCTCTTATTATTGGGAGTATCCTCAATCAAATTGGACTGAAACTAGGTATCCCTTTCCTGTCCGATGTTATATGGCCTATAGCTCGTAAGATGACAGGCCCCGCTATTGCAGCTGCAGTAGCTTATGGACTCAATGCACCGATTCTAGTGGTTCTTTCTTCTATTATACCAGGTGCTATCGGTGGAGCTCTCGGTGGACCAGTGGGCGCTTTTGTTGCTGCTGTGTTTGCTGCTGAATTTGGTAAATTAGTCTCTAAAGAGACTAAAGTAGACATTCTTATTACACCTACAGTTACCATCATCGTGGGCGCTTTAGCTGGACAGTTTGTTGGTCCTTATATCGGAGACTTTATGAAATGGTTCGGCCAATTAGTTGTGTCAGCTACTGAGTTACAACCATTCATGATGAGTATTATCGTAGCTACACTGATGGGTATGGCCTTGACACTTCCTATTAGTAGTGCTGCCATCGGTATCATGTTGGGACTAAGTGGTTTGGCAGCCGGTGCAGCCACAGTAGGGTGTTCAGCCCAGATGATAGGATTCGCTGTGATGAGTTTTGGTGTCAATGGATTTTCAGGATTACTATCACAAGGTATCGGAACCTCTATGCTTCAGATGCCCAATATCGTTCGTAACTGGAAAATCTGGATTCCCCCAACATTGGCAGGTGCTATTACAGCACCCTTAGCTGTGTGCTATTTCAAGATGACCAATACAGCTATCGGTTCTGGTATGGGAACCAGTGGATTAGTCGGACAGTTTGGTACTGTAGAAGCTATGGAAGCTGCAGGGAACTCTTCTTCTTCTGAAATCTGGATTGCCATCATTGTTTGTCATATCTTGATTCCAGCAGTTTTGACTTTGGTATTTTATGCGTTGATGCGTAAACTATCCCTAATCAAACCACAAGATTTGAAATTGAAAAATTAATCTTCTCACTATTTACATCAAATACATAATAAAGGCAAGCCATTTTAATGACTTGCCTTTATTCAAAGAATTACTTTACACCAAACTGATAGATACAGATTTGGTGGTAAGTTTCTCCAGGTTTTAGGATTGTAGATGGAAAGTTCGGTTGGTTAGGAGAATCTGCAAAATGTTGCGTCTCCATAGCGAAAGAACTTCGAAAGGTATGAGGTTTCCCATTTTTACCTATTACACTTCCATCAGAAAAGTTTCCGCTATAAAATTGGATACCAGGTTCAGTGGTATAGATGTTTAGGTATCTTCCAGATATGGGGTCTTCTACAGTAGCTGCTAGTTCTACGTCATTTGATGTCGTACGGTTAAGTACAAAGTTGTGATCATATCCATTGCAGTATTCAAGTTGCTTATCCTTTTGATTTATACGAGTACCCATAGCTATAGGTTTTCTAAAATCGAAAGGAGTATTAGCTACTTTTTCAAAAGTTCCTAAAGGAATTTGCTTCTTATTGATTGGTGTATAAGAGTCAGCATTGATATATAAAATATGGTCATTGATTGACCCATTTCCTTCACCATGTAGATTGAAAAATGTATGATGAGTCAAATTGATAGGGGTAGCCTCGTCTGTAGTTGCAGTATATTCAATTTTAAATGCATTATCATCAGTTATAGAGTAGGTCATCTTTACCTTGAGATTCCCTGGAAATCCCTCCTCCATATCTTTAGAAAGATAATCAAAACAGATTTGATTTGTTGTCTTACTAACTACATTCCATACAACGCGGTCAAAGCCCTTAACTCCCCCATGCAGACATTGCCCGTCGCTATACGTTGCAAGTTGATACTCTTTTCCACTGATTGCAAATTTTCCATCAGCAATACGATTAGCATAGCGTCCTATGGTAGCCCCTAAGAAACGTTCGCCTGCACCACTAACATATCCCTTGATAGTAGGACGTCCAGCAACGATATCATCCCAATGTCCCGTTTTGTCTGGGGTCCATATAGATACTACACGAGCTCCATAATTCGTCACTTGCATGGTGATGCCCATTTTGTTTTGTAGCGTATAGAGTGCTACTTGTTTCCCATCAATGATACTATCGAATGCTGTCTCGGGAAGCAATGATAAAGATGTTTTTTGTTTTGACTGACACCCGACCAGCAGACTTATGAATAATAGCAATAAAGAAAATCTGGTTTTCATAACGTATTATATTCGTTCTATTAGAAGAAAAGTAACCTTCCTTTATCCATAAAAAAGAACATGTCCCAAAAACTATTTTTTAGCTTTTGAAGCATGCTCAATTATTTAGATACTTATTCTACTTATTCATCTCTACGATATGAGTCGAAGGTTTTTGCTCATTTCGGAGGTCCACTTGCTTGATTAGTTCAATTGCCAGTTTAGTAAATGCTTGACCAGTGATTGATGTTTCATCAAGAGCAACTGGTTTTCCATTATCACCACCTTCACGGATACTTTGTACAAGAGGGATTTCAGCTAATAGAGGAACATTTTTCTCTTCTGCAAGACGTTTAGCCCCTTCTTTACCAAAAATATAATATTTATTCTCTGGGAGTTCAGCCGGTGTGAAATAAGCCATATTTTCAACAAGTCCTAAGATAGGGACATTGACTTTCTCATTGGTGAACATATTGATACCCTTACGAGCATCTGCAAGAGCTACCTCTTGAGGAGTACTCACCACGACTGCACCAGTCATAGCAATATTTTGTACAACAGTAAGATGTACATCACTAGTTCCAGGAGGAAGGTCAATTAAGAAATAATCCAATTCACCCCATTCGGCATCAGACATCAATTGCTTCAATGCATTGCTAGCCATACCGCCACGCCATAGAGTGGCTTGTTCAGGAGCTACAAAGAACCCAATAGAAAGAAGTTTTACACCGTATTTCTCAATAGGAATAATTAGTTCTCTTCCATTAACATTCTTAGCTGTAGGACGTGCATCCTCTACTTCGAACATCTTAGGGATGGAAGGACCGAAAATATCAGCATCGAGCAATCCAACTTTATACCCCATTTTGGCAATGGCCACTGCTAAATTCGCAGCTACTGTAGATTTACCTACTCCCCCTTTACCGGAAGAGATACCGATTATATTCTTTACTTGAGTGAGCATATGTCCAGCTTCAGGACGAATTTCTTGAAGAAATTTAGTGCGTATATTCCCTTCTATCTCGACACCAGGGATGTCACGTTTAATTGCTACTTCACTCGCTTTGATTACAGACTTCATAAAAGGATCTGTATTCTTTTCAAAGACCAAACTAAAAGTAACTTTCATGCCGTCTATACGGATATTGTCCTCAACCATTTTAGACTCTACAAGATTCTTTCCTGATCCTGGATAGCGCACTGTAGCTAGTGCATCAAGAACCAATTTTGGATATATGTTCATATAAATAATGTATTAATGATACTACTTTAATTGCAATTATTATGCCAAATTCAGTATATAAATTAAAAAGTTATTCTAAAAATCTTTTATCAAGGAATTCATTAAAAGCATCCTTATATTGAGTACTGATAGGGATATAAGTGTTTTTATCAAAAACAATTCGATTACGTTCGATGATTTGTACTTGATTGAGATTTACGATAAATGACCGATGTACACGCATGAAGAGCGTTGGAGGAAGATGTTCTTCCATCTTTTTGATTGTCATTAGTGTCATAATCGGTTTCTCATTTACCTGATAGATACGTACATACTCCCGTTGACTTTCGATATACTTTATCTGATCGTAATTGATTCGTATGATTCGATATTCGCTCTTTATGTATAGGCAGTTCGATGAGGCTGTAAGTTCTTCTTCTACCTCTTCTTCATCTTCTCCTTCTCCTATCTCCATTTTTCTAACAGACAGTGTATCCACACGAGTAGGCTGAAAATAACGTTGCTTTATCTTATCTACACATTTTATGAATGAACCATAAGAAAGCGGTTTTAGTAAATAATCTGCAGCATCAAGAGCAAAAGCATCGAGTGCAAATTCACGATGAGCAGTAGTGAAAATTACCTTTGGAGGGTTAGTCAGTGACTGAACTAATTCTACTCCATTCATATCCGGCATATTGATATCTACAAAGAGCAAATCAATCTTTTGCGTCTGCAAAGTCTCTCTTGCATCAATAGCATTATCAAAAGAAGCCGTAAGTTTGAGATCTGTTGTCTTATTTATATACGATTCCAATTGTTGCAATGCCAACGGTTCGTCATCTATAGCTATGCATTTTATTTCCATAATAAATTATTTTGTCTCTGTTTTTTTTATTGGCTTTTTTAACGGGATTGTCAATTCGAAACTATAGTTTTCTTCTATCTTTTTACTTTTCATGATATAAGCACTTGGATAAAGTATATCTAGACGATCTTTCATATTTCTCATACCCAATCCTCCGTGTTTTTCATTAGATGACCTATCCACATCAGGGAGAGCATTTACTTGTTTACTATAATCAGAGTTAGTGATATC
>Ga0172378_10004825_pt1 | contig 12604 bp, 9 predicted proteins | sample GrowelOW332metaG_FD_119755 | JGI IMG/M metagenome (GOLD analysis project Ga0172378, IMG submission 119755) | Groundwater microbial communities from an aquifer near a municipal landfill in Southern Ontario, Canada - Pumphouse #3_1 metaG | ecosystem: Environmental > Aquatic > Deep subsurface >...
GCTTCAATTACAGGTGCTGCAACTTGCGTCGCTGTAGTATACGGGCTTTGTAAATTATTTAATCTTGAAGAAGTAATTCGCAACTCGCTTTTGTCTAAGTCTGTCACTACTCCAATAGCGCTTTCTTTAAGCAGCAGTAAAAATGGAATACAGGCAGTCACAATGAGCGGCGTTTTAGTAACAGGTATTTTTGGTGGAATGTTCGCACCACAGCTTGTAAAATTATTTCACATAACAGAGCCAGTGGCAGCTGGACTTGCAATAGGAACATGCAGCCATGCCGTTGGAACAAGCACAGCTTTGCAAATGGGAGAAACAGAAGGCGCAATGTCCTCAATTGCTATTGGAACAATGGGGCTTGCAACAACTTTAGTTTTTATTTTTCTGTAGAGCCGTTTCCTTTTTTTGCATTCTGCTGGTTTTGAAGCTTTTGCTTTTCATTAATTTCATACTGAACATTATTTAATGCTTTTATTGCACGGTCATCAGATGTTGCAATCACAAGATCTTCTAATAAAGATTTTGCATTTTCCAAATCGCCTTGAGCTTCCATTAAAAGAGCAGCATTGTAGCCAGCAGTAAAATCGCCAGTTGACTCATACACATAATAATATTTTTCTTTGCTTTGAGAAATGTTTCCATTTTTTGCAAGCGCCTTAGCATCTGCCAAATCTGCATTTTTTGTTTTGTCGTCAAGCAATTTTAAACTTAAAGTGACATTGTATGGCTGAATGTTAGTTAGAATTTCATTTTGTATGTTGTCTAAATAACTTTTAATTAAAGAAAGAGAAGATGGCACAGAAGAACTGCTTTCATAATCTGCAGATGAAGAGGAAAAGTCCTTTACATTTGAAAGAAGAATGCGTTTTGTTTTTGTTTCCACTACTTTATATTCAACAGAAGCGCTAACATTTCTTTTATAATGCTCAACAAATCTAACTTTTTTCTTTGGTTTTTCTTCTAAAAATTCAGGGTCGTCAGATTTCTTATTTTCTTTTTTATCAGTCTCTTCTATTTTTTCTGTATAATGTTCTATGTTTGAATAGAACGAAATTATTTTTCCTGTTATATAAATGTCAGATTTTATAGTGCTGTCTGACTCATATTTTTCATGAGGCACATCAAGTAAAGTAAAATATTTTGAAGAAGCAAGCTTGTTGTTTAAACCTGATGTCAAATAGTCAGCGGTATTCACCTGCCCTTGATCAAAATTGTCTGTTAACACAGCAAACCAAAACGGCAAGTCATCTGAAACGTTAAAAGGCAATACAGAAATTGTCTTTGCACTTCCAACATCTATTTTTGAAGGGCGCGTAACTGTCACAGGAATTGTAGTAGCGCATGAAATAAATATTAAACTTAGCACGGAGAGAATTACGACACAAACTTTCTTCATCTTAAAACCTCATAATTTTTTTTCAACTCATCAACATTGTACTTTTTATTTTACCATATCATTACTGTATGTTCAAATGAAAATGATTTTACATTCACTTTCAAATCAAATCTCTTTCTGATATACTCTAGAGCATGAATCTTCTTTCTGTTAATAATCTTACAAAAATTGGTCGCGAGCAGCCTCTTTTTACAGGCGTAACATTTGGACTTGACGAAGGCGACAAGGCCGCCATTATTGGAAAAAACGGCACTGGCAAATCAACATTGCTAAATACAATTGCGGGCGTTGTTCAGCCAGACGAAGGAACTGTTGTTATAAATAAATCAGCAGGCGTTTCATACCTTCCGCAGAATCCAACATACTCTAAAGACGACACAATCAAAGAGCACATCTTTAAGTCAAAAAGCCCCAAGCTAGAGACAATACGCGAGTACGAAGACGTGTGCGCAGAAATTGCAGGCAATGAAAAAACAAATGTGGAGCTTCAAAACAAATTCAACACACTTACTACAAAAATAGAAGACGATGACTTGTGGAATTATGAAAGCCAGGTCCATTCAATTTTAACAACTCTTGGCATTACAGACATGGGCCGTAAAATGGGCGAGCTTTCTGGCGGCATGATAAAAAAAGTTGCGCTTGCACAAGTTCTTGTAGAAGACACAAAACTGCTGCTGCTTGACGAGCCAACAAACCACTTGGACATTTCTACAATTTTCTTTCTTCAAAATTATCTTGCGGAAACAAAGCGGAGCGTTCTTATGGTAACACATGACCGCTACTTTCTAGACGCTGTTTGCAACAACATTTACGAGCTTGCACGTAACAAGCTAAAGCTTTATGTTGGCAACTATTCAACTTACCTTGCAAAAAAAACAACTGAATCAGAAATAGAAGACAACACTGAGCGCAGAATAGAATCTGTTCTACGAGTTGAGCGCGACTGGCTTATGAGGGGACCTTGCGCGCGTGGAACAAAGGCAAAGGCTAGAATACAAAAAGACAACGCTTTAATAAACAGAGAAAAGTTTGCAGACGACAAAGGCTTTACTTTTGAAGTCGCAGGCAGAAGGCTTGGCGGAAAGATTCTTGAGCTTCACAACATCACAAAGAATTTTCCAAAAGGAAATGTCAATTCAAAGGACGCAAAGGCAAATCCTGTAATAAAAAATTTCAGCTACACTTTTAACAAGGGCGAAAAGATTGGAATTGTCGGCGACAACGGCACTGGAAAAAGCACACTGCTAAATATAATCACTGGCGCAATTGAGCCTGACAGCGGCAATATTGTAAAAGGCGTGAACACAGTTTTTGCATACTACCAGCAGAATCCAGTTTTTACAAACACAGACTTGACTGTTCTTGAATACATAAAAGAGACAGCGGAAGTTATTACAATGAACGACGGCACAACGCTAAGCGCAAGTTTGTTCTTGGAGCAGTTTGGCTTTGAAGGCAAGATTCAATATTCACCAGTAAGCACATTGAGCGGCGGCGAACGCAAAAGGCTTTTCTTAGTTCGTCTTTTAATGTCAAACCCTAACTTCCTGATTTTGGACGAGCCTACAAACGACTTTGATATTTTTACAATGAACATTCTTGAGCAGTTTTTAACAGGCTACAAAGGATGCCTTTTAATTGTAAGCCACGACCGTTACTTTATGGACAAAGTTGCGGACACTCTTTTTATTTTAGAGAACGACGGAAGCATAAGCGGCTTTGTTGGAAAGTGCAGCGAGTATCTTGAAGTTAAAAAAGAAAAGCAGTCACAGAAAGAGGCGCAGAAAAAAGAAGAGAAAGCGCAAGAAAAAAACAAGGCTGAATCACAAAAAGCAAATGTTACAGAAAGTTCATTAGGCAAAAGAAGACGCACTTTTAAAGAGCAAAAAGAATTTGAAAGTGTTGAAAAAGAAATTGCAGAGCTTGAAGAAAAAAAAGCACAGCTAGAAAATGACATGGCAAGCACTGACTACGAAAAATCTTCCGTTGCCGGCGCTGAATATAAAACAACAAGTGCAAAGCTAGAAAGCGACTATTCTAGATGGGACGAGCTTGCTTCTTTGGAAGAATAGGTTTCATATTCTAGGATGATTTCTCACCTTTGAATACTTGTCTTTGTACATAAGGGAATCTGCCTCGCGAATTATTTTATCTAATTTTAGTTCAGAAGACACTTCTGCGTACTTTGCGCCAAAGCTAGCTCTAATGACATAAGGCTTTTTGGAAATTTTATTATATTCATTCAATGAATTCAAAAACTTATTTTTAAATTCTTCAATGCACTTTTTTGTACAAAGGGAATTAGATTTGCTTATTGAAGCAACAACAAATTCGTCTCCTCCAAAACGAGCCACTATATCGCCTTTGTTTTTTGAATCTTCAAGAGATTGCGCCAAATATTTTATTGCACGGTCACCTTCAATATGTCCAAAAGAATCATTTATATATTTCAACTCGTCCATATCAACTGAATAAATTATCAGGCTGTAATTTTTATGAATGTTCATTTTTATAAGTTCATTTATTTTTTCATAAAAACCACGCCTGTTGCAGACTCCTGTCATTGGATCGTTGTTAATTAAATTTTGCAATTGCTCTTTTGTCTTTGCATAAGAGAATGTTTGATTTAGCGCCCTTGTAATTACGAACAAGTGCATTGCGTCGTTAACAGAAGTTGTAGGCTTATATTCTTCAACGTAGAATCCAAGAACTTCATCTTTAAAAAACAAGCTAGTTAACGAAATACTTCTGCATGATTCTGCAAAAACTGATTTCAAGAATTCAAATATATTATCTTTGGCAACAGATTTTGTTCTTATGGATTTTGCTTTTGTTTTATAAGTAAACACTTCAAATTCGCTATCAAAATATTTCTTATTTTTTACAGAAAGTTTTGTGTCTTTTGTGTCTAAAGTTTGATTTTCTTCCACAAACGATTTGTTCAACATTATGCAGCTGTTGTCATTTATAAACTCATTCATCATTGGCTTAAGGCTTGCAATACTTTCCGCAGCTGAAGTTTTTACAGCAATTCTTTGCCTTAAGTAATTCATATAAATTGTGTTTGTAATATTATCAAGATACAAAAAAGAATATCCTTGAGAATTATTTATTTTTTTATTTAATGAAAGACAGCCGCAAGACTGTGAAATAACAAGATTCGCTGGAATTAATTGTAATTTACTAACATCTTCACCATGCAGTAATTTTTGAATTGTATTTATTGTTTGTTCCGCAAGTTTTTCAAAGCCACACTTAACAGTAGTAAGTCGCGGTTCATTGTACTGCTCATACTCAGAGCCGTCGTAGCCTGTGACAATAACATCTTTTGGAACAGAATAGCCATGTGTAGAAAGCTCCAAGCAAACTGTCATTGCCATAATGTCGTTGCAGCAAACAAAAGCGTCCGGCATTTTCTTTTTAGATTTAAAGAAATCTTCCATGCAGGCAATTGTTGGCTCCTTCCAAAAGTCACCGTACATAATTCTTGTTGAATCATATTTTAGATTATGTTTTTGAAGTGATTTTTTAAAAGCGTTCACCCTTATTATAGAATACGCATTTTCTTTTACACCAGCAACAATATTAAAAGTTTTGCAATTATGTTTTTCAATTAAATGATCAACTAGATGTTCAAATGCAGTTGAATCGTCAAAATAAATATTATAGCAGTCGTCTGTTTTTACATTGTAAGTTATTACGGGAATTTTATTTTTAAGGCATGGGGCAATTACATTTTTTTTAACTGTAGGAAGAGCGTCCACATCTTGAGTCACAATCATCACAGAAATTTTTTGGCAGTCAACAAGGCTGTAAATGCTCTTGTCTACATTGTTTTTTTTATCAATCTTACCTTCAAAGAAAGCGGAAAATATAATCAGCTTCCAGCCCTTCTTAGAAGTTTCTTCAGCTATTTTATTAACAAATTGTAAAACTGTTACATCTGTTAAATTTGAAGTGCATAAGCCAATGATAATATCTTTGCTGCTCGTGTTTGTACTCATACTTATATTTTATATCACAATTATTGAATTAACAACAAATTTAAAATTACGGACAAAGATGAGTTGTTGTTAATTTTAATAATATTAGTTTATTAAAAGTAGAAAAGCCTTCCGCCGTGTCTTCGTCCCGAAAAAAGGCTTGGGCTCGCTGTTGCTCGGTGCAGATTTTTTTCGTGCCAAAGCCCCGGCTCCGGCTTAATTCTGTGTATATAAAATTGATATTATTAAAATTAACAATGACTGGCAATAAATTATAGAAAATGAATTTGAATTGCGATACAATATGTGTATGATAAAAGAAGTTTCAGTAACTGTAACAGCGGAGCAGGAGTCAGACAAGGCTCTTATTAAACAAATGGTTTGCCGCACTTTGGCAAAATCAGGTCAACGTGTAAATGAAAATGATGTGACACTTGTTTTTATAAAACGTTCAATTGATGCGCGTCATAATCAAGTGAAAATTTTTCTTAGGTACAAAGTGTACATTGGTGAAAAGCCAGGCGACACTCAAACAGACGAGCTGCCTGTTTGGAAAAAAGCAGACGGCAGTAAAAGCGTAATCATCATTGGCTCAGGTCCTGCTGGAATTTTTGCAGCGTTAAGACTTTTAGAGCAAGGCATAAAGCCTATAATAATTGAGAGAGGCGAAGAAGTAAGCTCGCGTAAAAGGGCAATTGCTGAAATTAGCACAAAGGGCGTTGTCGGTGAAAACAGCAACTACTGCTTTGGAGAAGGGGGCGCCGGCACATTCAGCGACGGCAAACTTTACACAAGAAGCAATAAGCGTGGCAACATCAATCGCATTCTTCAAATATTCGCAAACTTTGGTGCCGATAAAATAATTCTTACAGACTCTCACCCTCACATTGGAACAGACAAGCTTCCTGCAATAATTTCTGCTATACAAGAAAAGATAATTTCTCTTGGCGGAGAATTTCATTTCAACACAAAGTGCACTGACTTTATTACAAAAGATGTAAATGGAAAATTAGCCGCGACTGGTGTGCAAACAGAAGACACTTTGACAAAAGAAAAAAAATCTTTTTCTGCAGATTCAATACTTTTAGCAACAGGACATTCTGCTGTAGACATTTACGAGCTTCTTGCAAAAACAGCTCCTTCTTCTCTTGAATCAAAAACATTCGCTGTTGGAGTAAGAGTTGAACATCCTCGCGAGCTTATTGATTCAATTCAATACCACGGAAATGTTGGCAACTTACCAGCAGCGGAATACCGTTTAACTTCACAGCAAGACGACCGTGGAGTTTACAGCTTCTGCATGTGTCCAGGCGGTTTTGTTGTACCAAGCGCAACATCACCTGAGCAAATTGTAATTAACGGAATGTCCTCTGCTTCAAGAAATTCCAAATGGAGCAACTCCGCAATTGTTGTAGAAACAAGACCAGAAGACATACCTGCTGAATATGTAGAAAAAGCTAAAGAAAAAAATTGCACAGCTCTTGCGGGACTTTTATGGCGCACAGATTTGGAGCATCAAACTTATTTGCATGGAGAAAATCAAAAGGCACCTGCGCAACGTTTAGTTGATTTTATGGCAAACAAAAAAAGCGAAACTCTTCCAGAGTCAAGCTACACTCCTGGAGTTGTTTCCAGCAACTTGAATGAATGGCTTCCAAAGCAAATTGCATACAGACTAAAGCCAGCGTTCAAAGAGTTTGACAAAAACATGAAGGGCTTTATTTCAAACGACGCTCTCTTAATTGCAAGCGAAACTCGCACAAGCACACCTGTTAGAATTTTGCGCGACAAAGACACTTGCGAATGTACAGCTGTGAAGAATCTTTATCCAGCAGGAGAAGGCTCGGGTTACGCCGGAGGAATTGTAAGCTCCGCTATGGACGGTGAAAATTGCGCTAAGGAAATAATCAGTTCTTTAGTGAAATAGAAATATGGCTTGTCAAAGTGAGCTTCGTGTTCTTAAAAAAACAAGTTCACTTCGGCAAGCCTTTTTACTGTATTAAATAAGCGCACGGGTCTTCCATTTTCCACCAGCAAACCTTGCTATGAAAAATGAAGACCTCACCACCCAGTCAATTATCATTGCAAACCACACGCCCAAAGAGCCAAATGAAGAAGGCCAGTTAAACTTTTCAACAAGACCAAAAATATCTGTCCATTTAAAAACGTAGCTAACTCCAACGCGAACAAGCCACATGCTTAGCATAGAAATTATCATTGTAAAGGCCGCGTCGTTTGAAGCGCGCAAGGCATTTGGAAGTGTAAAAGAAATTGGCCAAATCAACATGCCGCACAAGCCGTGAGTAAGCGTCATGTACCAGGCAAGACGTGTTGTTTCTTCACTCATTCCGTACCAAGAAATTATTTTGTAAGAAAATAAAAGAAGCGGAATATTTAAAACCCACATTCCAATATACGCGAACGACAAAAGTTTTTTTGTATAGTAAGAAGCCTGCTCTGGTTTTGCAGCGCCCATGCACTGCCCCACAACTGTCAAAAGCGCAAGGCTTATTGAAGAGCCTGGAAGAACTTCAAAGCTTGCAAGAGTGTTGCCCGCAGCGTTTGCAGCAATTGCGTTTGTTCCATAAGTTGCAATTAAAGAAAGCACCAATATTTTTCCAATTTGAAAAGTTGAATTTTCCAAGCCGTTTGGCACGCCAATCTTCAAAATTTTTTTTACAAGGTGCCATTCAACTTCAACATGCCTTATTCCTTTTATAGAAACTGCCCGCCGGCCGTTGTAGTCCTTTGAAAAATACAAGCACAGAAGAAGAACAACAGCCGCAACTGTTCTAGAAATCAATGTTGGTATTGCAACACCTTCCACGCCGAACTTAAAGCCGTAGACTAAAAGAGCGTTGCCTCCAATGTTTAAAATATTCACTAGAAGCGCAATAAGCATGCTTACTTTTGAATTTCCCTGCGCTCTAAAAAGTGCCGCCGCCGCATTGTAAATTGCAATTCCCGGCAGCGCGAACAATGTTATTAAAAAATATTTTCTGCTTGCGTCTATTACATCTTCTTCAATATTTCCAAAAATAATTCTAAGAAGAGGCTTGTAAAACGCAAGTCCTGCAATCATTATAAAAACAGAGACAGCCGTGATTGTGTAAAGAAGCTGCTTTGCGGTTTTGTCCGCCATGTCGTATTTTCCACTGCCAATGTACTGCGAGCAAACAACAGCGCCTCCAGTTGCAAGGGCCGCGAATATTTGAGTAAGTAAAACATTTATTGAATCAACTAAAGAAACACCGCTTACAGAAGCCTCGCCTAAAGACGCAACCATAACAATGTCAGCCATGCCAAGTGTTATTTGCAAAAGCTGCTCAACTAAAAGGGGCCAAATTAAAAGCCACAAGTCGTGGTTAGAAAAGAGTTTTTTTTCGCTCACTGTAAAGCACTATTGAGAAATGACAGACTTCAAGAACTGCTGCAAACGTTCATTCTGAGGGTTCTGGAAAATCTGCTCTGGAGTTCCCTGCTCCGCAATCTGGCCGTCGTACATAAACACAACCCTGTCAGCAACTTCACGGGCAAATCCCATTTCATGAGTTACTACAATCATTGTCATGCCGTCTTCTGCAAGCTGCTTCATTACAGAAAGAACTTCGCCAACCAGCTCTGGGTCAAGTGCGCTTGTAGGCTCGTCAAAGAGCATAATCTTTGGCTCCATTGCCAAAGCTCTTGCAATTGCGACACGCTGCTGCTGTCCGCCAGAAAGCTTGTTCGGGTAGGCGTCCATTTTATCTGCAAGACCTACACGTGTTAAAAGCTCTATTGCTTTTTTTCTAGCGTCCGCCTCTGACTTTTTTTTAACATTCATTGGGGCAATCATTACGTTCTGCAAAACTGTCTTGTGCGGAAAAAGATTGAATCTTTGGAACACCATGCCAACTTCCAAAAGCTCGGCGGCTCTTTCCTTAGGCGGAATCTTGTACTTGCGCTCACCATTTTCGTAATAGTCTAAAAGCTTGTCTTCTATAAAAATCTTTCCATTTTTAATATGCTCAAGGTGGTTCAATGTTCTAAGATAAGTTGACTTACCTGCGCCGCTTGGTCCAATAATGCAAACAACTTCACGCGGCTCAACAGTAAGCGAGACGTGCTTTAAAACATCTAGTTTTCCAAAAGAAGCGCAAATGTCTTCTGTCTTAATCATGCTCATATATTTACTCCAAATTATTTTCTAATTTATATTACTCGTACACAGAGTATTTTTTTTCTAGCCTGTTGAATACAATTGTAAAAATTGCAGTGATAATTAAATAAAGAATCATTGCAGGAATGTAAACTAAAGAAGATGATGTTGACGACTGAATGCTTCTTGTGACTTTTGTAATATCAGCAAGAGCAATAATTGAAACAAGAGAAGCGTCCTTTAACATCATAATGAATTCATTTCCAACAGGTGGAATTAAACGGCGTATAGACTGTGGCAATATAATTAGCTTCATTGTCTGTCCGTAATTCATGCCTAAAGCTTTGCTTGCTTCAAACTGGCCTTTGTCTATTGACTGAATTGCAGCCCTGATTATTTCACAGCAGTAAGCGCCGCTGTTCAAACCGTAGGCTATGAATGCCGCAAGAAAGCGGTTGTTAATTGTAAGCGCCGGGTTAATTTCTGGAAGCCCGTAGTAGACAAAATAAAGCTGCATTAGAAGAGGTGTGCCTCTAAAAAAGAAAACATAAGCAGAACAAATTGCCCTAATTATTTTATTCTTTGACATCTTTCCAAGGGCAAGAAAAACGCTAATTATAAGGCCTGCCGAAACAGAAGCCAAAGTAAGCAGTATTGTGATTTTTGCACCAGCCAAAAGTTGCGGTGTCCAACGAATCATCTTTTGTAATAGTTCCATTTCAGCAGTTCCTCTTTTTATAAAAAATTATTTTATTGAGTCAGACATATCTACTCCAAAAATCTTCAAGTAGATAGCTTTTAATGTTCCGTCAGCTTTGATTTCTTCAAGCGCTTTGTTAACAGCAACTGTAAGTTCGTCATTGCCTTTCTTCATGCAGATTCCAAAGTATTCATCTGGAGTGCCAGCCCAAACTTGTTTGTATGGAGAATTTTCTTTTCCAAGATAGCTTACGGCAACAAGACTGTCGCTTACAGCTGCATCGCAACGGCCTAATTTTACATCATCGTATGCGTTCATTACTTTGTCATACTCTTCTGCTGTAAACTGCAAGCCTGCGTCTGCCTGTTTTGTCATAAAGATGTCGCTTGTTGTCTCTGCCTGGTAACCTACGCGAAGTCCTGCCAAATCAGCTGGAGATTTTACTGCCAAAGTAGAGTCTTTTGAAAGAATGATTGCCTGACCGTTTCCAATGTAAGGGTTTGAAAAATTATAGTTTGCTTTGCGTTCATCTGTAATTGTAACTGCTGACATAATCACATCGTATTTAGATGTATCAACACCGGCGAAAATTCCGTCCCATGCTGTGTCAACAAATTCAGCCTTCAAGCCCATTTTAGATGCAATTGCTTTTCCAAGTTCTACATCAAATCCAATGGGTGTAACACCGTCTTCGTCAAAATATTCAAATGGCGGATAACCAATTTCCATACCTACTTTTAACACTCCGTCAGTAAGTGTTAAACCTGATTTTGCTGATTTCTTTGAGCATCCAGTGAATGAAAATGCAAGAAGAACAGCAGCTAAAACTGCAAGCGCTTTTTTCATAATTTACTCCTCTGTAAAAAAATAAAGGGACATTGACCGCTAAAAAGACGTCTTTGTCCCCTGTGATTTAAGTATAAACTTTCATTTTTCTTGTGTCAATAATGTATAATTATGCAATGCTCACAAATCTGATTTTTTGCCAAAACTTATCTTTGGAACAACTTCCGCAAGCATAATCGCAGTAAAAATCAAAACGCAGCCTATTATCATTCTAAATGTCATCTGCTCGTGAAGAAGAATTGTGCTGAACAAAACTCCAAACACTGACTCCATAGAAAGGAACAGAGAGGCCAACGCTGATGGCACATATTTTAAGCAAACGTTCTGAAGCATAAACGCAATCATTGTGCTGAATATTCCAAGGTACAGCATAGAAACAATCACGCGGGAATTTGTTATTCCTTCAAGCGGGAACTTTCCGTCCATAAGAGGAGCCGCTATAATTGAAAAAACAGCCGCAAAAATAAACTGCAAAACCGTTAGCAAAACAGGGTCTTCTGTTGAATCAAATTTTTCAACGTACAAAATGTGCACTGCGTAGAACACGCCGCAAATTAAAGTAAGTGTGTCGCCAATGTTCATTGAAAAAGAGGAGCCGCTTTCATTTTTCAAAGCAAGAAGCCCAATGCCTGTAACAGAAAGAACAGCCGCCGCAAAGACATACCAGGCAGGCCTTTTTTTATTCAACGGCCAGCCAAGAAGCGGAATTAAAATTACATAGATTGTTGTAAGAAACGCATTCTTGCCAGCAGTTGTGTATTTGCATCCAATAGTTTGAAAAGCATACGCACTGAACAAAAGCGCGCCAAGTACAATTCCATGCACAAGGTACGATTTGTTCATCAGTTTGAATTTCTTTAAAAACAAAAGCGAAAGGCAGACAGCCGCAATGGTGAACCTGAACGCGAGCATCCAGATTGCGCCAATGTAGTCAAGGCTGTCTTTTACAATTACAAATGCAAAGCCCCATATTGCCGCCGCAAACAAAAGCCCCGCACTAGAAAAAACACTAATCTCTTTTTTTGTCATTTTACTTCTGTCTTTTGCAAGTGCCAAATGTCTTTTACATATTCTTCAATTGTTCTGTCGCTAGAGAATTTTCCACTCCGCGCAATGTTGATTAAAGATTTCTGCGCCCATGATTTCTTAAGCTTGTATGCTTCAGCAACTTTTTCCTGTGCCTCTACATAGCTGTCAAAATCAGCAAGAACATAATAAACATCTGGTCTTTGTCCTTCAACACCATAGATTAAAGAGTCATGCAATTCTTTAAAAAGCTGTCCTGTTGAATCATAAGTGCCGTCTGTAAGCTGGTCAATTACTTTTGCAAGAGCCGGACTTCTGTCTAGATATTTTTGAGGATTGTAATTATGCGCAGACTCTATCTTTGTAATTTCATCTGAAGTAAGGCCAAAAATAAATTCATTGTCTTTTCCAGCTTCCTGTACAATTTCAATATTTGCACCGTCCATTGTTCCTAAAGTAAGCGCGCCGTTCATCATGAACTTCATGTTGCTAGTTCCGCTTGCTTCTTTTCC
>Ga0172378_10004826_pt1 | contig 12602 bp, 8 predicted proteins | sample GrowelOW332metaG_FD_119755 | JGI IMG/M metagenome (GOLD analysis project Ga0172378, IMG submission 119755) | Groundwater microbial communities from an aquifer near a municipal landfill in Southern Ontario, Canada - Pumphouse #3_1 metaG | ecosystem: Environmental > Aquatic > Deep subsurface >...
TTAGTGTGTTTCGGGACTGCAAAAGTACACCCTTTTGCTTTATCTCCAAACGTTTTCTGACTTATTTCCTAAAGTTTTTCCTAACACCTTCATTCTTAATCCAATGAATCCATGCTTTTTTTTAATGAGCTTCTATCTATCCATTGTGACTGTAGCTATAGCATAGAGAATTCTGAGACTGTACTTTCCTCCGGACTTCTATCGTACCATAGAGTTTGTGGTTGTGGGCGAGGCAGTTAGAAAAATGAGACAATCATTCAACGATGACCTTAGCCGTTTCAATAGCATGATTAGTCATCAATTTAATAAAATGCAGTCCGGGTATTGAATTGCTAAGCTTTGCATTGATGATTTGTTTGCCTGCCGGGAGTCTGCCTTCATATAGTCGCAGTACCGGCTGTCCTAACGAATCATATAATAGGATGCTTACTTCGCTGCCAACAGGTAAATTTACAGGTATATATACCTGACTGTGAGAAGGACTGGGATAAACGGCTCCCAGTACCTTATTATTATACACTTGTTTATCAAGTAACCCTAATCCAGTTTCAGGAACGGTCAACTTTTTGGTAGTGTACAGTTTATATTCGCCCGCTTTCAGGTATATCTTATCAGTTAACGACGTCACGTTGATGGAATCGCCGGTAAAATATTCATACCATTTACCCGTAACATTGAAGCCCGGAATGATCTCACCGGCTTGTATATCAAAATTACCCATAATGGTAACGGACATCTCATTACTCCTCAAATTCATTTTTTTCATTAAAGTTGAAAGGCTTAGCGTATAATCAGTAGTCCGAAAAACGTCATGCTCCTGCTTTAGTTTAATAAGTGCGCTTGTCATCTTATATAGGTACTCGCGCCTGAAGTTATCCAGGTAGTCCCATCTGACAGGCTTTTCGCCGGTTCGGCCATTATATTGAATGTCGTAGTCATAACCCAATTCTCCAAACTGCCATAACATTTTAGGCCCCGGCACTGCATAAAAGAAGGTGGAAGCTTGTGCTATTCTGTTAATAGCTGTATCCTGATTTTTAATATTATACCAGGGGTTATGCATATTCCCCCACGTATTAATGGAATACATTAACCGTTGCTCATCATGGCTTTCCATATATCCTATCAGGTTCGGATGAGTCCAGCCTCTGGCTTTATAGGATAAACTTGTAAAGTCACTATTATCAACATAAGCCATGACTGATTGCCTGAAAGGTGTGTTCAGGTTGCCCCAAAGCATCATGCCATAGTTTGCCAGCTCTTTTTCTTCTAAGTTTTCAGCAAAATGCTCCAGTATAACGTAACCATCCGGATCCATTGACCAAATGGTATTAGCAATATTCTTCCAGATAGCTACTCTTGAGGCATCATATTTGGCCCATTCATAATCATCCAGATTCAGGGTATTTGTTTGGGTGAATCCTTTTGAAAGATCAAACCTGTAGCCATCAATATGATAGTCATTAATCCAGTATCGTACTACCCGGTCAACCAGGTATTTAGTGGCAGTGCTCTCATGATTGAAGTCGTAGCCTACATTATAATTATGCCGGGGCACCGGATTAAGCCATGGATTATCAACAGCAGGACGGTTTAGTATAGCATCCCAATAGAGGCGTGCAAATGGTGATGAACCAAAAACATGGTTGAGCACAATGTCAAGGATCACAACAAATCCTTTCTGATGGCATACGTCGATGAATTGTTTAAGGTCATTTTCAGGCCCATAGTATTTATCAGGAGCAAAATGAAAGGAAGTATTATATCCCCAGCTTGAATTTCCTTCAAATTCAGCTACAGGCATCAACTCAATAGCATTGACACCTAATTTTTTCAAGTAATTAAGGGTGTCAATCAACACCTTATAGTTATGTGCGGCTATAAAATCACGAATCAGTAATTCATAAATCACCAGATCCGTCTTTTGTGGTATGGTATAAGCGGGGTACAACCAGTTGTATTCAGTTTGACCTGTTTGTAATACTGAGGCTATTTCTCTGGTTTTAGTATAAGGGTAGGGGATAAGATCAGGATAAACCTCATTCGTAATATACTTGTCGTTCCATGGGTCAGATACCTTATCGGCATAAGGATCAGCAATCAGAATGTTCTCATCAACCAGGTATTGAAAAATATATTCCTTGCCGGGAACCAGGTTATTGATCTGTTTCCAGAAATGACTTCCGTCGGGCGTAACATACATGAATGATTCGTCTGAGAACTCCCAGTTATTAAAATCACCGAGTATGAACACATTATTCTTACCTGGTGCAAATAAAGATAAGGTCACGGTACTGTCGTTAATGTAATTTATGCCATCCTGAATGTTAATCGGAAGAGGCATTTCAACAACATCTTTTCTGATAAAATAGTAAGCTGAATCAACAGCCCAAAGTTCACCATACTTAACTTTTAACTTTATATAATGTTTGCCGGTTGTCTCTGTAATCAGGTTATAATCAAGTATATTTCCGGCTAAACTTAACACCATGGCATTGTCAACCAACAGGAAAATAGAATCAGCATTATTAGCTACGGCTGATACATGAATGGGTTCACCGGGATCGGTCAAATTAGCATATTCAACAGGATTAGTAATCATTACAAACAGTCCGGGAGGGAATACATTAGCAAAAATATCTCCCCCTGTTTCCGTTTTTCCTTGCAGGTAATTGGATCCAACTTTTGTGGCACTTCTGAACACGAAGGCCATTTGTAAAATATCTTCCGTGTCCGGGACATTATAGTATTCACGTATATTTTGAGTTCCGGTAGTAAATCTGTAAAGATCAGTGCCCATTCTTTCCAGCTTGGTTTCAGGAGTATTAACTCCCCAATCCGTTTTAACATATTGCCAGTCCGAGGGGTCACTACTCAGGTTAGTAATTACTCCGGTATGAGCATAAACATCTCCGGTATATCCGGCTAAGCCCCCATTCCCCTCTTGTGCATTAAAAATTACTTCAACAGGCTGAGTATCTGATGGGAATACAGGATTGGTAGTGATTTGGGCTCCTGCGGTATGAGCTATAAGACAAAGCAATACTATGATCAATCTTGTTCTCATGATGATTACTTTTACAGTTTTCAAAGATGACATTCCCCCTTAAAGGGTAATCTATACCATGTAAACCGTTTAGCTGGCAGAAATGTTGTTTTGGAGAAATTTTACTGAAAATGTACTTCCTTTGCCTTCAACACTGGTTACTTCAATTTGACCGTTATTCCGTTCAATCATCTCTTTGCAAAGTAGCAAACCTAATCCGGAGCCGCTTTCACCTTTGGTACCTGTACGGCTGTATTTGACTTTTGAATTAAAGAGTTTTGAGCGGTCGGTCTCCGGAATCCCTATACCATTATCTATAACATGTACCATAATATATGGATTACCTGTTTCAATTTTAATAGTGATGGTATCGCCCTGATTGGAAAACTTAATCGCATTAGCCATCAGATTACGTGTCACGAAATTGAAGACATTGGTATCCGTTGAAAAGTTGAGATTCGGATCACCTTCAATATGAACACTCATATCTTTACTTTTGAGTGAAAACGCCATGCTGTCAACTATTAACCGGACTGATTCAACCGGTTTGAAGCTGTCAACCTTTGAAGTAACTTGTGTCTGCTGGCTTCTTGCCCATGTGAGTAGTTCTTCCAAAATGGATGACCCTTGTTTTGAAGCCATATTTATATCAGCCAGGTATTCTTTAACTTGTTCTATCGAAAGATCAGACATCAAATCCCGGGTCAATGATGATAAATTAATGATCTGATGAAAGGGAGTGCGTAAATCATGCGCGATAATCGAAACAATCCTGTCTTTTTGGTTGTTAGCTTCCTTCATTTTCTGATTTGATATATGCAGTTCTTCCAGGAGATTGCGCGATTGTTGCTCCAAATGTTTGCGTTTAGTTATATCATGAAACAGCAGCAAGTTGCCTTTTAACTTACCATCATCATTTATTATTTGGTCAATATTAACATGTAGCCATTTTTCAGGATCAGACTGGATCATTAACTCGGTTTCCATAAGCCCGTTGTTGATGATTGATGTGAACTCTTTTAGCCAGGATATGCCTTTTATATCCATGTATGAGAAGTTCTTACTGCCCAATCCAAAGAGTTTGGAAGCAGATGAGTTATAAAATAAAATCTTTTCATTTTCGTCAATAACGATTAGTCCATCTTGTATCACATTTGTTATCTGACTGCTTGCCGAAGGAATAATCTTAAACATACCGAATTTGAAAATACCCACCAGAAAGACAATACCGGTAATCGGTAAACTCATAGCAGTCAAATCCAACCCTTTAAAAGTCGTAATACCGGTAATGTACATAATGGTCATCACCAGAGGTGCACAACAACCGGCAATGAGGACCCATGTCTGTTTTTGGATGATTACCGGGAATGCCGGAAGCGCTTTGATCAGGACATAAATTGACAGAATGATTAAAATAAGTGAGTAAATTGACAGAAAGTAAAATGCAACCCCATGATGATAAGTAAGAATGTTCTCGCCATCATTACTCCATTCAAATCCAGTCCATATCAAATGATGATATTCGTTAGTCAGGGCCAGGATCAAACAAACAACCGGAATGATGTAATAAGGCCATGCATGTTTAAAGACGGAGATACGGGGTGAGTTGATAAAGTTAACCACAAAACTTAAAAGAAATAATGCTGCAAAAGCCACACCGAAGTATTCCAGTTTCGACCATAATATTTTAGATTCTATATCCGTCACTGCCGATTCTACCATACCATTAAAAGTGTACACTGATGCCATCAGCATCATGAGTGTAAAATATCCCTGACCTCTGACATAACCTATTGCATTACTGTATAGTACTATTCCGCCTGAAATAAGGAAGCCAATAAACAGTATTGTAGTGATAGTAGTGACCTGTAATTCCATGATGATTTTTTAGGTAAACAAATATAGCATAATCTGCTATCGACAGATAAATTTAGTACTCAAAATTACTTTTTACAGCTGAGTAAAGCAAATACAATAACTACTCACCTTGATTTTTAATTCAAACATTACTTTGTCAGTCTTGTTAAATAGCAGGAGTAATATTTATTTAAAAACATTGTGTTATCATCCAAAACTTTTACATTTGTATGGTAATCACCAAACAGGTTGTTCCAAAATTAAAAAGTAATCCAATGGATAGAACAAAAATTGACATTATTCTGGTACCCACAGATTTTTCTGAAGTATGTGCCAATGCTGCAAACCAGGCAGCCGAAGCCGCAAGGTGGCTGAATTCGAAAGTACTTTTGCTACATGTTATCAACAACGAAACCAAATCATACCTCAAAAACGAGAACTTGCCGGTTTCAGCCATTGATGACAAATTGAAAGAACTGGCAGCGTCACTCACTGCCAGTTATGGCATTCCTGTAAATTACCTGTCACGTGAAGGCAGCATCTTTTCGGAGATTGCTGATGTGGCCAAGGAATTTGAAGTAAGCATGGTTTATCTGGGAACCCATGGTAAGGCAGGATTACAAAGGCTTACAGGCAGCTTTGCGCTAAAAGTGATTACTTCTTCAACAGCACCGGTAGTTGTTGTGCAGAAAAGGCCTTTTTCAGATGGATATAAAAAGATCGTTCTTCCTGTTACCAGTGAAGCCGGGCCTCATGAAAAAACCCAATGGGCTGTTTTTATCGCTAAAAAATTTAACGCCACCATTCATTTGTATCGTACTGCAGATGCAACAGACGAAGTTTATAATGCTACCAAGCAAATGGAGGGTTACTTTACCAAAAATGAAGTTTCTTTTGTTGAACGTACTGCTGAAAAGAACACCAATTTTGCAAAGCAGGTTATTGATTATGCCACAACCAACAATGCTGATATGATTATGATCATGACTGATCCTGATAAATCATTAGCTTCCTATATTCTGGGCAGGTATGATGAGGAAATGATCTTTAATCCTTCACAAATTCCTGTAATGTGCATTAATCCAAGGAAATTCAATTATGAAGTTATTGGTCTCTGAAAAAATGTCATAAACCTAAAGCTTCGGGTTTGTCCGAAGCTTTTTTTTATGACCTGATTGATCTTAAAAATTATTTCAAGTTATGGTAGTATGAACATACAAGGTCTGTATGATTTTATTTGTGACAAGATGAAACGTGAAATTCCTCCGTTTGTGGTGTACCATGATATTGATCATACGCTGGATGTATATAAATCAGTAGTTCGTTTGGCACAAATGGAGCGCCTTGATGAGTACAACATTAACCTGTTGAAAGCTGCAGCTCTGATGCATGATTTTGGCATAACGGTGAAGTTTGAGGACCATGAATTGGTATCAGCCGAAATGGCACAACAATACCTGCCTGAATTCGGGTTCAATGATACTGAAGTTAAAACTATTAAGGAGATGATCCTTGCCACACGATTACCACAGGCTGTTCATACCCTTAATGATAAGATACTATGTGATGCCGATTTGGATTACCTTGGCCGAAATGACTTTTTTATTATTGGTCAAAAGCTCAGGCTGGAATGGGAACTTGTCGGTAACAAAATAAGTTTGCTTGATTGGTATAAACTACAGATGGCGTTTCTGAAAAGTCATCATTATTTTACCCAATCAGCGCAAGTGTTGCGAAATGAACGAAAGAATCTGAACCTGGCTGATATACAGCTTCTTTGCAATTCCAAGTGCAGTGATAAACTCTGATGTATTGAATAATTTTGTCGAATAACCATCATTAAAGCATGCAATTCATGACTCCACAGGAGGCACATAACAGAATAGAATTTCTTACTTCTGAAATCAACAGGCACAACTACCTGTACTATCATCAGGCACAACCTGAAATTAGTGATTACGAATTTGATTTATTGCTCAATGAACTGATTAGTCTTGAAAAGCAATTCCCCCAGTTCCTTGATCCCAACAGTCCTACTCAAAGGGTAGGTGGTTTTATTACCAAAGAATTTCAGTCAGTCAGGCATAGTTCGCCTATGCTTTCCTTGGAAAACACCTATTCGGAAGCTGAACTTCGTGAATTCGACCGGCGTGTGCAAAAAGGGCTGAATGAACCTTACGAGTATGTTTGTGAGCTGAAGATTGACGGTGTATCTATTACGCTCCGATACCTGAATGGCCGGCTTATACAGGCAATTACCCGTGGCGATGGTATTCAGGGTGATGATGTAACTGCTAATGTAAAAACTATTTCACATATACCGGTTCAGATTAAGGCTGATGATGTACCCGAGGAATTAGAAGTGCGTGGGGAGATATTTATGCCTCGTGCCGGTTTTGATTTGATGAACAGTCAAAGGGAAGAAGCAGGGGAGGCCCTGTTTGCCAACCCCCGGAATGCTACTGCCGGTACGCTTAAAACTCAGGATTCAAGCCAGGTGGCTAAACGTCCGCTTGATTCATTTATTTATACCCTGGTGAATGACTACCCTGATGCTCCTACTCATTATGAAAGGCTTAAGCTGATGAAAAGGTGGGGCTTTAATGTTTCAAATATCAAGGTGAAGTGCAATAGTATGGAACAGGTCCTCGCTTTTATTGATGAAGTTGAAAAGGACCGTCCTCATTTAACATTCGATATTGATGGGGTCGTGCTGAAGGTCAATTCTATTGAACAGCAGCAAAAGCTTGGTTATACTGCCAAGTCACCCCGATGGGCAATTGCTTATAAATACAAACCTGAAGAAGCTGCCACTACTTTATGGTCCATTGATTTTCAGGTAGGGCGTACAGGCGCAGTTACCCCGGTTGCAAACCTCAAACCGGTGTTGCTTTCAGGTAGTACTGTTAAAAGAGCTACACTGCATAATGCTGATTTCATGGCCGCTTTGGACGTAAGAGTGGGTGATACGGTTTACGTGGAAAAAGGCGGTGAAATTATTCCAAAAATAACCCGAATCGATCTTTCTAAAAGACCTCCTGAACTATTCCCAACCGCTTTTATTACGGTCTGCCCTGAATGTAATACTCCGTTGCAGCGCCAGGAGGGTGAAGCTTCATGGGTGTGCCCCAATGAAAAAGGTTGCCCACCCCAGATAAAGGGCAGGCTGGTTCACTTTATCAGTCGTAAAGCTATGGACATTGAAAGCCTCGGTGAAGGTAAAATTGAAATTCTTTATGATGCCGGAATCGTGACTAATGTGGCTGATTTGTATGATTTGAATACTGAAAAACTGTTTGGACTAACCAAAACATTTGCTGCTACCAAAAGTAAAAAAGAAAAGAAGATCAGCTTTCAGGATAAATCAGTCAGTAATATTCTAAATGGACTGCAAAACTCAAAACAGGTGTCTTTTGAAAGGGTGCTGTTCGCTTTAGGAATCAAGTTTATAGGTGAAACTGTTGCCCGAAGGCTGGCAAGGCATTTTAAAGATATTGACAGTCTAATGGCTGCCACTATGGGGCAGTTGCTTGCAGTTGATGAAATAGGGCCGAGTATTGCCGGCAGTCTCCTCCATTATTTTACTGATCCTGACAACCTGAATATTGTAAATCGGCTCAGGCAGCATGGCCTTCATTTCAACATAACCGGATCCTTAGAGTTGCTGAGCGATAAATTAGCCGGCATGACGGTAGTAGTAAGTGGTACCTTCTCGTTATTCCCTAAAAGGGATGATTTAAAGAAAGCCATTGAACAGCACGGGGGCAAAGTTGCATCCAGTGTTTCATCAAAGACCGATTTCATTGTTGCCGGTGAAAACATGGGCCCCGATAAGCGCACTAAAGCTACATTACTCAGTATCCCGATTATTTCGGAAGAGGAATTTATTCAACGAATTTCGTAAGGGCGATTTTTAAGCTTACTTTTGCCTCTTACTTCCAACTGAATGAATGTAAAGAATAGTTCCATTATCAAATACTACATTACCATTACGCTTTCTATGGCTTTTTGGGGATTGTCGTTTATTTGGTTTAAGATTGCAGTGGAGCAGTATGAGCCGTTTACCATCATATTTTTCCGTCTTATATTATCATCCCTGTTCCTGTTTTTGTACATAAAGCTTTCGCACAACACTGAAAAGATTGATAGGAAGGACTACAAATGGTTTCTCTTGTTGGCCCTGGCTGAACCTTTCTGCTATTTTCTGGGCGAAAGCTTCGGTCTGAAATATGTTTCTTCCACAGTATCATCCACTATAATAGCTACCATCCCGCTGGCAACTCCAATGGTTGCTTATGCCTTATTAAGAGAGAAGGTAGGGAAGTTTACCATTACGGGAATTATTATTTCTTTTAGTGGAATCGTATATATGCTCCTGAATCGTGATTTCAGTCTGAATGCTGATCCTAAAGGAGTAGCATTGCTTTTTGTAGCGGTATTTTCGGCAGTTGCCTATTCCTTCTTTATTAAAAAGCTTGCCAACAGATACAAAGCTACCACTATCCTGCTTGGGCAGAATGTTATAGGTGCTATCTGGTTTTTCCCCCTGTTTATGATATTCGATTTTAAATCAGTATTAACTATTGTGCCAACAGCAGCTACCATCCTGGCTATACTGCAACTGGCATTCTTTGCTTCGAGTATTGCTTATGTCCTTTTTATAGTATTTGTAGCAAACATGGGAATGATCAAAGCGAATATCTTCACCAACATGATTCCGGTCTTTACAGCAGTTTTTGCATACATTATATTGGGAGAAGTCATTACCTTACAGAAAGTAATTGGCATACTGTTAGTTATCGGGGGTATTGTCATTTCACAGGTTCCGGGAATCAACCAGATGTATTTCAGAAACAGACAGAAAATGAGCAACAACCGTAAAATTCATTAAAAAGTTGCTTTAAAAGGGCAGTGTTTCAAATAATTTTTATACTTTTGCCAACCCTAATCAGGGAAAGAATTATGGCGAGGTAGCTCAGTCGGTTAGAGCGTCGGATTCATAACCCGAAGGTCACGAGTTCAATTCTCGTCCTCGCTACATGTAAAATCTCCACTCTTTTAAGTGGAGATTTTGATTTTCAGCCATAGCTTTTTACTATTACCTGATGCTCTTACCACTTTTCTAAACATTACCTGATGCTTCTGCTGCCTATTCTATACAGAGCACTGTCAACCAATGGTTTATTTAAAGTAGTAACCAACTGAAAAATAGGTAGCATTATTCAAAAACTTATCCAAATGGTCGTCTTTCGCCAGGTACGACAAACCTCGTTTAAAGTTCACACTAATAGAAATTGACATGACCTCCATGCCGATGCCGTAAACTAAACCTGTTTCTGTTTGCTCAAATGTATGATCAAAATCCATTGGTTCACCATGTATAGAACCACTAAAATGATAACTGTAATAACCCCCGAAATTTACATAAAACCGTTGTTTGTAATCTTTCTTCAAGGGAGTTCCCAGTACCAGGCTCACAGGAGTGGTTATGCTATGAGTTCTGAAACTGCCCGTACTATAATCACTTGCTAAAGTTGAATACATTACCTCAGGCTGGATCGATAGGATTTTCGTAATCTTTAGTTGTGTTAACAAACCCGCTTCAAAACTAAATTTATGTTTTCCACTATAGAATTCATTCGGATAGGAATGATGACTACTTCCAATATTAGCCTTCAAGCCATATCTAAAAATGGGTTGTCCTCCATTTTGTGCATAATTAACAAGTTTATTAATAGGGACAAGCGATTCACTATTTGCAATTTGAAGAGTCAAATCATAGAGCAAACCTGAAATTTTTTCCATTCCCTCATAATCAATAGTTTCCCGATCATCTTCCGGTTTATGATATGGGCCGATAATTCCTGATGTAACATATAGAGCAGGGATACCAACCTCACCAAATGATTTTGAATCTGTTCTGTTTGAAATACTGGTGCCTGTTTCTTTTATTTTTATATCATGCTTTTCTGCTATCGCTGCAAGCATTTCATCACCCCCTGTCAAACATCCCATGGCCCCCATAATTATTGAATGGCTTTCGGCATACCGACCTATCATATCAATACTCATCATCAGTTTTACATTTTTGATGGGTACAATATTCTGGCTGACAAAATTTTTCGAACCCAGTAAACCGCTCTCTTCGCCGTCGAAGGCAACGATTACAATACTGCGTTTTAATTTCTCCTTGTTTTGAATCAATGCCCTGCCAAGTTCAATAATTCCGGCAGTTCCTGTTGCATTGTCATCAGCCCCGTTGTAAATTACTTTTACTCCATCATGAAAACTATATGCAACATGATCAAAATGGGCACCCAAAACAATGTACTCCTCTTTTAACGCTGAATCAGAACCTTCAATAACACCAACCACATTGTTCCCAATTAGCATAACAGATTCACCGAATTTTGAATAAAAAGGGTGCAAATAACCATCACCTGCAGGTTTAAGGCCAATTTGCTTAAAATACTCTGCAATATAGTTTGCAGCCTTAGTGCCACCTGGTGTTGACATACCCCGGCCTTCAAGGGAATCGTCAGCTAAAAAATAAACATGTTTTTTCAGTGAATCAGCAGGAATAATCACTTGTCCAAAAGCATCTATACCGATAAAGAATAGTAATGCTAAAGCAGTCCAATTTCGAGTCATCAGAAGTTTAATTAAGATTCAACCATTAATTGCCAAATTTATAAATAAATATCTAAGGTATGGCAACAATGTAAAATTGGGTCATTACATATAAGAAAGGCAAAAACAGCCCTCGACAATGAACCCTAAAGTACACCCTAATCATTGAACAGGTTTAGGTCAAAGTTAAGATAATATCTTGATCTTGTTGTCAGGCAAAACCGGAAATATTTTGTTGACCTCCTACAAAAAGGTTAAAAAAGCTATTCCGGTTCTAAGCTGCAATGTAAAACTTTTTTGCCGGTGTTCCATATTTTAATGATTGATGTGTCCGTGATTGGCATGTGCTATTCTTGTCTGCATACGACATCATAAAATGTGTGTTAACCAAGGTGCTTTATTCCTTTAGTTTCTGTCCATTTTTTTCTGCCGCAGAAATTAAAGCATTCAGATATTTAGTCTTCAATTCCGGCTTAGCTGTTGCACGTCTTGTCTTGTTGTAAATATTTTGAAGGTCTATTAAGTCGTTTATTGGATTTTCAATTTCTTTTATAATAATTCTGTCGTCTATTTCTTCACTTGACAATACTTGAAAAAGCAAGTCCGGTGCTTTCTCAAGAACCGCGAAAAGTGTTTCATTACTGAACTCTGAATACTCGACGTTGTTTTTGCATGAATTGTCAAAAGTGCTCAAAAAATCAAATAAAATTTTAGTTGTCAAACTGTCGAGATGTTGATTTGCAATTCTGACTTTTTCAAGGTCACATTTGACGCATGGTTTAGTAGAGAAAACTGTCTGAACCGTTAAAACTGTCAATATGGCAAATAAATATTTCATAAATGTCCGATTGTCTGAATTATGAGATTCTTCTAATATGAACTTTCAGGTTCCGGAATTCGGACTTATATGACTTTGTTTTTGTGGCTGTCAAGGGCTTTTCGGCTCATATATTATCTACTAATTTCTCCGCTGCTATTTGACTGGCTGAATTGAATACATCCACTGCACCAAAGAAGACCAGAATAGACATAGTAACGTCAGAATATCCATCTCTACCAACCGGAACAA
>Ga0172378_10004827_pt1 | contig 12601 bp, 10 predicted proteins | sample GrowelOW332metaG_FD_119755 | JGI IMG/M metagenome (GOLD analysis project Ga0172378, IMG submission 119755) | Groundwater microbial communities from an aquifer near a municipal landfill in Southern Ontario, Canada - Pumphouse #3_1 metaG | ecosystem: Environmental > Aquatic > Deep subsurface >...
AAAATTATTGTTCCATCAGAAATTCAAGGACTTGCTGGACTTGCCACTTCCATGTCTGAAGTCATTAAAAATACCAAATAAATCTTAACTGCGTTTTTACGCAGTTTTTTCTTGCCTTTCTTGCAACAATCAATTACAATAAAGCAAAAGGAGTTGATTATATGGAATGGGAACTGACGTTCATTAAATGGCTACGAACAACCTCCAATGAAGTCTCAAATATTTTGGCAGAAATGATTACAATATTAGGGGAGCAATATATCCTAATTGTTATCTTAGCATTTATTTATTTTGTGTATAACAAAAAAGTAGGAGAACAAATTGCCTATTGTGTATTTATTGGCGTATGCTCTAACAATGCGTTAAAAGGATTGGTTAATAGAGTCCGCCCATTTGAAGCAGATGTCACTATTATTCCTGCACGAATGGAAACAGCCACAGGCTATTCCTTTCCGAGTGGCCACACTCAAAATGCATCCACATTTTACGGAGCCATTGGCTTACATTTTAAAAACAAGAAATTGTGGATTGCCATCATCACCATTATTATCTTAATCGCTTGCTCACGCGTTTATTTAGGCGTCCATTATCCCACCGACGTCATTGGGGGAGCCCTACTAGGAATAGCAGGCGCATTTCTTGGAACATGGTTATATCAAAAATGGGGAACCAATTTTAAACACAAAATGATTTTATTGGTTGCCACTGCTCTTGCTTTTTTACCGTTCACAATCATCTATTATCGTCCCAACTTTTCTGATATCGAAGTGTACCGCGATTTCTATACAGGATATGCTTTATTCCTTGGTTTTATTGGAGCTATTTTTGTTGAAAACAAATGGGTAGACTTTACGTGCCAAACCTCTCTAAAACGCCGTTTAATTCGCTTTGGCTTGAGTTTAGTCGTATTTGCGGGTTTACTCATGGGATTAGACAAACTCTTCCCTGAGGGCTATATTTTCCTTGACATGCTGCGTTATGGGTTGGTTAGTTTTGTCGGAATGGGTCTTTATCCAATGCTCTTTAAACCACTACACTTAAATTAAATTTATAATTCATCTTATTATACAAAAACCCGAACCAAATTGGTCCGGGTTTTTTATATTTATTCTGGAATAGATACTTTATGTTTCCAATAATCATTGATTAGCCGCAACGTTCCCGCATTGGCTGCATTAAGACGAGATACGATGTATCCATAACGGAAAATACAAACACCATCAATTTCTGAATATTTTGTATTATATAAAACCTGATCACTGGCTTCATACGGGTTTGATTTCCAAGCATAGGAATCCATATAAATTCCCATTCCCATATATAATTTTACATCTTTATTGTGAACGACTTGACTCCACCAATCAGCAAGCTCGGCATATTGAGCAACCGTTTGCGTGAAACTCCAATAAGTTTGAGGAATGAGATAATCAATCCATTCTTCATCGGCCCATTTTTTAGTATCTGAATACAAATATCCTGCATAATGTTCCATTCCCGCGGTATTACTACCATCAGTAATCGCCGTTCCGTTGGAATCATATGTAATGGCTGTACTTCCACTGCCGTTTCTCCATATGCCACTTGGGGATATCCCAAGCTCCACGTCCCGACCAGTTTGTTGATTATAAGCTCTCATATGATCACTTAAATCATGAATAAAAAGATCCACTTGTTCTCTACGCCAATCAGATATATTAGTGGTTTGTGAGGCGGCCTTATACTTATTATAAGTAACATTATCGGCACCACTTGCCATAGAGATATAAAAGTAATCATCAAAATGAATAGCATCAACATCATATTTTTCAATAACTTCCATGCACACATCCACCAAATAATCACGAACTACCGGTTCTCCAGGATTAAGAATAGATAAACTGGTCCCTACTAATATATTATCGGCATCGCTAGCAGGATTATCTGGATAAGCGGCATATTGTAAGGCAATTGCATCGGCATCTCTGGTTGTTGAAATACGATATGGGTTGAGCCACGCATGAAATTCAATATCACGTTTATGACATTCTTCAATAAACCATGTTAAATAGTCCCAATCTTCGAAATCGACATTTGATACATAACTGGCTCTTGGATCACGAGTGGTATTAAAATACGCATTATTATGAGTACGAATATGGAATACAATAGCATTCATATTCCACGCTTCCATATTATCTAAAATATCAGTAAGTTGCGTTTTCATTTGCGATTCACTTGAATAACTTCGCAAATCATTAGTGATAAAAGAGACCCAAACTCCTCTAAATTCTTCATCCTTTTCGGCGTAAGTATCAGGGATATAAACTTGTTCAGTTTTGTTACGATAAGTCACCGTGTTTCCAGTTGAATAATATAGCGTAGTATAAACCGCTTCCAACGTCACATCTTCTTGATAAGTATAAACGGCAGGCGTGGTAACGATAAACCCATCACATATCCAATGAAGGAAGGTTGCCCCTGTTTTTGTGGGGGTTGGTAGAAACGTTATCACTTGAAAACTAGTCACACTCATATTACTAATACTGTTTCCACCTTTGGTATTAAAAGATAACGTAAAATTAGTTTGTAATACCCATGTTGCAACAAGGGTCATATCTTGATATGCTTTATTCATCGATAATGGTGTTCCAAGATAGGTCCATCCTGCAAAAACATATCCATTTTTTGTGGGGGTTGGAAGAGGAATGGTTGCCCCATAAGCAATCTCAGAATTTGGAATTACACTTCCACCCATGACATTATAAGTAATCATGACATTGGTTGATTCATATAATGCCATCACATCGGCACTATCCGTTACTTGTGCATAAGTCCCTTCCCATCCAGTAAACACGTAATTCGATCGAGTTGGGTCAGTCGGAGGAGTCACAGACGATAAGTATTCTACCATTTCTTCCTTTAAGACTGTTCCATCATAATCAATAAAACGAATGGTATACCGATTCACTTCATATTGTGCTTGAATCGTTACCGCTTCAGTTATAGTAAAATAATTTTGATCCCATCCAGTAAAAGTATGTCCAAGACGAACAGGATCTGTTGGTGGATTAGCACTTCCATGATCAGAAACAATTTCTTCTTTTAAAACAGTTCCATCATAATCAACAAATCGAACATCAAATCCACTTTGAATTCTTTCCCATTGTGCATAAACAGATATAGAATGAGTGAGCAATATAATATTTTCATTCGTTGCTTCTGTTTGATAATCTCGTTCATAGAACCAGCCTAAAAATTCATATCCATCTTGAGTGGGAATAGGAAGTTCTGTAAATTCTTCTAAATCTATTTTAGAAATGGGACCTACTCCATAGGAATCAAAGGAAATGTAAATCTTTTCTTCTTGACTTTGACTTAATAAATCACATCCCGTTAAAAAGACCGCTCCTAGGAGTAATATAATCATAAAAATTTTGCGCATGTTTCTTTACCTCTTTTTCAATATCTTTTACATTATAACCAATTATTGGTCATTTGTCAATCATAGAAAAAAGGTGCATGACGCACCTATACTTTATATATTTTTAAAATACCGGTTTGAAGATCTGTTTTTTTAACTCCACCAGTAATCGCAACCACGTCATTTTTCTTCACAAATTTAGACTCAAAAACAACTCGAACTGAACTATCAAATGCTTCTTCAATAGACTCTTCCATGGTTGGGAATAATAAAGGAAACACATTCCACGCAAGACGCAATTGATGAAACGCTTTATAATCTGGAGTGACTGCAACAATTGGACTGTTCGGACGATAATTAGCGATAGTCTTAGCTGTCACGCCTTTTCGAGTCACAGCAATAATCGCTTTCGCATCTACTTGATTAGCTGAAATAACTGCTGCATTTGCAATAGCACTCATCACAGCAACACCCAAATCAAGATGATTCGTTTCAAACCGTTTTTTATAATTAATGGCTTGTTCAGTTGATTCCGCAATTTCTGCCATCGCCGTCACACTTTCTACGGGATAATCTCCCATGGCGGTTTCACCCGATAACATGATAATGGTTGTTCCATCATAAATCGCATTCGCAACATCAGATACTTCTGCTCGTGTTGGGCGTGGATTTTTAGTCATCGATTCTAACATTTGCGTCGCCGTAATAACGTGCTTACCTGCCCGATAACATTTTTTAATAATTTGCTTTTGAATAAAGGGAAGTTCTTTAAAAGGGACTTCAACCCCCATATCTCCACGAGCAATCATAATGCCATCCACATATTTCAAAATATCATCTACATGATTGATTCCTTGACGGTTTTCAATTTTCGCAAAAATTTTAATTCGTTCGCCTCCATTTTTATCTAAAAAAGTTCGAAGGTCTTTCATGTCCTCTTCATTTCGAGCAAAAGACGCTGCAATAAAATCTACATCTTGAGAAATTCCAAACAATATATCTAATTGATCTTGTTCACTCATATATGGAAGATTAATCGATACATTAGGTACATTCACACTTTTACGATTAGACAATCGTCCCCCGTTAATGACTTTTGTTCCGATCATTCCATCTTTGAGTTCAATCACTTCAAATCCGACTTTTCCATCATCAACTAACAGAGTTGTTCCCACAGAAATATCTTCATATAATTGTGGACAAGAAATTGCAACTTGATTATTCGTTCCAATTGTCTTTGAATTAATATTAAATGTGAACAATTGACCTGCCTGAACATCCACTGCCCCATCTTGAAAAGTACCTAACCGAATTTCTGGGCCTTTCGTATCAAGAAGAATTGGCAGCGCAATGTTAAGATCGGTTCTCAACTGTTTAATGCGTTCAATACGAATGCGATGCTCTTCATGGTTTCCATGAGAAAAATTCAATCGAGCACAATCTAACCCATTTTCTACTAATTTTTTTAACATAACCGCTGATTCACATGCTGGACCAATTGTACAAATAATTTTTGTTTTACGCATAGATTTCCTCCTTAGAACAATCCGCTTTTCTTATGTTATTTTATCACAAATTTTTTCTTTTTACAAATAATACATATAACTATTTATACATAATAAAAAACTCAACTAAGTGAGTTTTTTATTATCAATTATTTTTGACAACTTTCACAGTAATAAATGCTCCCACCCATAAAGGCTTCTTTCACAATCATTCCTCGACATCGTGGACAAGGACGGTCTTTACTTTCATTAGATAAAATGGTTAAGTACCCTCCAGGGTTTCCAAAAATATCAAATTCAGTATCGCGCCCTCCCATTTTTGCCATCATCGCAAGCGTGTCTTTAATCGCACGAAACAAATCAAATTTTTCTTCGTCATCAAGATTCGTAAGTTTTCGTTTTGGATTCAATTTAGCCACAAATAAAATATCTTGTAATACGCCATTTCCCAACCCCGGAATTCGTTGTTCTGTTGCTAAAAACGCCTTGAGATTTAAAGTGGGTTTGGCCTCATTCATTAAGCTATTAAAATAGGTTTGATCAAAACTAATAGATAGAGGTGATGGTTTTGCTTTCGCAATTAAATAATATGGATTTTTGTTTTGTTTATTAAGAAAAACAAACAAACTTCCGTACATAATAACGTTACACACCAATTTACTTCCATCCGTCATTTCAATATACAATTGATGTTTGGGCTTCACCACATCACCCGGGTGATAATAATTGACAACGACACCATCCGATAATAAAATACGACTTCGTCCAGCAGAAATTTCAATCATGGAGCCAAATGCATTCACTTTTCGAATAATGCGATATCTAAGCAATTTATGATAATTGGATGGATCATCTTCATAATACCACGCCATCTTATGGGGAGTATCATTCGCAATCACTTTTTTGATTTTTTTACCAACAAGGTTGTCGGATAACTGCTTTGCAATATGATAACATTCAGGTAATTCTAACATGACACTTGTCCTTCCCTAACACTCTCTTACTATAGCACATTAAAGCATATTTTTCAATAATTTTTTTATTTCCCAAGACAAAATCTCTTGAATAATTCTTCTTGTATATTTTCTGATGTTGCCTCTCCAACAATGAGTGATAACGCATCATAACTCAGGCGAATATCAATATTTGCAATATCAATCGGCATTTTATTTCTAAGGGACGCCAGCGCCTCTTGGATATGAAAGAAAGCAAGTTTAATTTTTTCGATTTGGCGAAGTGATCCAATATAGGTTTCATCAATATCAATTTCGATGTTTTGTAAACAAATTTCTTGAATATCTTTTTCTAACAAATCGATGTCTTTGGGCTCAAAACTTGATACCATTCGATAATGAGATAACTCCCTTAAATTAATGCGGGTAGCAAGATCTTGTTTATTGACCACTATTAACCGTTTCTTATCAGCCGTTAGTTCTAAAATCAATTGATCATTTTCATCTAAGGGAACACTGTTATCAAAGACTAAAATAATAAGATCAGCTTGCCGAATAACCGCTTTAGCCCGTTCAATACCCATGCGTTCAACAAGCTCAGACGTCGAGCGGATTCCAGCAGTATCAATAAGTTGTAACACCACTCCTCCTAATCGTAAAGAGGCTTCTATGGTGTCGCGAGTTGTTCCAGCAACATTAGTAACAATGGCTCGCTCTTCTTTCAGTAACGCATTTAATAAACTTGACTTTCCAACATTAGGTTTACCAATGATAGCTGTTTTAATTCCATGTTGGATAAGCTTTCCAATATCAGATTTACGTAAAACATCTTGTAATTGGTCTGCAACCGATGTCAGTGTTGGGATAAGAAGAGAAGCCGTAATTTGGGTTTCATCTTCATACTCAGGATAGTCAACATTAACTTCAATATTAAGAATACATTGTAACAACTGATTTCGTAAAGTATTTATATATTTTTTAGTAGCACCTGACAAAGCAATGTTAGCCATTTTTAAGGCTGCATCTGTTTCAGATTCAATCATATCCATTACTGCCTCCGCTTGGGTTAAATCAATTCGTCCATTTAAGTACGCTCGCTTTGTAAATTCTCCCGGTTCAGCAAGACGAGCTCCTGCTCCTAATAATAAACTCAAAATCTTCCGTGTTACAAAAGAACCTCCATGACAAGTTATCTCTACCAAATCTTCTGCTGTAAATGTTTTGGGCGCACGAAAAACTGTCACTAATACTTCATCAATAACCACTTCATGATCAATAATATGACCATAAGATACACTATGAGAATGCATGCGCTCTAGCGAGGGTCCTTTAAAAATTGAATTGACAACAAAAATCGCTTGGGGCCCACTAATGCGAACAATAGCAAGAGCACTATTCCCCATCGCAGTTGAAATAGCAGCAATGGTTTCATTCATGAAATTCACCTCTTATACATACATTATAACATGGATTTTTCTTCTTTTCCACAACTTTCCAAGGTTTCAATTATTTAATTAAAATATAGCCCATTAATATGGGCTATACTGTATTTATATTACCACGTTGATAATTGATCCATGTCTTCTTTTGAAATGGTAAAATCAAGTTTTATATTTTCAATTATGCGTCCTTCATGTGTAGATTTTGGAAGAGGAAGAGTCCCATATTGCAAACACCAACGAATAGATAATTGGGCAAGAGATACATTATATTTGGCAGCAATATCGGCCAATTCAACTTGTTGAAAAATGCGGCCACTTGCGAGTGGACAATAAGCCTCAACTAAAATTCCTTTTTGATCACAATACATTTTCGTTGATGCATTGTTATGACCAACATGCACTTTAATTTGATTGACATGAGGAATAAAATCAGTCGCTTTAATTAACGAATCAATATCTTGTGCACTAAAATTTGATACGCCAATGGCTTTAATTTTTCCCTGATTATATAAGTCAATCATGGCCTTCCAAGATTCAATATTTAGTGAAGTATAATCAACCTCACTCACATCACCCCATGGACGCGGAGCATGAATTAAATACAAATCCAAATACGTTGTCCCTAAACGAGCAATTGTTTTATTGAACTCATCTATTGTGAGGTCATATCCCTTTTTTTCGGCTTTTAATTTACTAGTAATAAAGAGATCACTACGTTTTATATTGCTTTGTTTAATAGCTTTAGCAATGTATTCTTCATTTCCATACGCAGCCGCCGTATCGATATGTCGATACCCGTTATTCAGCGCCCATTTCACTCCTTGAACACACGATTCTTCATCGGTTATTTGCCACGTTCCATATCCCACTTTTGGAATTAATTTTCCATTTTGTAATTTGTAATTTTCTTGTTTAATATTCATCATTTCACCCCTTCATTATCATTGTATCATATTTATCAGTAACCCGCCACTTACTTACTCCTTATTAATGGCCTCAATCGGTTTAAGAAGTGATCCAGTCATTGCGGGGACTGCCCCAGCTATCATGGCCAGCATCATATTAGCAACAATGATCAGCAAAAAATATCCTACTCCAAAGTTTGAAAAATTAAGTGAAGAAATATCAAACGTTGTTATGTGGTTGGTTTCCATTATATCTACCATCATTCCCACAATGGGTTTCATAAAGAGACTTGCCCCCAATATTCCAATCACACCTGATAGCAATCCTACCATTCCATTTTGACAATTAAATAGCCAACGAATGAATCGCCTAGAGGCCCCCAAACTCCGTAGTATTCCAATATCATGAATTCTTTCCATCACTGAAATATAAGTAATAATTCCAATCATAATGGACGACACTAATAAAGAAATTCCTGCAAAAATCATGAGTGTTTTTGTTAACACTTCGACAAAAGCATCAAACTCAATGGCGAAGTTTCCCATATAATCATAATAGAGAATTTTATCATCTGGATCAAGGGTTGCATTATAGTCTTTAATGTACTCATTGACTGCAACCCGACGATCAAAATTATCAGTATAAATTCGAATGGTTGAAATTTCATCCATTAGCCCTAAATCACATAATTGCGCTTCATATAAATATTCTTTAGTAATCGTTCCTGAAATGGAAATTGAATCACTAAATTCTACTCCAGTAAACACATTTTTTTGAAGGCCAAATAGAAGTTGCTCTTGACCAATTTGACTGGTTATTGCATCATTAATTAAATAATCTCTTAATGCTTTGGTATATAAAATACCACTATCATAAATATTGGTTTTTGCCTCAGGATTTAGTCGCAAAATCCCTGTAATTTTTAAAGTGATATTATTTTCATTTATATACATTTCTGGATATTGACTAGATCCATAAATCCCATATGTTTCATCTGGTTTTTTATAATAATAGTCATCATTTAAAATAACTTTATATTCCTTTGAAGTCATTTCTTGAAACGTATATGAATCAATCCCTTCAAAATCAATTCCTAAGTAATTAAGAACACTTACATCAATACAATTGTATTGATCCACTAAAATAGCAAGGTCTCCTTTTTGGGTTGGAATAGTGCCGTCTAACACATCATATTGAGATGATAAATAATCAGTGTCGTTTCCCATCATCATAAACTTATAATTGTTGATGCGTTTATATTGCCCATTCATTTGTGTTAATACTTTCATATCTAGCACAGTTTTATAATCTATAACATTATATAGACTAGCATCTAAGTCTGTTAAATACTGTAAAAAATTATCTGAGAAAACATTGATATGCCCATAATAAGAATCGTATCTATTGACCACATGAATCAACTCATCCGTTGGGTACGCATCAAAATTTTCTTCTACTTCATTGGGATTTGTATTATCTGTTGTACTCCGAATAGTAATCGGAGAATTTGACAAAGTTTCTCGTTGAATATCAATAATATATTTTTGTACACCCCTTGAAATAGTCAAAACCAAACACACCCCAACAACTCCAATACTTCCTGCTAATACAATCAAAATTGATCGAACTATTTTTTGAATAAATTGTCGCCAATTGATTAATAATAATGCAAAGAATCCCAAACTTTTTGATGCACTTTTTTTACGTGTTTTATTTGATAATTTTAGCATAGAATTTTCTGCATTTTCTTGACTATCTTTAATAATACATCCATCTTTTAATTCAATGACCCGCGATGCAAACTCTCTAGCTAATGCTTCATTATGCGTGACAACAATAACCAAACAATTTTCAGATATTTCTTTCAATAATTGCATCACATCATGAGCCGTTTTTGAATCAACCGCTCCCGTAGGTTCATCCGCCAAAATTAGTTGTGGATTTTTAATAAGAGCTCGAGCAATGGCTACTCGTTGCTGTTGTCCTCCTGACAATTCATGAGGCCATTTCTTCGCTTCTTTTTCAAGTCCAACGCGACTTAACATCGCATAAATAATTGATAAATTTTCACGTCGATTAAATGGACAATCTGATAACGACAATAAAATATTTTCTTCCACCGTTAATGTGGGAATTAAGTTATAATTTTGAAAAACAAATCCGACTGATTCCCTACAATAATAATCCCAATCACTAGCAGAATATGTGGCAGTATTTTTCCCTTCGAAAAAGAAGGCTCCTTCACTTTGAGAATCTAATCCTCCTACAATATTTAGAAGGGTTGTTTTCCCGCAACCACTCGGTCCTAATATTCCAATAAAACCGGTCGCGGGTAAAGATAAATTAAGAGATTGTAAAGCACAAACTCGGGTTGCTTTTGACTCATATATTTTTGTGATATTTCGACATTGAATCATATTGAATCTCCTTTTTTTTCGATGATAAATGAATCGGATTTTATTTCACTTATCTTCCTCTTCTTCATTATAAAACAAATCAATCGATATATCAATTCTTTTCATAAGTTAAGTGAAACTTAAATATGAATTAAAACGTTTGCATTCTTTTTTGATATAGGTTATAATATAGGTACCAAAGAAAATTTAGGAGGTACAACAAATGATCGATGGCGAGTTATTGGAATTGCGGAATGCCGCAAAAGCAAAACCGGGATTCTTAGAAATCACAACGTCTCTTTTAGTAGACTTGGTGTATTGTTCTTTGTCCTTTGATTCTGATCGGATTAAAAAGGAAGATGTTGTTCAAGTTTTAACAACCAAAACCGATACAATTGATCCCAGCATGATTCAAATTGTTAACAACCAAAAAAACGCCTTTCTGCGGGCGATTACTATGGCACAAGAAAACATCCCAATGGATGAGAACCAGCTCAAAGATTTACATCAAATAATGATGGAAGGATTCTCAGAAGTGGGTGGGCTTTACCGTAATGTTGATATTTCTCTTAGCTATTCTTCTCATACGCCCCCCAGTTATATTAAAGTGTATGATCGCATGAATAAATATTTTGATTATACCGCTACAGAACCAACAAAAGACGTATTTGAATACATATCTTATTGCCATTTACAACTAGCAAAAATTCATCCATTCTTAGATGGAAACGGACGTCTTGCTCGACTGATACTAAATTATCATTTAATGCGAAAAGGATTTTTACCAATCTTAATTAATAAAGATAGAAGACGTGAATATTTTGAAAATTTAGAAGAATTCAAAGTCAACAAAAATATCAACCCTTTTATCTTATATTTGAAAGCATTAGAACACGAACAACTCACCCAATTTTTAGCCTTATAGATTCAAAAAAAGACGCGAAATGTTTTTTGCGTCTTTTTTTCTATAAAGTTATCTTTACACAATCTCCATCATGTCCAACAACATGAATAAGATCCAATTTAGGGAAATTTTTACTAGCTTGTTTTAATCCATGAATAATCACTTTCATTTGTTCATGATTAATCTTCAGATCAGAGATGTTTTTATATATTATTTTTTGAATTAATTGACTGCTTAAAAGAAAGGATGGAATCCATAATCGAATCGTTCGTTCATCACTTGATTTAATAATGATTTTCATATCTACTCAACATATATTTCAATTAAATCTCCATCAGAACTTTCAACTTCCACTAACTTACCAATAACTCCTTGTTCAACCATACTTAAAATTTGTGAAAAATCAACAGAATTAAACACTTTTTTATTGGAAGTAATACTCGATGGATCCATCCCTGAATCAATACAAATTTTCAAAAGTGACAAGGGAATATTAATCTTTACCTTATCTCCATCAGAAGAATTGACTACAATTTTAAGTAATAATTGATTCATAGGTTTCTTTTCTTCTTTCGTCAAAAGAGTGGCTTCTTGAATATCCTCTTTTCCTAACAAATAATCCACCGTTGTCCCAAACAAATTAGCAATCTCTACCAAAATAGTGACATCTGGATAACTTAAATCGTTTTCCCACTTCGATACGGCTTGAGGCGATACGTTTAGTTTTTGGGCCACTTCGTCTTGAGTTAACCCTTTTTCTTTTCGTAATTGTAAAAAGATTGTACCAAAACTTTTTTTCATTATTAAATCCTCCTTTGTTTTGATAATTTAATTATACACTGATTTTTGGCGTTTCCTAACATCGAATAGTTGAATAACGCCTTTTTTCTATCGCAATGGTTGAATATTCTATCAACCATTGGTTGAGAAGTACAAATGAAAAATAAGTCCTAAAAAATTAGGACTTGTTATTCATTTATTCTTTCGGTTCAATAATTAAAAAGCGATTTGGATCTTCTCCTTCAGAATGAGTCGATACATCTTTCCATGTTGATAGTTTATCATGAATAATTTTTCGTTCATAAGCATTTAAAC